>Ga0209212_1002361_pt1 | contig 27117 bp, 31 predicted proteins | sample RifGroC2_FD_183996 | JGI IMG/M metagenome (GOLD analysis project Ga0209212, IMG submission 183996) | Groundwater microbial communities from Rifle, Colorado, USA - Groundwater C2 (SPAdes) (version 2) | ecosystem: Environmental > Aquatic > Deep subsurface > Groundwater | place: Rifle, Colorado... | reverse complement strand
CCCGTATTTTTTCAATATGTTAAGTCTTTTATTATCAATGGCATCGGGCCGTGTAGAAACCCTTACAGCATTTATAAGCCCTTTTCTTATAAAAGAATATGCACAGGATAGAAGTTCCTCTTGAATAGCAATATCTATGGAGGTAAATGTACCTCCGTAAAATGCAATCTCCTTCTCACCCCTGCCCTTCCATGTGCTCAGGTGGGAATACACTGTCTTATTAATATCACCAGGTGTTGGTTGGACGGTTTTACTTGTAATCTTTTCCTGGTTGCAGAAGACACAGTTGTGCTGGCATCCATACTGCGGGATAAATATTGGTATAATCAGTTTCTTTGGAGGTTTCATTCTGATTTTATTTTTATCAGGGCGTCCCTTGCTGCATTTTGTTCAGCATCCTTTTTACTGCTTCCTGTTCCTCTCCCGATAGCCTTATCTTTTATAAAGACATTCACCTCAAACACCTTACTGTGTTCGGGCCCGCTTTCTTTAAAAAGATAATATCTAGGGGTAATCTTATACCTATATTGTATATATTCCTGCAATTCGGTTTTATAGTCTCTTGATGCATCACTTTTAGTAAATTCATCAATTAACGATTCAAACTGTTTTGAAATGAATTTGAATGCACTGTCAAAACCGCCATCCAGATATATTGCAGCAATAACTGCCTCATAAGCATCTGCAAGTATTGACGGCTTTTCCATACCGCATGTTATTTCCTCCCCCCTCCCCAGCAAAATATATTTACCAAGATTTATTTTTTTTGCAGCAAATGAAAGTGTGGCTTCATTAACTAGTTTAGCCCTTAATTTTGATAACTCGCCCTCATCCATATCAGGGAACCTTGTTATAATGAGATGGCTTATAACAGCAGAAAGGATGGAGTCGCCGAGAAATTCCATCCTTTCATTACTCTTTAATCCTGAAGCCTTCTTTTCATTTATATAAGACCTGTGAACCAACGCATTATACAGTAAATCCGAGTCATTAAATTTATAATTAATACCTTTGATTAGAACCTTGAGTTCTGATGACTTATTATCCTTCATAAATTCCAAAAACCTCTTTTCCTCTCACCTCTTTGAGACGGATTTTTATCTCTGTATTCTTTTGAACTTTTTTACCTGAAATAACAACAGGTATATAGTTTCTTGATTTGCCAGTTGCCTTTTGTGCACTGATAGATTCTATAAGTACATCAGCATACTTGCCTACCTGTATAGTATAAAATGCCCTTTTCTTTTCCTCTGCGAGTTTTTTTAAAATACTGCACCTGTCCGCCATCACTTTATCATCCACCTGATTACTGAAATCAAATGCAGGGGTACCCTTTCTTTTTGAAAATGGGAATATATGAAAATATGAAACAGGCAGTTCCTTGAGGGTACTGTATGTATTCATAAATTGAGTATCAGTCTCACCAGGGAAACCAACAATGATATCTACACCTATTGAAACATCATTAACCAACTTATATATTCTTTCGACCTTATCAACGAATATGTTTCTGGAATAATGATGCCTGTTCATATCCATTAAAATATCATCATCACAACTCTGTACTGCCAGATGAAAATGATTGCAGATTCTCTTTGATGAAGCGACAATCTCAATAAGTTCGTCAGTTACCTCATCAGGGTCAAGGGAACTTATGCGGAACCTGCAATGATAAGACCTTTTGTCAATATCTTTTATCAGTTCTGTCAGACTGTGTGCAGCAGAATCGTTTGTTATCCCGTAAGAGCCAAGGTGTATCCCTGTTAAGACTATTTCCCTATAGCCATTCCGTCTAAGCAGTTCGATCTCTCTTATTACATCGTCAGCAGGGAGGCTCCTGGTAATGCCTCTTGCATACGGTATTATGCAGTATGAACAATACCTCTCGCAGCCGTCCTGAACCTTTAAAAATGCCCTTGTCCTTTCAGATGAACCCTGTGCCCTGAGGTTAAACCCATTATCATGTCCCTGCTTACTACCTGTAGGGACAAGTTTTAGCCCGCTGACCATGACCTCCGGGGTATCCTGTTTGCCTTTGTATATCAAGTTCAGTACAGTATCCTTCTCTGCATTACCTATTACATAGTCAACACCTTTTATACCTTTTACCTCATCTGATGATATCTGCGCATAACATCCAGTAACAATAATTACTGCATCTGGATTCGTTTTCCTCGCCTTCCTGATAAGGTAGCGAGATTTAAAATCCGTCCTGCCTGTAACAGTACAGGTGTTTATTATATATGCGTCTGCCTCTTCTGAGAAAGGGACAACACTGAGGTTATTGTCCTTAATGACATCCTCTATGGCAAACGAATCGTATTGGTTTGCCTTGCAGCCCAGTGTTGTAATTGCAACCTTCATAACCGCCTTTCTATCCATCCCCCTCCAGTTACTTCCTCACCTTTGTAAAACACAACTGCCTGACCAGGGGTAACTGCACACTCAGGGCTAAAAAATTCTACTTCTGCCCTCCCCTCCCCTATAGGTTTTACAACAGATTTAACGCCCTTATGACGGTACCTGATTTTACTTTCAACATCCATCTGGAGTTCAGGTGAAACCATGCTAATCCAGTTAATATCCCGGGCTATTAAACCATCAGAAAACGCATCATACCTGCTGCCAACAACAAGTCTATTATTTTTTGCATCAATATCTACCACATACTGCGGTTTGCCGGCAGCAATACCTATACCCTTTCTCTGACCTATTGTATACTTATACAGCCCACTGTGTTTTCCAAGTAAATTACCATCCCTGTCAACAATATCACCGCTGTTTTCATAAACACCGGTCATTTTGGCTATAAAATCATGGTATTGACTGCCAGATACAAAACATATATCCTGACTCTCTTTTTTTTCTGCAATCTTGAGTCCGAATCTTCTGGCATGAACTCTTACATCTGACTTTGCGAGACTGCCTAACGGGAACATAATTTTGGACATCTGCTCCTGTGTCATCGTAAAGAGAAAATATGACTGGTCTTTATCTTTATCAACCCCTTTTAATAGTTTATATCTTTTGCTTAAGTCGTTATAAACTATTCGGGCATAGTGTCCTGTTGCAAGATAATCTGCCTCCAGTTCCACAGCCTTTTTCAAGAGTGTCTCAAATTTTAAAATCTGGTTGCATTTTAAACATGGGTTTGGTGTCTCACCTTTAAGATATGCGGATACAAAATAGTCAACAACCTCTTTTGAAAACACATCCTCCATATTAACAACATAGAATGGTATATCAAGTTTATCTGCCACCTTCCTTGCATCGTTTATATCATCAAGTGTGCAGCAGCCGCCAAACCTGTTTATATCATCAGGGTAATCCCATAGTTTCATGGATATGCCTATAACATCATACCCCTGTTCCTTTAAGAGGGCTGCAGCAGTGGATGAATCCACCCCGCCGCTCATGGCAACAACAATCCTATGTGAGTTTAAGAATTTGGAGTTAGGAGTTAAAGAGATTTTACAGGACATGAAGTGAAATGAAACATATTTATTTTTCTATTTTCTTTTTATAATCCTCTATTGCTGCATGGAGTGCATCTGCTGCGAGATTTGAGCAGTGCATTTTAACAGGCGGAAGCCCGTCAAGCGCCTCTGCCACTGTCTGGTTTGATATTGTCTCTGCCTCTACAAGGTGCTTGCCTTTAACCAACTCTGTTACCATTGAACTTGTTGCAATTGCTGCGCCGCACCCAAAGGTTTTAAATTTGACATCTGTTATAACATCGTTACTAACCTTAATGGTAAGTTTCATTATATCGCCGCATGCAGGATTGCCGACCATGCCTGTACCATCAGGATTTTCAAGTTCGCCCACATTTCTTGGGTTACTGAAATGTTCCATTACCTTTTCGCTATACATTATTACCTCCGTTTCAATGTTTACAATTATCTGCAGCAAAACTAATATTTGCTGCCTTGCCTGTTGAAGCCTCATATAAAGGAGACATTGACCTCATCCTTTCAACTATTGGTGGGAGGACATCTATAACATAATCAATATCCTCTGCAGTGTTATCCTTCCCCAGACTGAACCTTAATGAGCCGTGTGATACCTCATGGGGAATACCCATTGCAACAAGCACATGAGACGGTTCAAGAGAACCTGATGTGCATGCAGAGCCTGATGAGGCTGCAACGCCTTTCATATCCAGATTTAAAAGGAGTGATTCTCCCTCAACGAACTCAAAACTTAAGTTAAGCGTATTTGGCAGTCTTTTTTCAGGATGCCCGTTAAGTTTCACATGCGGTATCTTCTCTGCAAGCCCTTTGTGCAGCCTGTCCCTTAATACAGCAAGTCTTTCAGATTCATCTTTCATATCCCTTACTGCTATCTCGCATGCCTTGCCAATAGCAGCAATCCCTGCTACATTTTCCGTCCCTGCCCTTCTGTTCCTTTCATGGTGCCCGCCGTGTATTAACGGGGTAAGCCTTACCCCCCTTTTTAGATAGGTCGCACCAATACCCTTAGGCGCATACAATTTGTGTCCTGATATTACAGCAATATCTATGTTAAGTTTCTTTACATTGAACGGTATCTTACCTGCTGCCTGAACTGCGTCTGTATGGAATACAATATTTCTCCCCTTTGCGATTTTACCTATCTCTTCAACTGGAAATATAACGCCTGTCTCATTGTTTGCAAACATTATTGATATGAGGATTGTCTTTGGAGTGATTGAACTTTTTACCTGTTCTATGTCTATCATCCCGTAAGAATCCACATCAAGGTATGTAACTTCAAAGCCAGTTTTTTCAAGGTATTTGCAAGTATTCAGCACCGCAGGGTGTTCAACCTTTGTTGTAATAATATGACTGCCTTTATCCTTTTTTGCCTCGACAGTCCCCTTTATTGCAAGATTATCGCCCTCTGAGCCGCAACTTGTAAAAATTATTTCAGAAACATCACAGTTAAACAAATAGGCAACCTGTTCCCTTGCTTTATCAATTGCCTTTTTTGGATTTCTGCCTGCCCAGTGGATGCTTGAGGGGTTGCCAAAATCTTCTTTCAGAAATGGCAGCATTGCATCGAGAACCTCAGGATGAACCGAGGTCGTGGCATTATGGTCAAGATAGATTCTCTTCAAAATCCTTTCTCCTTATAATTTTTATTTGTCTGCTGATTAAATTTAAAGCCAACTCGCCATGGAAGTCAAGAGTAAACCCTGCTATTGTTTTCAAGGTATTATAAAACTTATCTATAAAATAATCAAATTCAAATATATTCTGCGGTGCTATACGTGTATCAAAGAGTTTCTCTAATATATCAAGATTTACCCTGCGTCCCACATATTCTATAAAACCATTGTTGATTTTTAGTCGTTTGTTTTTTCCTTTATCTTTTCTTTCACCTTTTCAAATCCCTCCTCTGCTTTTTTTGCAGAATCCTTGAGTTTATATTCATACTGCTTAAGTTCCCCGCCTGCTTTTTCAACCTCTTTGCCTGCGTGCCTCAGAAAATCTCCCCCACCGAAATATACAAATGCAGCAAGCAGGACTATACCTATTATAACCCCGAGTATAAACTTCTTCATTGAATCTCCTCCTTTTTTATTTCTATGGATTTCCTATATACTTCTCTTTTCTGTAAACCCCTTTCTTTTGCAATCATGGAAACCACCTCTTTAAGAGGCAGCCCTAGGTTTTTATGATAATAAATTATATCATCTTCTATTGATGTATCTGTTTTATATCCTTCTGTAACAGGAGCGATTATTACCGTAACCTCTCCCTTAATATCCCTTCGCAGTTTCATATTCTCCAGAATGGTGCTGACCTTCCCTCTTAAAAACTCTTCGTGTAACTTTGATACTTCTCTTGCAATAACGATATCTGTATCACCGTATATCTTAAGTAAGGTTTCAAGTGTTCTGACAATCCGTCTTGGTGATTCAAAAAAAATCAGTGTCCTCTTTTCACCTTTTACTGCCAAAAGGAGTTTATCTGCCTCACCTTTTGCAGCAGGCAGAAAACCCTCAAATACAAAACTGTCAGTTGGCAGTCCTGAAGCGCAAAGGGTTGAAATTACCGCGGAGGGTCCCGGTACAGGCACAACATCTATTGAATTTTCTACTGCCAGTTTTACAAGCCTGTAGCCGGGGTCTGATATACCGGGCGTACCTGCATCTGACACAAGTGCAACATCCTTGCCATTTCTTATCTCTGAGATAATAAGTTTACTCTTTGTGACTTCATTATGTTCAAAGTAACTTGTAAGCGGTGTTTTGATATTGTAATGGTTTAAGAGTTTTCGGGTATGTCTCGTATCCTCTGCTGCTATAAGGTCAACTTCTTTTAAAACCCTTATTGCCCGAAGTGTTATATCCTCAAGGTTTCCTATCGGTGTTGCGACAATGTAGAGTTTACCCATTTTTTTAAATTATCATAAAACCCTTGCAGAGTAAATTGTATTAAGTTAGGATTTTCTCTATGAAAGCGGTATTCATAGCAGACGCACACCTGAAAAATCCTTCTGACAAAAATTATAAAATAATTCTGGATTTTTTGGAAAACCTCAAAGATATTGACCTCCTTGTAATACTCGGCGACCTTTTTGATTTCTGGAACGGCTGCAATAAAATTGCACACGAGCATCATAAACCCGTTCTTGATAAACTTTTAAAAATTAAAAACTCGGGCGCAAAGATAATATATCTTGAAGGCAACCACGACTTTTTTATGGGAAGATTTTTTACCGAAGCACTTGATGCCGATGTGCATTCTGACAGCACCGAAATAACGCTTGATGGTAAAAGAATATTTATGGCACACGGCGATATGGTAAATAAAAAGGATTATGGTTATAGAATCTTGAGAGGGTTTTTACGATCATGGTTTATGAGACTTGTTTTTTATATTGTCCCATCAATTGCAGTGTGGAAGATTGCAAATGTCATGTCAAAAGGAAGCAGGACATATCTTGTTAACGGTTTTGAATATGAAAAGATTTTTACTGATTATGCAGCAGAAAAATGGAAAGAGGGCTATGATGCTGTAATTTTAGGCCACTGCCACAATCCAAAGATTTTAAAACAAGATTTAGACGGCAGAGAAAGGTTTTATATCAATCCCGGGGACTGGATAAACCATTTTACATATGTAGTGTATGAGAACAGAGAGTTTAAGTTGAACATATAAAATCTGATAAGCGATTTCTCCAAATGAAGTTATAAAAAAATACTTAAAATATCATATGTTTACATTATTTCTTAATAAGTCTCTTTACCTTTTCCACTGCCTCTAGTGCGTCCTTTGCATAGCCGTTTGCGCCTATCTTATCAGCAAACTCAGGCGTTACAACAGCGCCACCGACCATTGTTACTACATTTATACCTTTTTCCTTTAATTTTTTTATAACATTTTCCATCTCTGTAACAGTTGTTGTCATGAGCGCTGAAAGTCCTACAATATCAACCTTATTTTTCACAGCCTCGTCTATTATTTTATCAGCAGGCACATTTTTGCCAAGGTCAATTACATCAAAGCCGTGATTTTCTAAAAGAGTTGACACAATATTTTTACCTATGTCGTGGATATCGCCTTCTACAGTTGCCATCAAAATCTTCCCCCTCCCCTCCCCTTTTTCCCCTTTTAATTCTTTTTTAAGTCTATCAAATGCAATCTTCATTGTGTCTGCTGATAACATCACCTGCGGAAGGAAATATATATTTCTACCGAATAATCTTCCAACCTCCTCAAGCCCTGGTATAAGACCTTCGTTACTGATTTTTAAAGGCTCCCAGCCTTGTTTCAATGCCTCTTCAACCAGCCCTGCAATCCCCTCCCCATCACCGTCTATAACTGCCCTTTTTAATTTTTCGCCAATTGTTTTAATCTCTTCTTTTGCCTTTTGCTTTTTGCCTTCTGCCTTTTGCCTGTATTTATTTATATATCTCTCTGCCCTTGCATCCCTCCCTGTTAATACAAGGCTGGCGTGGTATGCGTCCATCATTGCATTGTTGTGCGGGTTGATGATTGCAGCATCAAGCCCTGCCTCAATTGCCATTGCAAGGAAATTGGCATTTATAAGTTCTCTGTTTGGCAGACCAAAAGAGATATTGCTGACACCAAGGATAGTGGAAAGACCGAGTTTTTCCTTTACCATCCTTATTGTCCTTAATGTCTCCCTTGCAGACTTCTGGTCAGCGCTCACGGTCATGGCAAGGCAATCTATTACAACATCTGATTTTTTTAAACCAGCATCCAAAGCCGCATTGAGTATCTTTTCCGCAATCCTGAATCTGCCTTCTGCTGTATGCGGTATGCCGCATTCATCAAGGGTTAAGCCAAGGACAGCAGCGCCATATTTTTTTGCAAGAGGGAATATTGTATTTAATCTTTTCTCCTCACCGCTCACTGAGTTTATAAGCGGTTTGCCGTCAACTGCCTTAAGTCCTGGCTCTATTGCAGCAGGGTTTGAGGAATCAATAACAATCGGCAATTGACAATTTTCATTTACTGCAAATACAGCCATCTGCATTGCCTTTGGCTCATCACCGCCCGGCACACCCATGTTTACATCAAGTGCATCTGCGCCCAATTCCTGCTGTGCTTTAGCCTCTTTTCTTATAGCAGATGTTTTAAATTCCAGTATTTCATGTGCAAATGCCTTTTTGCCTGTCGGGTTTATCCTTTCACCAATAATTATCGGCGGATGATTACCTCCAAATATTGTGTGCCTGCTTCTGCTTGCAAGCATTGTCCTGATTTCTGATTTCTGATTTCTGATTTCTGATTTCTGACCCTTGACCCTTGTCCCTATTTTTTTTATATGCTCAGGTGTTGTCCCGCAGCAGCCACCGATAATCCTAACGCCTATACTTAAAAATTTAGGCACATACTCTGCCATTTCATCAGGGGCAGCAGGGAAGATTGTTTTTCCATCTCTTAGGATAGGTATACCTGCATTAGGCTGGGCAATTAAAGGGATGTCCGTAACCCTAGACATTGCCTCTACAGCCTTGAGTATGCCCTCTGCACCCAGACTGCAGTTAGCGCCAATTATATCAGCGCCAACTCCCTCTGCCACAATCGCAAAGACCTCAGGCGATGTGCCGAGTACAGTCCGCATAGTCTCGTCAAATGTCATGGTTGCAATAACAGGGAGACCTGTGTCCTTTGCAGCAATAATTGCAGCCTTCATCTCCCTTATATCCATCATGGTTTCAATGATTATGCAGTCAGCGCCTGCATCGGCAAGGCTTTTAGCCTGTTCAGAATATATTTCAATGGCATCGTCAAAGGAGAGGTCGCCTACCGGCTCAATAAACTTACCTGTAGGACCCATGCCTCCGGCAACAAGTGCTTTACCAATAACCATTTCCCTTGCAACTTTAACCGCAGCACGGTTAATATCTTTTACCTTATTTTCAAGCTTATATTCTTTTAACTTTATCCTGTTTGCACCGAATGTATTTGTTGTAACAACATTTGAACCGACATCCACATACGCCTTGTGTACTGACTTAACCACATCAGGCATAATAAGGTTCATCTCATCAGGACATGCACCTAGTTTCAAACCGCCCTGCTGCAGCATTGTGCCTGTTGCGCCGTCAAAGATTATTACCTGTTCTGATATTATATCCAGCAGTTTTTTCATCTACCCACCTGTTCTTTATTTTGTTGTATCTGCAGTTAGAGGGAAACTTATGTCAATATGTCCCGCAATTGTTTTTGCCTTCTTGCCGCTTATCAATATCTGGACATTTTTTACTTCAGGGAAATTCACTGCAGCAGTATTTACTATAGAATACACGGTCTGGATTTCCGCAAAACTACCTCCGGGGTGCCGGGTCGAAATATCACTGCTGAAATCTATGTACGCAGTGCCTCCCTTTATAGTTACATTCAGGAGTTTTGTCTCTAACGGTATGGTCGGTATCAGTTTTCCTGATGGTCCCTTTATCAGTTCTTCTACAGTCTCTTTTATCTCTGCTGCTCTCTCACCTTTCTTAATCTCCCTCTTTTCTATATTCAATGTGCTGCCATCCTTTTCTGAAAAGTAGAGTGACACCATCTTTGTTTTTGCAGGGACAATCTGCCTTACGACAGGCTCATATATTTTTTCACCATATCTTGCAAGGAGGTATATGCCCAGAACTATCGTCAATATTGCTACTAATATTATTGATGTCCAATTGCTGCTCCTTTTATTCCCTGATTTGGCAGGTTTATTTCGCTGTTTTTTAGGCATTAGTTATATACCATGGAAGGGAAATTTGAATGTCAGACCGCCGGATTATGGATATTATATTGCATCATGTCAACCTTCTCAACCTTATCAAGTGTGGTGCCAAGAAATTTCTTACTAACCTGAATAAATCTCTCAGGGGAATCTGTTACGAAAAACTTGCGGGAAGGTTCGGTATGCGGGTTTGAATCTAACAGATTCCTTTCTTTCAATACCTTTGATATTTCTGCTGCTGTCTCCTGTCCCGAATCTATAAGAGATACCTCTTGTCCTATCACCTGGGCAATCACATTTCTAAGTAAAGGGTAATGCGTGCAGCCAAGGACAAGGGTATCTATCTCCTTATCCCTGAGTTCAGAAAGATAATCCCTTGCTGTTAAGAAGGCAATTTCATTGTCTATCCACCCCTCTTCTGCAAGAGGTACGAACAAAGGGCATGCCTTGCTGAATACAGACATATCAGGCGCCAATGCCTTTATGGCATTTGTATATGCATTGCTCCTTACCGTCCCATCAGTGCCTATAATGCCGATTTTTTTATTCCGCGTGACCTCTACTGCCTTTTTGACCCCCGGCATTATAACACCTATAACCGGCACAGCGATTTCCCCTGACAGTCTCTGGAGTGCATAGGCAGATGCTGTATTGCATGCAACGACCAGTGCCTTTATTTCGAATTTTAAAAGGAATCTTGCATTCTCAAGTGAATAGCGTATTACTGTATCAGGGGATTTTGTCCCGTAAGGGACTCTCGCTGTATCACCGAGATAAATAGTATCTTCTTCGGGCAATACCCTTATTATCTCCTTTAATACTGTGAGTCCGCCGATGCCCGAGTCAAATATCCCCAGAGGTCTTTTCATTATTCGTCAGTAAACCCTTTTAATATCTTTACCCTGCTCGGATGGCACAGCCTCCTTATAGCCTTTGCCTCTATCTGGCGGATCCTCTCTCTTGTGACGCCCAGGACCTTTCCGACCTCTTCGAGTGTGTAATCCTGGCGCTCACCTATCCCGAATCGCATCCTTAAAACCTTTTCTTCTCTGGGCGTGAGTGAGGCAAGAACGTTCTTTGTATGTTCAGAAAGGTCATGTTCAATCACAGCCTCAGCAGGTGATGGCGATTTCTCGTCTGCTATAAAATCACCGAGCGAACTTTCTTCATCATCTCCGATAGGTGTCTCCAGAGACAGGGTCTGCTTCATCAGGCGGAGAATTCTCCTGACCTTTGCTACAGGCAGGTCCATCTTTTCTGCAATCTCGTCAGGGTAAGGTTCTCTGCCTAGTTCCTTGAGCAGCTGCCGTGATGTCTGCAGGAGCCTGTTGATTGTCTCTATCATATGCACAGGTATCCTGATAGTCCTTCCATGGTCCGCTATTGACCTTGTAATAGCCTGCCTTATCCACCATGTTGCATATGTAGAAAACTTGAACCCCTTTTTGTAATCAAATTTGTCAACTGCCTTCATCAAGCCTATATTACCTTCCTGGATAAGGTCAGAAAATTTTAATCCAAGGTTTACATATCTTTTTGCAATACTCACTACAAGCCTTAAGTTTGCCTCAATAAGTTCCTTTTTTGCCTTTCTTACATTATGATCATGCTTTGTTACTTCACTGGCAAGTACCCTCAAGTCGTTCCTCTTCATTTCGAGTTTTCTCAGAATCCACCTTATCCTTTTCTTCGCCCTCTCAGTCTTTCTTACCCCTTTCTTATGCTCCTCTCTTTCGACAAGCCTTTCAATTCTTTTTATCCTCCGTATAATCCTGTCTATGAGGGTAGGACTGAGCGGCATCTCTTTTAGGAGTTTATATGCCCCTTCTCTTTTTCTCCTTTTTATCCTTTCAACAGTTGTCAGGATATCCTCTACATAATCATCATCAAAAGCACCTATATCCTCAACCTCTTCAATCAACTCCCTTAGAGAAGATTTCTCGTTTTTTATCCTGTCAGCAATCCTTACAACCTCTCTGACTGCGAAAGGGCTGCTCAATATAAGCTTTTTCAACCCTGTCCTGCCTTCCTCAATAGCCTTTGCAAATACTATTTCGTCCTCTCTTTTCAGCAGGGATACTGAACCCATCTCTCTCATATATATCTTTACAGGATCATCAATCCTTTCCGCCTTCCAGAGTTCTTCTTCCCCTTTTTCTTCAAATACCTCTACCTCTTCCACCTGTTGTGTATCTTCAATAGTATCTACAACATTAACACCCATTTCACCAAGGCTTTCCAGGAAGTTGTCCATATCTTCAACAGAAAAACCATCCTGAGGCAGGGCATCATTTATCTCATCGTAAGTAAGGAAACCCCTTTCTTTACCTACATCTATAAGTTTTTGAAGGTCCATATTATTTGAGACTTCTTTTGCCAAAATGATTCCCCCTTATCCTTGATTTTAAAATTTAATGTAAAAAGTAACAATATCACATATCATAATTATTTTTGAAAGTCTACTTTCTTTCCGTAAAATAGCGATTAAAAACCTCGCTATTTTACAAACTGGCGATTTGCCTGCCATAGTTCGTTGTCGGCGCATTTTTGCTCCTCACCGTATCGGTGAACATACGGCTCGTTGCAAAAATGGCCTCCGCCTCGTCTGGCAGGCAACTTACCAGTTTCCCCAAAAATCAATGTCTCTTTTTGGGTCTTTCATAAGATTGCATTATTTTAAGAATACTTACTGCATATTTTTAATCTTGTACATAGCATACACATATACAGCACCGCCAAACATTGTGCTGACCATGAAATCTGCGAAAAAGGATAGGTACTTACCAAAGATTAGATGAGGCAAAAAGCCTGCAATTGAGCCTATTATCATTGCAGCCATGTTATTCATCATGTCCTCATATCTAATTTAGAATGTAACATCATAGTGATTTATCAAAACTATTCAATTTTATTAGATAATTTCCAGTCATCTCATCAGGTTTTTTTATATTCATAAGTTCAAGGATTGTTGGTGCAATATCAGACAGACCACCTTTGTTAAGCGATATATCATCCATGCTGTTATCAATGAGGATAAAAGGTACGGCATTTGTTGTGTGTGCTGTATACGGCAAATTTGTCTCATAATCCAGCATCTGCTCCACATTACCGTGGTCAGATGTGATTATTACAGTCCAGTTTCTTTCTGCTGCCGCATTCACTATCTGTCCCAGGCATTCGTCCACAGCCATACACGCATTGACCGCAGCCTCAAACACCCCAGTATGTCCGACCATGTCTCCGTTTGCAAAATTAACCAATAGAAAACTGTAGCCACCATCAATATGCTTAATAACCTCTTCAGTTATAGGAAAGGCACTCATCTCCGGTTTTTTGTCATATGTCGGGACATCCTTTGGTGAAGGGATGAGTATCCTGTCTTCCCCCTCGAATGCCTTTTCCACACCGCCGTTGAAAAAGAATGTCACATGTGCATATTTTTCTGTTTCTGCAATATGGAGTTGCTTTAGCCCAGAATTGCTTATGACCTCTGCGAGTATATTTTTCAGGTTCTGCGGGGAAAAGGCTACAGGGAGGTTAAAATCAGCATCATATTCTGTAAAACAGAGGAATATTGAGAGAACAGGCTTTACACCCCTGTCAAAGAATGTAAAATTGTCCTGTGTAAATACCCTTGTAATTTCCCTTGCCCTGTCAGCTCTGAAGTTGAAGAATATTATTCCATCGCCGTCATTTACAGTCCCCACAGGCTTTTCATTATCCATGATTACGGTAGGTATAATAAACTCATCCGTTTCGCCCATATTGTATGCATCAGATGCAGCGGCTGCAGGATCTGCACTTTTCCTGCCTACTCCGAACCTTATCGCCTTATATGCCTTTTCCACCCTCTGCCATCTGTTATCCCTGTCCATGGCGTAATACCGTCCTGAAACCGTTGCTATTTTGCCTACCCCTTTTGTAGAGATATATTTCTTAAGTTGTTCTATATACGATTTTCCGCTTGTCGGCGGTGTATCTCTTCCATCAAGGAATACGTGTATAAAGACATCTTCCAAACCTTCCTTGTGTGCCATATCCAGCAGTGCAAATAAATGCTCAATATGGCTGTGCACCCCGCCGTCTGAAACAAGTCCGAATAGGTGAAGGTTTTTGCCATTTTCCCTGATTATCCTCATTGATTCTCTAATTGCGATATTTCTGAAAAACCCACCGCTCTTTATTTCACTGTTTATCCTTGTAAGTTCCTGATAGATAATCCTGCCTGCACCGATTGTAAGATGCCCCACCTCTGAATTACCCATCTGCCCTTCAGGGAGACCAACTGCAAGCCCTGAACACTCAAGTTCTGTCCATGGGTACTCTTTATAAAACCTTGTCAGGTTTAGCATGCCAGCGCGATACTGGGCATTCCCTTCTGTTCTTGGGCTCATACCCCAGCCGTCAAGGACAATCAGTATCAGGGGCTTAACTTTCATATTGCCAATTCCAACGTGTTCCATTTGCCGCAATTCTGGCAGTGACCGTCCCACCCTTTTATGCTGCTGCTGCACTCCCTGCATTTAAACACAGACAGGGTATCTTCCTTCTTTATCCCTATGCCCTTCTTAAATGCTGCCGCTGCCCTGTCAAATCTGTTCCTTCGCATATATGCCTCTGCAAGGAGCAGGTTCTGGTATGTTGAATCCTCACCATCTTTTGTGAGGAGTTCCAGTTCCATTATAGCCTCGTCTATCATCTCGAGCCTCAAATACAACCTTGCAAGAAAGAGCCTCAGATTTTTATTAGACGGATTGGAATCTATTGTCCTTTTATATAGTTTAATAATCCTGTACGGCAGCGATTCACGAAGATAGAGTTCCTCTATTTGCATAAAGAGGGAGATGTGGTGATACTTTCTGTAAGCCCTTTCCCATACCTTGACTGCAGAAGATGGTTTGCCCTGTTTATAATATATACTGCCCAGAAGCACATGTGCCGGGATAAAACCAGGGTCAATCTTCAAAATCTCTTCGAGTTGTTCCACTGCACTGCTGAAGTTTTCCATATCGTAATATGCCTTTGCCGCCTCATACCTTATCCCTTTTAAGAGATTTACCTCTTCCTCATTTTCATAAATATTTTTTGAGATTGCTATAATCCTCTTTTGCGGCTCTACAGCATTATGCCACTGTCCGCCCTTAACTAAAATATCCCTCAGTCTCATAAGTGCATACAGACAAGTCGGGTCTTGTCTCAAATATTCATTCAGCACATCCAGAGATTTTTCCATGTCTTTTAATGCTGTATAACAGTCAGCAATTTTAAGAATAATCTCTGCATTTGAAAGGTTAAATGAAAGCCCTTTTTTGAGTATATCCACTGCTGCCAATGACCTGTTGTCCTCCAGATATATCTCTGCGAGTTTCAAATACGGGTCTAAAAATTCAGGGTCTTTTATAACAGACCTTTTTAAAAGGTTCTCTGCTTTGTTAAGATTCCCCCTGTAAAAATTATCAACACCTTCCTGATATGACTTTTTTGCGTCAAGGAACCTCTTAACTGTCCTCCTTTCCTTCAACTCGTTGAAGAGTCTTTTTATGTCAGTCAAAATAAAACCTATCAGTGCAGACAGCATCCCGATGGAAAAAGAGATTAGTATAAGCAAAATAACAGGTAGTGCGGTAGACCTGTCTTTGAAAAAAAAGAATGTAATCGGCTGCGGATTAAGCGAATATATGTAGATAAAACTGCCCGAAATGATTAAAAATAGTGTTAGTCTTAAAAGCATATTATATTGTCAGGCGAGAAGCCTCTGCCCATAGCCCTTCCAGATTATAAAGGAGTCTGAGAGATTCACAAAAAATATGGACTATAACATCACCGTAGTCTATAAGCGCCCACCTGCCCTCTCTGATACCCTCTGTCCCTATAGAGACAACCTTTTTTTTCTTCAACGCACTTTCAATATGCTCTGCTATTGCCTGTACCTGTCTGTCCGATATCCCTGTACATATGATTATATAATCGGCAATGGACGATAATTTCTTTATATCAAGTAAAATTATATCTTCTGCCTTCTTGTCAGCAGCAAGGTTTGCTATACAAACAGCTTTATCCTTAGAGTCCATGTTTATATCTTAAACGCTCCGCAGTTATTATGACCTGATTATTGTCTTATGTTTTCGGATGATACCGCTGATTATCTCTCTTAGTCCATTGTCCTTTATTCCTGATGTTACATTATCAATCTCCATCTTTTCTTCTGCTGTAAGGCAGCGTTCCTTTACAGGATTTTGTTTTACATCATGATAGAAACAGTTGATACTGCCGAGTTTGAAAATAATATCTGATACACAATCCTTCCCGAGGTTTTCATTTATTTTATTTATAAGGTCGGGCTTGACGTATTTTAGTTCTTCCATCCATACAGAGGTTGATACTGCCACATAGAGGGTCTTTCCTACCAACTTTACAGGTACTGCAAATTTTGAAATACTGCTGCCTGCCAGCCTCCCCCAGTCTTTCAATATTGCAAATTCATTTACCCTTCTCTTTATACCCAGTCTTGCAAACGACCCCTCAAGTACAGCACTTATTGGAATTGGTTTTTGCAGTTTAGGTCTCATTTTATATTTAAATTTCTGTTAAACCTGCCTCCCAGAAACTGACCCCCTGCTGCAGCAAGCACGACAAGTGGTACCACCCTGTAGTCAACATTCAATGCCCATCTCAGGACAATAATAAACGGTATTGGCACATGTATATACAGAAACCAACTGAATGAAAATTTTGCCGATGTTGACCTGAAGTATCCGAACGGAAGGTTGAGAATAAAAGCGGTTAATGTAAGGAAGAGAATATAGATCAATATACTTACCATTTATTAAGTTTTCATCAAAATAACAATTTAGCCGCCCGTTGTCAACTCAATAGTAGCCATATAATCAGCAACAATATTTGCAAAAAAAAGACCCCCGAATCCTCATAGGGGGGGGGTCTTAAACTGTTTTTATGGGGCTTGCTTTCTGCAGCAATTGAAAATACCTAACAGGGTGGCATGGCGGGGCCGACGGGACTCGAACCCGCGCCCTCCGGCTTGACAGGCCGGCGTTATAACCAACTTAACTACGGCCCCATTATTATTCCACTGCAAACTGGTAGGCGGAACAGGGATCGAACCTGCGACCTCAGCCTTGTAAGGGCTGCGCTCTCCCAACTGAGCTATCCGCCCAATAAAACAATTGTTCTGTTATATCCAATTAGCAAACAATTGTTTTACTTAACAGCGTTCTTCAATGTCTTCCCTGGTTTAAACTTAGGTACCCTTGAAGCAGCGATTTTAATTTCTGCCCCTGTCCTCGGGTTCCTTCCCTTCCTTGCCTTCCTTTTTGCTGTACCAAAGGTGCCAAAGCCCACGAGGCTGACCTTCTTACCCTTTTTCAGGGTTGATGTTACAGCCTCAAGAAATGCACTCAGTGCCTTCTCGGCAGCGACCTTTGTGATGCCCGCCTTTGATGAGATAGCACCAACTAAATCTCCTTTTGTCATAATTTCCTCCTTAGTGGAAATAATTTTTGACATCTATAACAACTTTGACAGGTGTTGTCAAGAAAATTTAATGTCTTTCTAATGCCTGTAAAATATATGTTTCATGGGTTATCATGTTCGCGACAGACATATTTATTTAAATATCTTTTTATCTCAAGCAATGCTTTTGCCCTGTGGCTTATCATATTCTTTTCTTCAGGTCTTAATTCAGCCATTGTCTTTTTGTATTCAGGAACATAAAAGACAGGGTCATAACCAAAACCATTATTGCCCTTTGGTTCAAATGTTATAAAGCCTTCACATTCAGCATCTGCTGACTTATTACTACCATCCGGAAACATAATAACTGCCACACATCTATATCTGGCATTTCTCTTCTCAAAGGGAATGTTTTCCATCTCACTCAGGAGTTTTACATTATTATCACCATCTGTGGCATACTCACCAGCGTATCTGGATGAATAGATACCCGGCCATCCATCAATTGCGTCAACTATAAGTCCCGAATCGTCTGCAAGACAAATCTCCTTTGTGTATTCTGCAATTATCCTCGCCTTTTTCAGTGCATTCCCTTCAAAACTGTCCGCATCTTCAATAATATCAGGGATACTTAGAAAATCATTTACAGATAGAAACTGAATGCCGGTATCCTGAAAAAAAGACTTCACCTCTTTTATCTTTCCGCTGTTTCTTGTTGCAAGGATGATTCTCATTTAAAACTGCCGAGCACATCAATCTGTTTTTGTGTCAATTCCTTGATTCCCGCAACTGCCAGTGCAAGCATCTTCTCCATATCCTTTCCTGAAAACGGGTTTGACTCTGCTGTGCCCTGAACCTCAACAAATCTGCCTGTCCCGGTCATTACTATATTCATATCAACATCTGCCCTTGAATCCTCCTCGTATGTAAGGTCAAGGAGACCTGCACCGTCAACAATGCCTACACTCACTGCAGCAATAGAATCAAGAACTGGCATCTTTTCAATCATACCTTTATTATGGATACTCATCAGTGTGCCTGTTAGTGCAACAAATGCACCTGTAATGGATGCTGTCCTTGTCCCTCCGTCTGCCTGTATGACATCACAGTCAATCCATACCGTCCGTTCACCCAGCAGGTTAAGGTCAACAACAGCCCTGAGCGACCTCCCTATCAGTCTTTGGATCTCATGTGTCCTTCCACCTACCTTCCCTGCAGTAGATTCCCTCCGTATCCTTGTCTTTGATGAACGGGGAAGCATCGAATATTCTGCAGTTATCCAGCCCGCCTCTACTGTGGCAGTACATATAACCTTTGTATCACCCATATCTATCATGACAGAACCCTCTGCAAACTTCAGGTAGTTCATGGTTATCCTTGCCCTGCGGAGTTCATCATGCCTTCGTCCGTCATTCCTGAGAGTACAACCTTTGTTATTTTGCATAGCCCACCTTTACCTTAATGAATTCATCAAATGATGTAATGCTCTTTGCAATAGAACCTGCAATCATCTCCTGCACACCGTTGGATGCCAGTTTCTTCTCATCAGCAGGGTTTGTAATAAATCCTATTTCAATAAGGACTGCCGGCATTGCTGTCCCCATCAATACAAAAAACGGCGCCTGCTTCACACCGCGGTTTTCACCACCCAGCACAAGGAAAAGGTTGTTCTGTATTATCTCGGCAAATTGACTGCTTTCGTTCAGGTATTCTGTCTGCGTCATATCCATGAGGATTGCTTTCAGATTGTCAGTATCCCTTGATTCGGATTTCCAGCCAAGGTCAGGAACGGTATTTTCAAATGCCGCAACCCTCCTTGCATCATCGTCGGATGCGTCAAAACTCAGGAAGTATGTTTCAACGCCATTCGCACCTTTCCTGAAAGCGGCATTTGTATGTATGCTGATAAAAAGGTCTCCTCTGTTTTCATTTGCTATCATGGTGCGGTTTTCAAGCGGTATATATGTATCGTCCTCCCTTGTGAGTATAATACTTCCTGTATATCTCTTTGATAAGACATCTTTCAGTTTCTTTGCAACAGCAAGCGTCAAGTCCTTTTCCTTAATACCTGTCGGACCAACAGCACCTGTATCTTCTCCGCCGTGCCCAGGGTCTATTATAATGGTTTTAAGGACGTGAAACTGCTTTGCTTCAGCAATATCCACGGCATGAACATATGAAGAAAAATAAAAAATGCAAGATAAAAGATTAAAAATGCATGTCAAAATGCAAAATTTAATTCTTACATCTTTTAGATTTGAGGCTCTTCGCATAACTATGTGGGTGATTTTGGGCATTTTTATATAAAGATACCTCAAATCTTTAGTAATGAAAAACTATCCTTATCCATGGCTATCAATACCTTCAACAGATTAAGATTATCTTTAGGTGCTGGCAATTTACTTGCATAAAACACTGCCAGCATCTCTTTAAATCTTAAGAGTTCCCGCAATTTCTTTTTATCATTTAGGGTTGAGATAGTCAGATATAAAAGTTCAAAAGCCCTTTCATAACAATATCTGACCTCAAGAAAATCATTCTTTTCTATCCATTTGCCTGCCCTGTTCATTTCATTGGCAATCATAATAACCTGTTTATAAAACGGGAACGTAAGCCATTTTTCCTTTGTCAGTGTTTTGTGGTGTTTAAGGTTCATAATCTACCAATCTATCCACTATCTTCAGGATATTTTCCCTTGTTTCTGGATTTTCAACCTCCATAGAATAATTGTCCTGATGCGGTCGGATATTTATCAATGCAGTGTATTCAACAAAATCCTTTTTATCTTTAAGCGGATATAAATTTATCCCCCATAGATTTTCCTGCAATGAGCCATTTTCCAGAAGATATGCCTCTAAATCTGAATGAAGTTCAGCATCAACGGCAATTATCCCATTCTCTATATCAACAACTGCTTTAGTCATTGTCTTGAAATAATTTAGACAGATTTCTATAAGTTCTTTTCTGGTAATTCTGGAATCTAAAACCTTCATCTGAAGACCCCTCAAAACCCTTATTCTGTTTTTTTAGTCCATCGCCTCCACACACCTTTCACAGATTTCTGGATATTCTCTGGACTCACCGACCTGCTCGCTGTAATTCCAGCACCTTTCGCACTTTTTACCCATTGCCTTGCTTATACCTGCCTTTAATCCCTGTATTTCCTGACTTTCAAATAAAACATCACTGCTGTCAAGGTCGCCTGTCTTATCAACCAGAAATAATTGCGAAACTATAAGTATCCCTTTAAGAGTTGAGGCATATCTATCTAAAAGATCTTTTAACTCACCAGCAGAAAATATTTTAACCCATGCGTCAAGTGAATGCCCTATAACCTTGTCCCTTCTTGCCAATTCAAGCGCCTTAGATACCTCTGCCTTTACAGTTAATAATTTTTCCCATCTGTCAGCAAGTCCATCATCAAGCCATTCGGTTTTATTTACAGGAAATGAAGAGAGGTGGACGCTTTCTTCTCTTTTACCAGGCATAAACTGCCAAACCTCATCAGATGTAAATGATATGACGGGTGCCATAAGTTTTACAATATAGTCCAGAACATAATATGTGGTTGTCTGTGCTGCCCTCCTGCTTTTTGAATCTGCCTTTGATGTATAAAGTCGGTCTTTGATTACATCAAGATAGAACGCACTCAAATCAACGTTGCAGAAATTATGCAGACTATGATAGATTGCATGAAATTCAAAATCAGCATAAGCCTTTAGAACTTTTTCATTAAGTTTGGCAAGCCTGTGCAGTATAAGGCGGTCAATTTCCTGAAGTTCTTTATAGGAGACAGTGTCTTTTTCGGGATTAAAATCATAGAGGTTTCCAAGTATAAACCTGCATGTATTCCTTATCCGTCTATATGCTTCTGAAAGCCTTGTAAGTATCTCATCCGAAATCCTTATATCCTCACGATAGTCTTCAGCAGCGACCCAGAGCCTTAAAATCTCTGCGCCGTATTTCTCTATAACCTCCTGCGGTGCAATTACATTGCCAAGAGATTTACTCATCTTTTTCCCGCTTCCGTCAACAACAAAGCCGTGTGTCAGGACAGAGCCATAAGGTGCATCTCCTCTTGTGCCTACAGATGCAAGGAGCGCTGAATGAAACCATCCCCTGTGCTGGTCGCTCCCCTCAAGATAAAGGTCAGCAGGTATTTTGAGATTTTCTCTTTTTTCAAGAACCGCTGCAAAACTCACACCTGAATCAAACCAGACATCGAGGATATTCCCTTCCTTTTCAAAATCAGCGCTGCTGCATTTGGGACATTTTACACCATCTGGCAAAAGTTCCTGCACATCCTTTTCAAACCATATATCAGCGCCGTGTTTTTCAAATTCATCTGCAACCCTATTTATGATACCTTTATCCAGAAGCACATAGCCGCATTTTTTGCAGTCAAATGCCGTAATAGGCACGCCCCATGCCCTCTGTCTTGATATGCACCAGTCAGGTCTGTTTACAACCATATTATAAATCCTGTCCCTTCCCCATGAGGGTATCCAATTAACCTTGTCTATTGCTGCCAGAGCCTTCTGTCTCAAACCGCCATTTTCCATTGATATAAACCACTGTTCAGTAGCCCTGAATATGATAGGGTTCTTGCATCTCCAGCAGTGCGGATATGAATGCTCAATTGTTTCTTCTTTAAGGAGCGCCCCTTTGGTTTTGAGAAGTTCAATTATATTTTTATTTGCATCAAATACCTTCTGCCCCTCAAATTCAGGCACTGCCTTTGTGAACCTGCCCTGATTGTCAACAGGGTTGTAAATATCAAGTTCATATTTTAAGCCAAGTTCATAGTCATCCTGACCATGTCCCGGCGCTATATGAACGCAGCCTGTGCCTGCATCCAGAGTTACATGTGTTCCAAGTATCACAACAGAATCCCTGTCAATAAAAGGATGCCTTGCCTTCATACCCTCAAGTCTTGCAGGGTAAAATGTTTCAAGGATTTTATAGTCTATGCATCCGAGTTTACTGGCAACATTTTCAAGCAATCCTTTCGCTATAATAAAGACTTCTGTTTCATCACCTTTGACTTCTGACTTCTGCCCCCTGCTTAAAGCCTGCTGGGACAGGCTTCGGACTTCTACTAAAGCATACTCAAGTTCAGGATGCATTGCTATTGCAAGGTTTGCAGGGAGTGTCCATGGTGTTGTTGTCCAGATGATGATAGAGACATCTTTATCAGCAAGGTTTGAAAATCTTTCTTTGAATCTTGAATCTTGAACTTTGAACTTTACATAAACAGACGGCGATTTCTTGTCAGCATACTCAACCTCTGCCTCTGCCAGGGCGGTCTGGCATGAACTGCACCAATGCACAGGTTTTTTCCCTTTATAGACAAGACCCTTTTCAACACACCTGCCAAGTTCTCTTAATATGGCAGATTGATAACTAAAATTCATTGTAAGATATGGGTTGTCCCATTCGCCGAACACGCCAAGTCTTTTAAACTCCTCCCTCTGGATATTCACAAATTTCTCTGCATATGCGCGGCATTTTTTCCTTATTTCAATCTTTGAAATTGTACTCTTCTTTGCCCCCGAATCCTTCTCAACCTGAAGTTCTATAGGCAGACCATGGCAGTCCCAGCCTGGCACATAGTCTGTTGCAAAGCCGGACATATATTTTGCCTTTACTATAATATCTTTGAGGATTTTATTTAAGGCATGCCCTATATGGATATGACCATTTGCATAAGGCGGTCCATCATGGAGGACATATTTCTCTCTGTCCTTACCTGCCTGTAAAATTTTATTGTAAAGCCAATTTTCTTCCCATCTTTTTAGAATCTCAGGCTCATTTTTGCTTAAATTCGCCTTCATTGGGAAATCTGTCTTTGGAAGATTCAATGTTGTTTTATAATCCACTATACAAAGCCTCCAGCAATTTTTAAGCCAGTAAAGTCAGATTTACAATAACCTGAACACATCCAATTGCAAATCCAAGAATACCGCCTGTCCATTCTATGTGTCTTAATTCCCTTGCGATGAAATTTGAGAGGAGTGTCTCAAACTGAACAAGGTCAAGGTCATCTATCTTTGAGACAAGCATATTCTTTATATCTATTTTTTCCTGAAAACTCCCGATAAGTTTTTCTTTTTTTTCATCCAGATGCTTAAGTATCTCTTTTGTAATGAAGTATTTTATATGGTTTGTCAGGTTTTCTGATACAAGCCCGACTATTGGAAAACTCTTTATTTTGGCTGCCTTAAACCTGTGGTCAACAATCTCGTCAACTGCATTTTCAATCTCCTTTTCCCATTCCATTCCCTCAAGTATCCTTGAAAAATCCTTTGCTGAAAGGAGTTCTTTTTCTATTGCCCTTGCCATGCTCCTTGCTATCTCATTTCTCCTTTTTGGAATAAGACCTTGCAATTTATAGCCGAGGATATTTACAGGTTCATATGGGCGAAAGAGCATCTTTACTGCAACATAGTTTGTAAACCAGCCGATTAAAGCACCTGCAAGCGGGGGAATAAAAATATTATACATAACAAGACCTAAGACCAGAGACCAAAGACTGAAGATTAAAGTTTTGGGGCTCTAATCTGCGTCTAAAACCTTTTCTTTTCAATCTCTTCCTGATAAAACTTCTTATATAAAACCTCCCACTCTCTGCTCCCTTCAGGAATCTGTCTTGACATAGACCTTATCTTATTTCTTGCTGTTTCATCAGCCGCATCCTCTACCATTAGATAATCAGAGAGCACTTTTTTAATCTCGCGGAGCACCTCATCGTCGTCTGTAAAATCAACAAGGTCGTCTTTCCATATCCCATCTACTATGATATGAGAGATATGAGATATTCTGTCTTCTGTAAGCCTCATATGACAATACCCCTCTCCTTTACAAGTTTATGCTTTATCATTGAGAACATCTTCCTGTAATCCATCCTTCCTCCCTCTATCTCGTTAGAATATTGTTTCATTATATTTTCAACCTCCCTGTCAAGGTCATCCTCTGTCTTTAAATCTCTTATAAACAGGTCAATTATCCTGTGCAGTACAGTATCCTCATTAGCCTTAAATATTATGAGTTCTTTTTTCTTGAGGTTTTCAAGCATCAACCTACTTATTTTCTCTACCTGTTCCTTTGAAAGTCTCATGCCCCCCCCTTTTCCATAGGAGAGTAGCACAATTCATTACATTCTTGCAAGTTTGATTGATGATTGTGATTGATGATTGACAATTATAGCCTGCTGTTTTAAATTATACTGGAAAGGATGGGTCAGGCTGATGATAATCGGTATCCCAAAAGAGATTAAGGACAATGAATACAGGGTTGCTATTACACCTGCTGGTGTAAGGGCATTAAAGGATTCAGGACACAGGATAATAGTGCAGAAATCTGCAGGTATCGGAAGCGGAATATCTGATGAAGAATACAGAATTGCAGGCGCAAAGATACTTGACAAGGCAGAAGATATTTTTGAAAATGCAGACATGGTTATTAAGGTCAAAGAACCTCTGCCAGAGGAATATCCTCTTTTAAAAAAAGATAAAATCCTTTTCACATTCCTTCATCTCGCACCACTCCCTGAACTTACTGATGTCCTTGTAAAAAGCGGCATCACTGCCATAGCATACGAGACAGTTGAATTGCCTGACAGAAGCCTTCCTATATTAACACCAATGAGTGAAGTTGCCGGCAAACTGGCTGTGCAGGTAGGTGCGTATTATCTTATGAGGCACAACAAAGGAAGAGGCATTCTTTTAGGCGGTGTGCCGGGTGTAGAAATAGGAAAGGTAACGATAATCGGAGGCGGCGTTGTTGGGATAAACGCTGCAAAAATAGCCGTGGGCATGGGCGCTGATGTAACAATCATAAACAGAAGCCTCGAAAGGCTTCGCTATCTTGATGACATTTTCAGAGGCAGGATAAAAACGCTGGCATCAAATTCATATAATATAGAAAAATCTGTAATTGAGTCAGACCTTGTTATAGGCGCTGTTTTGATAACAGGTGCAAAGGCGCCTCATCTTGTTACAAGAGAGATGGTATCAAGGATGAAGAAAGGCTCTGTTATTGTAGATGTATCAATAGACCAGGGCGGCTGTATTGAAACAATAAAACCAACGAGTCATTCAAACCCTGTATATGAGGTGGACGGTGTTATCCACTATGGTGTTACAAACATGCCCGGGTCTGTTCCGAGGACTTCTACATTTGCCCTGACAAACGCAACACTGCCGTATATCATTAAACTTGCAAACATGGGATTAGATGCTGTCAAAAAAGACCATTCTCTTGCAAAAGGGATGAATGTGTTCAAAGGCAGGATTACATGCAAGGCAGTTGCTGATGCACAGGAGAAAGAATATACAGATTTAAAGACATTCCTTTAATTTTGAATTTTCAAAACAACATGAAGCGGATACTTGTTACAGGCGCTGCAGGGCAGATAGGGTCTGAGATTGTCCCTGTCCTCAGGAAAAGATACGGCTCTGACAATATAGTTGCTGCAGGGCATAAGACCGTGCCTGACAGGGAACTGCTTGAAGGAGGTTCGTTCTGTCAGATTGATGTAAGGGATTATAATGCTGTTGAGAATATTATAGAAAAGCATCATATCCATACCATCTACCATCTTGCAGCGCTCCTTTCCGCTGCATCTGAAAAAGACCCTCAACTTGCATGGGATGTGAATATAAACGGTCTCAGGAATATATTGGAGGCTGCCCGCAAATTCAATTTATCTGTATTCTTTCCAAGCTCCATCGGCGCATTCGGCCCATCTACTCCTGCTGAAAACACACCTCAGGATACTATCCAGCGTCCGACCACTATATACGGAATAACGAAATTAACAGGCGAACTCCTCTGCGATTACTATTATAAAAGGTTCGGTATTGATACTAGAGGTCTTCGGTTCCCCGGAGTAATATCCTATAAAACCATGCCGCATGGAGGCACAACTGATTATGCGGTTGAGATATTTTACGCTGCTGTGAAAGATAAAAAATATGAATGTTTCCTCAAACAGGGGACCCGTTTGGACATGCTCTATATGCCAGATGCAACAAGGGCTGCAATTGAACTTATGGAGGCAGACCCTGCGAAACTCATACACAGGAACGGCTTTAATATTACAGCCATGAGCATTACACCAGAGGATATATATAATGAAATCAAAAAGCATATCCCTGATTTCACAATGACCTATACGATAGACCCTATGAGACAGGCAATTGCAGACTCATGGCCTCATCGCATGGATGACAGCGCAGCCCGCAGAGAATGGGGGTGGAGGCCTGAATATAACCTTGCTGCCATGACAAAGGAGATGATAGAGAGACTTTTAGAAAAAGTGTGAGATTACACAGAGGCTCGTATGCCAGGAAAACACAGAACAAGTGGAGCGATATAGACTTGGCCATTATTTCTCCAGACTTTTCTAATGACAGGTTTGAAGAAAGGGTGCGCTTAATGAAACTTGCA
>Ga0209212_1002359_pt1 | contig 27128 bp, 22 predicted proteins | sample RifGroC2_FD_183996 | JGI IMG/M metagenome (GOLD analysis project Ga0209212, IMG submission 183996) | Groundwater microbial communities from Rifle, Colorado, USA - Groundwater C2 (SPAdes) (version 2) | ecosystem: Environmental > Aquatic > Deep subsurface > Groundwater | place: Rifle, Colorado... | reverse complement strand
ACCGGATCGTCGGCGGTTTTGTATTCCAGCAAGCAACGGCGGATGGGCGAGTCGCATGGCGGGTGGTTGCGGCGAATCCACCGCCTTTGCCGCCTTTGCCGCCTTTACCGCCTTTCACCGGGGTACTTGAAAAATCTGTCATACAAACCTCGAATGTGGAGTGGTGATATGGCCCCGGTGGAACCGCCTCACCTGCCACGCTTCCCATCCCCTTGCAGGGCGCGTGTGCGCTGGCAGGCGCACACCGTTTCGCAGGCACACGGCATGCCGTGTGAAGCCCCTGCTCAACCCCCTTGGGGCTCCCTGAAACCGACAGCCAACCCTTGGGCACATCCCGCCGCTACCGGCGGCAACCTGCCAGACAGGCCGCGCAGCGACCAAGCCTGACTTTGACTCTCAGGGTGGTGTGTGGCAATGAAAAAACCGGTGCCGGGGTTTTGTCCGGCATGGTTTTTTTGTTGTCGCGCACGACCCGCACACGGCAGCGGTGGCGTGACGGTGAAGGCGCTGTTGGTTTATGCCTGCGCCGTGACGTTGCCGCGATAAACAAAATGCACTTCTGCTGTAAACGATACCGCGCAGCGACCACGCCTCACGAAAACAAACCAAATCGGCGTAGCCGACCGAATAAGCATTGCCTCGCCTTGCCCGTCTCTGCGCGAACCAGCGGGCGATGCAGGGCGCAAGCCAGTGGACGGTGCGCGGGGATGCAGGTTTACCCAAGGCAAGGGGTGGCAGTGCGGACGGGTGCGGCCATGCCTTTGCTTCACTTGGCCGCTGGGGGGATGGGGGGACGTTAGCGGGAAAGCGCCCCCCACATAAGCCGCGAAGCGACCACAACAAGACAAGACATAGACCGGCACGACCATGCAGCAAAAAGCGAAGGGGCGGCGCAACACCAGCCCCGTTTTGCTGCCCCTCACCGCAGGTGATGGACGTTGACTTTGACTTGTGTGGCGGTATTTACCTGAAAGGCGCAAGACATAAAGGCCTCTTATGCGAACCCGAAGGGCGGGAGCTTTTACCGGCGCACACGCTTTGCATAAGACGCCTTTATGTTAAACACCGCCACACACAAACAACCGGCGCAGCCGACAACGCCATGCCAGGACGGTGTGAGGGCGCTGCGCGTCCAGGCTACCCATGCACCAGCAGCCTGCGAACGGCGAGCGCTTGATGGCGTAGCGGCCTCATGCGAAGCCATGAAGCGCGAAGTCGTGAAGCGGCTGCGGCAACGGAGGGAAACCAGCGTGTTACAGCGTAGAAGCCGATGGCGGCTTTATGCCTTCGGCGCTCTGTCCGATGCCACAACATTAGCCGACAGCGCACCGCAAGCCCTTGGCGAGGTTTTTTTCGCGAAGGGCGCTGTGGTGGGGTGGCGGCGGGAACGGAGCGGACACACTCGGAACGGAGCTATAAGCAGAGGGCAGTTTCATCGCCTTCTGCGCTCTGTCAGATGCCACTGCGCTAGCGAAGGCGCGGGGCTTGCAGGTTTTATTGCAAGCGCCGTGACTGAGCGGTCAGGTGTGGATGCAAACCCTCAAGCAGCATGTACACGCATCGGTATGACCTCTGCGCTCTTTGGCTGTGCCTCAAGGTAATCCGCCCAGTCTTGCACCAGCTTATGCCGCTCTTCGAGGAATTGCGTCCGGTCATAGGCGGCTTGTATCTCATCTTTTTTCGCGTGGGCGAGCTGTGCCTCCAATACGTCGGCATCGACCCGGAACTTCTCGCGCGCAATGGTTCGCAATGTAGCGCGGAATCCATGTGTCACTGTCACGCCGCGCAATCCGCTTTCACGCAGTATCTTGCTCAGGCTATCGCGGTGCATGTGTTGGGTTTTGGGATTTCTTACACCGGGAAATACGAATGGTGAATCGTCCGCGATCCCACGTTGCCTCTCCAGCAGTGGCAGTATTTGCGAAGGGATCGGCGTGATATGGTCGTTGCCCATTTTCATGCGCGAAGCAGGGATATGCCACTCCATAGCACTGAGATCGAATTCGTCCCAGCGTGCGCCCACCACCACACCGGGGCGCAAGGCGGTGTAAAGACAGAACAGAATGGCGGCGCGCGATTGTGGCGAGCCGATGGCGTTAATGGCGTTGATCAGCGCGGGAATATCATTCGACTTGGTGACGGCGGCATAATGGCCTTTGGGCGCTTTGGGTAAAGCCCCTCGCAGAGACAGCAACCTGCCATCCTCGCGCAAACCTTCCTGTATGGCGTACTCGATTATCTGGTTGCAATACTGGCGCGACTTTACCGCTAGTCGCGGTGCGCGCTCATGGACAAGGAGAATGACAGGTTTAATATCAGCCGAGGTGATCTCGGCAATTGGCTTGGCTCCCAACTTAGGGAAAAGATCGTCATCAAGTGACTCACGCGCTTTGCGGGCTGTCTCGGTAGCCCAGCTTTTTGCTTTGTGCGCGTACCATTCTTCGGCAATTGATTTGAAAGTGCCGCGAGAGACAGCCTTTTCCTCGCGTTTCAGCTCCCTCTTTGTCGCAATGGGGTCAACACCTTGAACAAGACCTGTTTTAGCATCACGCGCTTTTGTTCGGGCAACAGTAGGCATGACCGCCGGGTAAGTACCCAATCCGATCATGTTCCGCCTGCCATCAGGCCGGGTGTATCTCAACACCCATCGCTTGTTACCCGCAATATCTACAACCAGAGCAAGCCCTTTGCCGTCATAAAGGGTGGCTCCCGGCTTTGCGGCATCGATTTGCTTTACCGTTAATTCAACCACTCGCTTTGGCATAGGTTTGGGTCTCACCGAAATTACTATGCCATAAACTATGCCAAAATGTTCTGGCTGTCAATGGATTTAATTGGACGTAAAAAGACAACGCCTATGCAAAGATGGCTTGTATATTGGCTTTAAGCGGGGTGTTTATGAACTACGATGGACGACTATGAATTGATGTTCGGGTTTTCTTCTGGCACCAAAACATGAAATGGCTCGCGCAAGCGGGCCATTTTTTTGCGCCCGGAATAAGCGAATCACCTGTGCAACAGATGCCGGAATCGCGCTTGCGTGACCGGGACTCTTCCGGACACCAAGGGCATAGGAAGTGGTGAGTAGAGCGATGCTGCGCACCTCAGTGGGAAGTGGGAAAACCACTCCCCCACTTACTACTCCCCACTCACTACTTCCCATTAAACGGATGGCGCAGCACGATGGTTTCATCGCGATCCGGCCCGGTTGAGACCATATCCACCGGCACACCGCAGACCTTTGCGATGCGCTCCAGATAGTTGCGCGCCGCTTGTGGCAGCTCTTCATAGCGCTGCACGCCCAGCGTGCTTTGACTCCAGCCCGGCATTTCCTCATACACGGCCTGACAATCCGCCAGGGCATCCGCACCCGCCGGCAGGATGTCGCTATCCGTGCCACCGATGCGATAGCCGACACCGATGCGCACCGTCTCCATGCCGTCCATCACGTCCAGCTTGGTGACGCACAGGCCGGACACGCCGTTGATCTGGATCGAACGTTTGAGTGCGGCGGCATCGAACCAGCCGCAGCGGCGCGCGCGTCCGGTGGTGGCACCGAATTCGTGGCCGCGCTCGGCCAGGCCTGCGCCGATCGGGTCGCATTTATCCACCGCGTCATACAGTTCGGTGGGGAACGGGCCGGAACCTACGCGCGTGGTGTAAGCCTTGGTGATGCCCAACACGTAGTTGAGCATCTGCGGCCCCACCCCGGCACCGGCACAGGCCGCGCCGGCGATACAGTTGCTCGAAGTCACAAACGGATAAGTGCCGTGGTCGACATCCAGCAAGGCGCCCTGCGCGCCTTCGAACAGCAGGCTCTTGCCCGCCTGATGGGCTTCGTACAAAGCGCGCGGCACGTCCATCACCAGCGGCTTGATGCGTTCCGCCAGCACCAGTGTGTCGTCCAGGGTTTTCTGGAAATCCACCGTTTCGACATGGAAATAATTTTTCAGCACGAAGTTGTGATAATCCAGCACCTCGCCCAGCTTGGCGGCAAAACGTTCGCGATGAAAAATATCCTGCAAACGGATCGCGCGGCGCGCGACCTTATCTTCATAAGCCGGGCCGATACCGCGCCCGGTCGTGCCGATCTTGGCTGCGCCTTTGGCCAGCTCGCGCGCCTGGTCGATCGCTTCATGGTAGGGCAGAATCAGCGGGCAGGCTTCGGAAATTTTCAGGCGGCCATAGACATCGATTCCAGCCTGCTGCAACTGGTCCATTTCCTTGAGCAAGGCCGGTGGCGACAGCACCACGCCGTTGCCGATATAGCACATCACATGGTCGCGCAGGATGCCGGAAGGGATCAGGTGCAATACCGTCTTCTTGCCGTTGATCACCAGCGTATGGCCGGCATTGTGTCCGCCCTGGAAGCGCACCACGCCATGCGCATGGTCGGTCAGCCAGTCGACGATCTTGCCCTTGCCTTCATCACCCCATTGGGTGCCGATTACCACTACGTTCTTAGCCATTACGATTCCCGATTGCTGTTGTATCAATTCATATTTCGCGCGAAGCGTCCCCAGCGGGCGATTCGTGAATCGCCCCTACAGCGGGGCGACTTGCCAAAGGCCGTCGCGCAACACCAGCTCGCGATCGCATTGCAGCTCCCTGCGCAATGCCGCATCGCCAAGCAAATCCACCACGACCGTTTCACCCGCCGCGCGCAATTGCGCGATCTTGTCGCGCAATGCGGCATCATCGAAAAGCGGCGCGCATATTCCAAAATGGGCTGGTTGCGGCGGCAACAGGCGATACAACTGGCGCAGATCCATGCTGAACCCGGTCGCGGCGCGGGCGCGCCCGAAGCTCTTGCCAAGGTCGTCGTAGCGCCCGCCCAGCGCAATCGCATCGTGGCTGCCGGCATGGTAAGCGGCAAACACCATGCCGCTGTGATAATGGTAGCCGCGCAAATCGGCGAGATCGATGCCGACACTGGATACCAGCGGCTGCAATTTGCTTGCAGCGGTTTGCAATGCATCCAGTGCCGCGCCAATCTCCGCAGAATCCGGCAACAGCTTGCGCGCCAGCGCCAGCACCTCGGCGCAATTGCCATACAACGCCGGCAGAGCCAGCAACGCATCGCGCAACACCGCATCCAGCGGTTGCACCAGGCTGTGCAAAGCCGCGCTATCCTTGCTTTGCAGCGCGGCGAACAACTCATTTTCCAGTTCTTTGCCGAGCCCGGCGTGGCTCGACAGCGCGCGGAACACGCCGACATGGCCAAGGTCGAGATGCACGTCCCTGATGCCCAGCAAGCCCAGCGATTGCAGCATCAGTTGCTGGATTTCCAGATCGCTCTCCAACCCGCCATGTCCATACAACTCGGCACCGATTTGCAGCAACTCGCGGGTACGCGTCAACCCGGCCGGCTGGGTGTGCAGCACGCTGCCGACATAGCACAGGCGCGCCACACCCTGACGATTGAGCAAATGTGCATCGATGCGTGCCGCTTGCGGCGTGATGTCGGCGCGCAGCGCCAGGGTGCGCCCGCTCAATTGATCCACCAGCTTGAAAGTGCGCAAATCCATGTCGCGGCTGCCATCGATCAGCAACGACTCGGCATATTCCAGCAACGGGGGAGCGACTAATTGATAGCCGGATTTGCGCAGCAACTCGAGGAGCTGTGCGCGCATTTGCTCGACGCGCCACGCCTCGTCGGGCAACATATCTTGTATGTGTTCGGGGAGTAACCAGTTTTGCATCATTTAATCCAGTACAACAGCAGCAATCCTGAAACCATCGCGGTAACGCCAACAAAACGCAGTTGCCCGTCGGACAGCAATACCAGTTTGCGAAAAGTCTCGCGCCACAACTCGGGAAACACAAACGGCAGCAAACCCTCGATCACCAGCATCATCGCCAAACCGAGCAGCCAGTAGTCCAGCACCTCTTATTCCAATTCTATTTCGAAGGTCAAACAAGGCGGCGACAAACGAGCGACGCAGACAGTGCATTCAGCACGGCTATAACCAGCGACTTGGCCGTCGTCTTTTGATGGCCTAGTCAAATGGCTAGTTGCTTCATCAGGAGTGAGCGAGGAAGCCAACGCAGTTTCACCGATGAAATAGAACTGGAATTACCCGCCCTTGCCGGGGCTCTTCAGGTACTTGAAAAATGCCGAACTCGGGTCAATCACCATCACGTCCTTCTTGTCCTTGAAGCTCTGCTTGTAGGCTTCCAGGCTGCGGTAGAACGAATAGAACTCGGGGTTCTGCCCGAATGCGGCCGCATACAAAGAGGAAGCCCTGGCGTCGCCCTCACCCTTGGTCTTCTGCGCATCGCGATACGCTTCGGCCAGAATCACCTCGCGCTGCTTGTCGGCATCGGCCTTGATTTTTTCGCCCTCCGCCGCGCCGGAAGCGCGCAATTCATTGGCCACTCGCTTGCGTTCTGCATCCATGCGGCGATAGACGGATTCGCTGATCTCCAGCGGGAAATCGACGCGCTTCAGGCGCACATCCAGCACTTCCACGCCGATCTTGCGCGCATCGCTGTCAGTCTTGGTGCGCAGCACTTCCATGATCTTGTCGCGCTCGCCGGATACCACTTCGTTGATGGTGCGCTTGCCGAATTCTTCGCGCATACTGGAATTGACGGTCTGCAGCAAACGCGTCCTGGCGCGATCTTCATCGCCGCCGACGCTGATGTAATACTGCTTCACATCCACGATGCGCCACTTGATGAAGGAATCCACCATCACGTTTTTCTTTTCCGCCGTGATGAAACGCTCAGGCTCTCCGGCATCCAGCGTCAGGATGCGCGAATCGAAAAAGCGCACGTTCTGCAACAGCGGCACCTTGAATCCAAGTCCGGGATCGGTTTTGATACGAATTGCCTCACCCAACTGGAACACGATCGCGCTCTGGCGTTGATCCACCACGAATATGCTCATGCTCAACACAACCAGCACGGCAACCGCCCCTATTAATACATTCGTCGTACTCTTGTTCATTAACGTGCCCCCCTGTCGCGACTCAGCAATGAGTCTCTTGCACGTTGCGCTGCGGTGTTATCGCTGGACTCCGAAGTAACCGCTGTCGCCCCTGCGGGCACACCGCCCGAGCGCGCGCTTTCCATCAGTTTGTCCAGCGGCAAATACAGCAAACTATTGCCGTTCTTCTGGTCCACCATCACCTTGCTGACGTTGCCCATCACCTGCTGCATCATATCCAGATACATACGCTCGCGCGTCACACCGGGTGCTTTTTGATACTCGACCAATATCTGCTTGAAGCGGCTGGCATCACCCTCGGCATTGGCGATCACACTTTGCTTGTAACCCTGCGATTCCTGGATCAGACGTGCCGCCGTACCGCTTGCGCGCGGTATCACATCATTGGCATAAGCCTGGCCTTCGTTCTTTTGCCGCTCGCGATCCTGGCCGGCCTTGACCGCATCATCGAAGGCCGCCTGCACCTGCTCGGGCGGCTGCGCATTCTGCATGGTCAGCTTGCTGATCAGGATGCCGGATTTGTAGCGATCCAGGATATCCTGCATCAGCTTGGTCGCCGACGCAGCCACCTGCTCGCGGCCTTCATACAGCACGAAGTCCATCTTGCTTTTGCCGACCACTTCGCGGATCGCGGTCTCTGCCGCCTGGCGCACATTCTCGTCGGGGTTGCGATTATTGAACAGATAGTCGGACGGATCGCTGAGGAAATACTGCACGGCGAACTGGATGTCGATGATGTTTTCATCTGCGGTCAGCATCAACGACTCTTTCAGCATCTTGTTTTTGACGTTGTCGCGATAACCGACTTCCACGGTGCGAACCTGGCTCAGGTTGACCACTTCCACGGTTTCAATCGGGAGCGGGAAATGCCAGCGAGGTCCGGGTTGTGTCGTTTCGACCAGCTTGCCAAAGCGCAGCACCACGCCGCGCTGGCTGGCATCTACGATATAAAATCCGCTACCCAACCAGATCAGCACGGCAATGATGGCAATCAAGCCGATGCCGGAGCCAAAGCCCTTCATCGGTTCATTGCCGCCGGGCTTACCCCCGCCCTTGCCACCTTTGCCGCCCATCACACCGGCAATTTTTTCATTGAGCTTGCGCAACAATTCTTCAAGATCGGGCGGGCCGCCGTTGCCTTTGTTTCCCCATTGCGGGTCATTCATTCCCATTACTTGTCCTTATCTAATAGTAACCGTAGTGTGGGCTGCGCCCACCCTGCCTACGCTTGATTTCAGCCGTTCCGGCTCAGGTTTGTTCCATTGCCGCAGATGCACGGTGCGCAGCCTGGGCTTCGGCCAAAATCAGCCGCAAATCATCCAGACCCGCGCCGCTTTTAGCGCTCAAAAAAATATGCGTAATTCTACCATAGTCGTCGCGCTGCACGCTGGGCGGCATATCCTGCAAGTCGATTTTATTGAACACCAGAACCTGCGGCGTGTCCGCCGCGCCGATTTCGGCCAGCACCTTGTTCACTTCGGCAATCTGGTCGTCGCGGTTGGCATTATTGGCGTCCACCACATGCAGCAACAAATCCGCCTGCACGGTTTCCTCCAGCGTACTGCGAAAGGCGGCGATCAGGGAATGCGGCAAATGGCGGATAAAACCGACCGTGTCAGACACCACGATTTCGCCTTGCCCCTCGGTGAACATACGGCGCGAAGTGGTATCCAGCGTGGCGAACAACTGGTCGGCCACATACACGTCCGCGCGGGTCAGCTTGTTGAACAGCGTGGATTTTCCCGCATTGGTATAACCGACGATGGATACCGACAACACGTCGGCGCGGGTGCGCGCGCGGCGCTGTACCTCACGCTGATGCTTGAGTTTCTCCAGGCGCTCTTTCAATAAATGAACACGTTTGTCCAGTTTGCGCCGATCCAGCTCCAGCTTGGTTTCACCGGGACCACGCGCGCCCACCGCGAATTTCTGCTGCCCCATGTCGCTGCCCAGCCCGACCAGGCGGGTGGCGAGATATTTGAGTTGCGCCAACTCGACCTGAACCTTGCCTTCATGGCTTTGTGCGCGCTGCGCAAAAATATCCAGGATCAACATGGTCCGGTCGATTACTCGCACATTGGAATCGGGCGTATTCAGTTTGGTGGTCAGGTTGCGCATTTGCGCGGGAGAAAGATCATGATTGAAAATGACCAGCGGGACTTCCATGCGCTCGACGAGTTCGGCAATTTCCTGCACTTTGCCGCTGCCCGCAAACAACGCCGCATCGGGGCGTTGCCGCTTGGCTACAATGACAGCCAGCGTGCGCACACCGGCCGTTTCAGCCAGCAAACGCAACTCCTCCAGACTCTCGCTGTGATCGCTTTCACCGAAATCAATGCTGACCAGAACGGCGGCCTCGGGCGGATGCCCCGTGAGACTCTTGGTCGGGCACCCGCCGGACAAATGCTTTCCGTCGCCGGGGGACTGTTGCTGCATTACTCGCCAGTGTTTTCGTAAGGAATATTGACCGCACGTGCCGGAACAATAGTAGAAATGGCGTGTTTGTAAACCATTTGCGTGATGGTATTTTTCAACAGCACCACATACTGATCGAACGACTCGACCTGGCCTTGCAGCTTGATGCCGTTCACCAGGTAAATCGCGACCTGCACATGCTCTTTACGCAGCGCATTGAGAAAGGGGTCTTGCAGTTGTTGTCCTTTTGTACTCATGTTATTGCTCTTGTCGGTTAGGAATGGGGTGGCACTTTACTGGATTCTGGCGCGACTGTGAACATATTTGCAAAGCGTCCCTGCAAAATCGGGCGTCGTGATGGCACTCCGGCAAGCACGTGGAAAGCGGCAGGCGTCGTGTCAGGCGGTGTTATCGGCTTTACAGCGGCGGGTTGGATTCCCAGCTTTCAAACAGGCGTTGCGGCTGGAGCGATTCCTCCGGGTGATCCGCACCACCTTCGGTTTGCAGTTCCATCACGCGGAATTCCCCGGCATCGCTGTCATATTGCATCAACGTCCCGTTTGCCATGTCAAAATACCAGCCATGCAGCGCCAGCTTGCCCTCGTTTACACGCCGGCTGATCCACGGGTAGGACATCAGGTTTTCCAGCGATTTGAGGATGGACGCCTGCTCGCAGGCGCGCGCCTGAATTTCGGGTGACTTCCCCGGCAAATCCTTCAACACCTGCTGCCGTGCATCCTCAGCGATCCCGAGCCATCTTGCGATGAGTTGCTCCTCGTCGCATTCGGGGGGCTTGTTTGCCATCAACGCGCGTATGCCGCCACATCGGGCGTGTCCCATGACGATGACGTGTTCCACTTCCAGATTGCATATCGCAAACGCAATGGCAGAAGTTGTGCCGGCATAAGAAGCGGCCTGGGTATGGGGCGGAACAAGGTTGGCGACATTGCGCACCACAAACATATCGCCCGGTTCGCTGTCGGTCAGCACGCCCGGATCACAGCGCGAATCACAACAGGCCAGCATCAAGGCGCGGGGGCGCTGTCCTTCCATGAATAAACGGTCGAACAGTTCGGGGTTCCGGTCAAAGTAGTGATGCTGAAAACGCCTGAAGCCAGTTAGAAATTTATTAACGTCGCGCATATTTAATTGCTGCCAATGAAGATGAACATACAGACCGGTGATCGGCACTCCAGAGTCGCGGTGCCGATTGTAACGGGATCGCCCCAAGGGTGTCTCCAGAAATCCAAATCTCCTCGCAATACTGCGTGCTTGTCTTACTTGGATGTTTGAATTTCTGGAGACACCCATAAAGGCAAAGCGCGCTGCCCTTCCGTAAACAACCGGTCAAGCAGCGCGCCCTGAGTAACGGATACGAAAGTACTAAGCAACCATACTGTAACTACCAAAACAACTTACTGCTCTGGCGATTTACCGAGGTCGTATCTGTCAATTTTCTGATACTTAACCCGCTTGGTACGCACGATCTGATAGGCGCGTGCGATGTAACCGAACGGCATGCTCCAGATATGCACCAGACGTGTGAACGGGAATATCAGGAACACCGTCATGCCGGCCAACACGTGCAACTTGAAGATGGTGTCGACGCCCTCCAGGTAAGCAGGGGTTGGATACAGATAAACAATGCTCTGTATCCATTCCGCCATGGCAGTCACCACACGCGGGTCGCCGTGGCCGGCATGGCCCAAGGATACCGGGATGGTCAACAGGCCGAGAACCAGCGTGAACATCACCCAACTTATGGTGAATTTATCCGACCAGCGGCTGGTAAGCGAAATGCGCGAGTTGAAGAAGCGGCGGAACAACAGGATAGTGCCGCCAAACAACATGACCAGGCCGAAAATGGTACCTGCGGTAATGGCAACCCACTGGTGCGACATATCGTCCATGAGCATCTGGAACACTTTGTGCGGCGTTAACAATCCCACAAGGTGGCCACCAAAAATGGCGAGCACGCCAAAATGGAAGCAGTTGCTTGCCCAGCGCATCCAGGGCTTGGAAAGCAATTGGCTGGAATCACTTTTCCAGCCGTATTGCTCGCGGTCGAAGCGCAACCAGCTGCCGATAAAAAACACAGTCAGGCAGACATACGGGTACACACCGAACAACAGGTTATTCAGACTAAAAACATTTTCATGCATTTCATTCTCCTTAAATTTAAGCGGCCAAACGAGTCAATGTGGCCCGACTCTCGATGATGGAAAGCGGCGCAGCGTAAGGGCTATTGGCCTTGGTCAGGTTATCGGTCAGCGTATTCAGCACCTTATTGACATCGGACAGAAACACCGTCGCCTCGCTGTCTTCCAGGCAAGAGGCAAATTCCAGGAGCAACGGCAGGTAGTCCGGCAACTCGTTGGTCACCGTTTTTACGCCGTATTCCTTGAACATCTCTCCCAGGTCGATCAGTGCCGGGCCGCGTTCCCTGTCGCCGTCTTCACTGAACAAATGATGGGTCAGGTGCAGGCTATGCTCCGGTGTGCTGTCAAAAGTCCGCACATACTCTGCCTGCAATTCAGTCAGCGACATGCTTGCCAGGTGGTCAAGAAACTTCCGCAAGGCCACCTTTTCCGCCGCATCGATTTCTGTACTTGCATCGAGTATGGTGCGGATTTCCGGCAAGTTATCCATCAACTCCTGCTCCGGATATTCCAGCAATGCGGATAAGATTTTATAAATTCGCATACCCCCCCCTTAACGGTCGCCCGTGAATGTGCTTTCGGTCGCCATCGGCGCTTTTTCTCTGGGTTCCATAGATTCCTTGCGGCGTCTCGGGAACAGCGTGACCTTGCTGATGCCGGTCGAAGAATCGTTGCCGAAGGTAAATCCATTTTGCCCCTGGAAGCCGTGCGCATCGTCCAGACGCTCTTCCTCGTGGCTGGTAGGAATGACGAAGCGGTCTTCGTAATTGGCGATCGCCAGGTAACGGTACATATCCTGCGCCATTTCCTCGGTAAGGCCGACAGCATCCAGCGCCTTGGTGTTGACCACGCCTTCCACGCGTTTCATACGCTGGTAACTGCGCATGGCGATGAGGCGGTTCAATGCCAGCGCGATCGGCGCTTCCTTGCCCGCAGTCATCATGTTGGCCAGGTATTTGACCGGTATGCGCATCGCGGCGGCCAACGGGATCACGCCATCCGCGCCGGTGGGCAGCGTGCCCTGATCGAGCTGGCTTTGCACCGGAGACAGCGGCGGCACATACCACACCATCGGCAGCGTGCGGTACTCGGGGTGCAACGGGAAGGCGATCTTCCAGTCAATCGCCATCTTGTAGACAGGTGATTTTTGTGCCGCGATGATCCAGTCCTCGTTGATGCCTTCTGCACGGGCGGCGGCGATCACCTTAGGATCGTTCGGGTCAAGGAAGATTTTGCATTGCGCTTCATACAAATCCTGCTCGTTTGCCGTGCTGGCCATCTCTTCGATGCGGTCGGCATCGTAGAGCATGATGCCGTTGTAGCGGATACGGCCGACACAGGATTCGGAACAGATCGTCGGCATGCCGGATTCGACGCGCGGGTAGCAGGCGATACACTTCTCGGCCTTGCCGGATTCCCAGTTGTAATACACCTTCTTGTATGGGCAGGAACTCATGCAGAAGCGCCAGCCTCGGCACTTGTCCTGATCCACCAGCACGATACCGTCTTCTTCGCGTTTGTAGAGCGAGCCGGACGGGCAGGAAGCCACGCAGGCCGGGTTCAAACAGTGATTGCAGATACGCGGCAAATAGACATGGAAGGTTTGCTCGAACTGGCCATAGATCTCCCGCCCGACATTATCCATGTTCTTGTCCACGCTACGGTCAGCCCATGCGCCGGCCAAGTCATCTTCCCAGTTCGGACCCCATTGAATTTTCTCAATGGATTCGCCGGTGATCTGCGAAATCGGGCGCGCGGTCGGTGCCGCCTCTGACAACGGCGCGTTCTGCAGGCGGGCGTAGTTGTAGGTAAACGGCTCGTAATAATCGTCAATCTGCGGCAAATCGGGGTTGGAAAAGATGTTCAACAACTTCGATGCCCGCCCACCGGATCTCAGTTCCAGCTTGCCGCTGTTCAGCGTCCAGCCGCCACGCCATTTTTCCTGATTTTCCCAGTCTTTTGGATAGCCGATACCGGGTTTTGACTCGACGTTGTTGAACCAGACGTATTCCACGCCCTTGCGGTTGGTCCACGTGTTTTTGCACGTTACCGAACAAGTGTGGCAGCCGATACACTTGTCCAGGTTAAAGATGAATGCGAATTGTGCACGTACTTTCATAAGTTTCTCCTAAATTATCCTAATTCACGCGACGATCAACGCTTGCCGATTCCGGGCGGGTTGAGTTGCGCTTCCCGTTCCGGGGTAAGCGGCCGCTCCAGCCAGTCGATATCCTGATCCTCCACCTTGTGCAGGATGATTTCGGTATCGCGGTTGCAACCCACCGTGCCGTAGTAATTGAAACTATAGGCCAGTTGCACATAGCCGCCGACCATGTTGGTTGGCTTGATGATGATACGGGTCACCGCATTGAGGATACCGCCGCGTTTTCCGGTAGTAGGCGATCCGGGCACGTTTACGTTCTTTTCCTGAGCGTGATACATCAGCGCCATGCCGCGCGATATGCGTTGCGAGACCACCGCGCGGCACATGACGCAACCGTTCATGTTGATCATCTCCACCCAGTCATTGTCCTTGACCCCGGCTTGCGCGGCGTCCACTTCGGAGATCCACACATACGGTCCGCCACGGAACAGCGTCAGCATGCGCAGCGTGTCCTGATAACTCGAATGGATGCCCCACTTGGAGTGCGGCGTGATAAACCTGAGCTTGACGTTCGGCTTGTTCAGGATATGCGCCGGAATATTGCCGAACGACTTCATGTCCTGCGGCGGACGGTAAACGCAGAAAGTCTCGCCAAAGTCCTGGAACCATTCGTGATCCTGGTAGAAATGGGCACGTCCGGTCAAAGTACGGAACGGGATGTGCTCATGGATATTGGTGTAACCCGAGGTATAGGACACATGCTCTGACTCGACTCCCGACCAGGTCGGCGCGGTAATGATCTTGCGCGGCTGAGCCTGAATATCGCGGAAGGTGATCTTGTCCTCTTCGCGGGCAGCATACAGATGATGATGGTTGATGCCGGTCTTCTTGGACAAGGCAGTCCATGACTTGTGCGCCACTTGACCGCAGGTTTCCGGCGCCATGCGCATGATCGAATCGCACACATAGATGTCTTCCTCGAGCGATGGCATGCCGTAGGAAACACCCGGCACTCTCACCGTGTAGTTGCACAGCTTGAGCTCTTCATATTCCGCCTTGGTATCCCAATCGATACCTTTGACGTTATTGCCGAGTTTGACCATCAACGGACCGAGCGCGATGTATTTGTTATAGATGCTGCCGTAGTCGCGGTCCACCACCTTGAGCAGCGCCATGGTCTTGCCGGGAACCGGCTCGAGACCTTCCTTGTGCCAATCGGTTACCTGGCCGAGCGGTTGCGCCAATTCAAACGGTGAATCGTGCTGCATCGGGAAAGCAACAATATCCTTGCGCGTACCGAGGTGTTTCGCGGCCAGACCCGAGAAGACTCTGGCGAGCTCCTTGAAAATCTGCCAGTCGGACTTGGAATCCCAACCCGGCGACACCGCTTCGGACAGCGGGTGAATAAAGGGGTGCATGTCGGTGGTGTTGAGGTCATTCTTCTCGTACCAAGTTGCGGTCGGCAGAATGATGTCGGAGTACGCACCGCTGGAGTTGAGGCGGAAGTTGATATCCACATACAGATCCAGTTTTCCGACAGGCGCTTCGTCGTGCCACTTGATCAACTGGTTGCGGTTACCGTCGCCACCCTCCTGCATCACGCCGTTCTGCGCGCCCAGCAGGTGCTTGAGGAAGTATTCATGCCCCTTGCCCGAGGTACCGATCAGGTTGCCGCGCCAGGTAAACAAATTGCGCGGCCAGTTGCCCTCGGCATCCGGGTCGGCGAAAGACACATCCAATGTGCCGGACTTGAGTTTCCCTGCGACATATTTGGCGATGCTGGCTTCGTCGGTGCAACCGGCTTTTACGGCTTCATCCGCCAGATCGAGCGGATTGGCATTCCATTGCGGGAAGTTCGGCAACCAACCCATGCGGCACGCCGCGACGTTGTAGTCGGCCAGCGTGTAGCCTTTGTTCTTGCCTTTACCGGCTGGCGACATGATGTCGTCGCCGTGGACGGTTTCATAACGCCACTGGTCGGTATGGAAATAGTAATAGGAAGTGGAGTTCATCTGGCGGGGCGGACGCTGCCAGTCGAGCGCGAAGGCGATCGGTGCCCAGCCGGCTTGCGGACGCAGCTTTTCCTGGCCCACATAGTGTGCCCAGCCGCCACCCGATTGACCCACGCAGCCGCAGATATGCAGCATGTTCATCACGCCACGGTATTGCATGTCGTTGTGATACCAGTGGTTGATCGCCGCGCCCATGATCACCAGCGATTTGCCGTGGGTTTGCGAAGCGTTCATCGCGAACTCGCGACCGGTGCGTTCAATATCCATCGCCTTGATGCCGGTGACCTTGGAGGCCCAGGCAGGGGTATAAGCCACGCTGGCATCGTTGTAGTCCTTGGCGACATTGGGGCCGCCCAGGCCACGGTCGACACCGTACTGCGCGACTTGCAGATCGAACACCGAAGTGATCAATATTTCTTCGCCGCTGGCCAGCTTGAATTTGCGCACCGGCACGTTGCGGAACAACAGATCGTCTTCACCATGCTCGAAATGCGGGAAGCCGACCGAGGCCACCGCATCCTTGCTGTCGATGCAAGTCAGTTCGGCCAGAATTTCCTGTTGGCCGGCTGCATTCTTCGGCAGCAGATTCCATTTGCCTTCTTCGCCCCAGCGGAAACCGATAGAGCCGTTTGGCGCAACAAATGATTTGGTTTTTTCGTCATAAACGATCGTCTTCCATTCCGGATTGTTGGTTTCGCCCAGATTGCCGGCAAAATCGGAAGCGCGCAGGCAGCGGTCTGATACATAACCGTCGCCTTGCTTGCGCAGCGTCACCTGGATCGGCATGTCGGTGTACTTGCGGGCATATTCCTGGAAATACGGATCTTTCTTGTCGATGTAAAATTCTTTCAGCGCGACATGCCCAAACGCCAGGAAGGCGGCGGCATCGGTGCCCGGATTAACCGGCATCCACAGGTCGGCAAATTTGCAATGCTCGGCAAAGTCAGGCGCCATCGCGATGACCTTGGTGCCGTTGTAACGTGCCTCGGCGACGAAGTGGCAATCCGGTGTGCGTGTCGTCGGCAGGCTGGAGCCGCAAACGATAATATAGGTGGAGTTATACCAGTCGGCCGATTCCGGCACGTCGGTCTGCTCGCCCCAGGTTTGCGGGGAAGCCGCCGGCAAATCTGCATACCAGTCGTAAAATGAACCGACGCCCGCGCCAAGGAGAGACAAATAGCGCGCGCCGGAGGCGTAGGAAATCATCGACATCGCGGGAATTGGCGAGAAGCCGTAAATCCGGTCCGGACCCCACTTCTTGATGGTGTAAATGTTTGCAGCGGCGATAATTTCGTTGACTTCGTCCCATTTGGTGCGGACAAAACCGCCGAGGCCGCGCACGTGAACATATTGCTTGCGTTTGGCTGGATCAGCCTGAATTGCGGCCCAAGCCTCCACCGGATCTTTGCCGGTTTTGCGTTCGGCGCGGTACAGGTCGAGCAGACGACCGCGGATCAGCGGATGCTTGATCCGGTGCGGGCTGTACAGATACCAGGAGAAGGAAGCGCCGCGCTGACAGCCGCGCGGCTCATGGTTAGGCAAATCCTCGCGGGTGCGCGGATAGTCGGTTTGCTGCATTTCGTAGGCGACCAAGCCGTTCTTGACAAAAATTTTCCAAGAACAGCCGCCGGTACAGTTCACGCCGTGCGTGGAACGCACGATTTTGTCATGCGCCCAGCGGGTGCGGTAGGCGGATTCCCACTGGCGATCCTCGTTGGTGACGATACCGTGACCGTTGGAGAAAGTCTCCTTGTCCTTCATCCCTACAAAATACGTCAATCGATCGAGAAAGTGACTCATGTTTTTTCTACTCCTGTGTAAAATATTTTGTTCAAACTTCCCGGTTCGGAGTTTTTTTATTCAAGCCCGTAACCAGCCATCATTTTGCATCGTTTTGCAAATTGGCCGCAATGCGGCCAATCTGCCCTGCCTAAAACCCTTTACGGGTTCTTATTCCCTTATGGGTTAATCCCTTTACGGGTTTTTGATTTCAGAACCGCTGCGCAAGTAGAACCACCAGTTAATAACGATGCATAGCGCATAGAAAATTGCGAAACCGTACATCGCATTTTCCGGTGAACCCGCCTTGATCTGCCCACCGATCACCACCGGGGCGATGAACGCACCATAAGCCGCAGCAGCCGAAGTCCAGCCGAGCACCGGGCCGGCCTGTTGCCGGTCGAAGATCACGCCGATAGTGCGGAAGGTGGAGCCATTACCCAACCCGGTAGCGGCAAACAACACGACGAACAATACCATAAAGATCAGGAAATATTCTTCCGGTGTCGCCGATTTGTAGGCCAGCAACATCACATAACCCACCGCAGCCGAAGCCACCACCATCACCGCCGAGATAACCTGGGTGACGATAGAGCCGCCTACTTTATCCGCAATCCAGCCGCCCACCGGGCGGATCAGCGCACCGACGAACGGGCCGATCCAGGCATAAACCATGGCAGAAGGCGCATTGGGGTTCTTCAGGGTATGCGCCATCAGGCCGGTCACAGGATCAGGAATATGTTGCACGCCGAAAATCACCGTAATGGACAGCGGCAACGCCATCGAAAAGCCGATGAACGAACCGAAAGTCACGATATAGAGCGCGGTCATCGACCAGGTATGCTTGTTGCTGAAAATGGCAAACTGCTTATTGATGTTAGCCTTCATATCACCGAACGCCGCCAGCTTCATCGCAAACAGTACGGCGACACAGATCAGCGGCAGAGCCACCCACATATTGAGCAACCCGAGTCCGGACGGTGCGGGAAGATACAGATACAGGCCGACTGCACCGATAGCAAAGGTGATTCCCCACAGGTAAAATATCTTAGCGAAGGCCGCCAGCGTGCCGCCATAGTTGGGTGACAGCGGCAACAGATTGTTCATGCCGAACCAGGCTGCAATCACCAGAGGAATCAATATCGCCGCCCAGATGAAACCGGCATTCTGGATAAAGGTGGGGGTTCCGGCAGTAATCTTGCCGAAGATCCAACCGCTATCCTTAAGCAACTCCATCGGTGCGCCAGCCAATGCGCCGAAAACGCCGGCGGTCATCACCAGCGGGATCAGAATCTGCATCGTGGTTACGCCAAAGTTGCCCAGCCCGGCATTAAGACCCAAGCCGGTGCCTTGCAGCCGCTTGGGGTAGAAACCGCTGATATTGGACATGGAGCAGGCGAAGTTGCCGCCGCCAATGCCGGACAAAAATGCCCAGAACTGAAACACAATCAGCGGCGTATCCTTGTCCTGCAAAGAAATCCCCGTTCCGATAGCCGGAATAATCAACAACGCAGATGTCAGAAAGATAGTGTTGCGCCCACCGCAGATGCGGATAAAGAACGAAGCCGGAATACGCAGGGTTGCACCCATCAAACCGGCAATTGCGGTCAGGGTAAACAGCTCAGCAGGCTTGAAGGGAAAGCCGAGGTTGATCATCTGCACCGTGATCATGCCCCACATCAGCCATACAGCAAAACCGCACAGCAGGTTGGGAATCGAAATCCACAGGTTGCGGCTGGCGATGTGCTTGCCGGTCGACTCCCAGAAGGCATTGTCCTCGACATCCCACTTTTCAATATCGGCAGAACTGTGGCTGACCGTTCCATCAGCACCCACCGAACCTCGTTGCTCTTTTTTATTCGCCATAACACTCCCCCTCAGTTATCAAACATTCAAAAATTGTTAACCAAACTTACATTCAAACACATCAATGCCCGCCACCCGCCATCATTTCCTTGTCAACCGACGAGAGCTGGTATTCCTTGGCAAATGCGCCAGCAGGCTCCTTCAGGAAGAAGAAGCAGAAAACAAATGTCGCAGCAGCAGCAGCCCCGAGCATCAGGAAGAACTCGCTATCCGTCATACCTATATAGAAAGAGGTAAATACGACGGCCCCCACATTGCCATAGGCTCCCGCATAGCCCGCCACGTTTCCTGTGATGCGCCGCTTGACGAAAGGGATAAGGGCAAAAGTCGTGCCGCAACCGCCCGTGACAAACATGGCACAAATGATCGTCACCAACACCGCCATAGCCAACGGCCATTGGGGGGTGATCAAGCTCATCAACACAAACCCGCCGGTGACACCCGCAAGGTAGATCATGTGCGCGAGCTTCCTGGTGGGGGTGCGATCCGACACATAGCCGCCGAGCGCCCTGGAAAAGAAGTTCATCAGCGCAAACATCGAACCGAACAGTCCGGCCATCACCGGGGTCAATTCAAAGGTCTTCTGAAAGAAGAACGGCAGCATCGAAATGACCGCGAGTTCGGCGCCGAAGGTAACGACATACGATGCGTTAAGCGTGCCGATCTGGGTAAACCGGTATTTATCGTCTTCAGGCACGCCTTTCTTCAGGATCGGCACATTGACCTTGATGAGCGCCCAGATCTGCTGCGTCACCATGACCGCTATCACCGCATACAGAATGTACGAAACATCGGCCGTGATATAACCCTTCTTTGCCACCATCCTGACCAGCAGCGAAAGCACACCCCAGATAGGCATAGTCCAGATAATCGCAAGAACCAGATCGCCCCAGGTGGAAACTTCGATTGCCTGAGCCTTTCTGGCCATCGGCCTGACAAAGCCCTTGGGGCCGTCGGTAATGGCAAACCAGTAGTACACGCCGTAAAGAAACATCACAATGCCGCTGGTCGCGACTGCCCACCTCCAGCTACCAAAAACCGTGAGTGCCAGAATCGGCATGGTGATTGCAGCCAGAGATGAACCCCAGTTGCCGAGACCCGCCTCGACGCCCTGGGAAAAACCGGCGTCCCTCGGTTTGAACCAGAGCGACGTCATCGCAATACCCACGACAAAACCCGTGCCGACCGCGCTCAGGATCAATCTCGAGATCAACATCTCCGTGTAAGAAGTGGCAAGAGCGAACCAGATACAGGGGAAGGCCATCGCCCACATCACGATACAGAATGTTTTTCTCGGACCCAGCCTGTCACACATCATGCCGACAATAACGCGGGTAGGAACGGTCAATGCCACGTTGCAGATAGCCAGCACCTTGAGCTGATCCAGGGTAAGGCCGGTTTCCTTCATAATCGTCGACACAAGCGGCGCCATGTTGAACCAGACATAGAACGTGATGAAAAACGCAATCCATGTCTTGTGCAAAGCGGCAATCTCGGCTCTGCCAAACGCAAGCAGATCCGCCCATCCCATCGTTTTTTCTGTTGTTCTCCCTGATCCAGACATTTTCAATCCCCCATAAAGTGCTGCAAAAAATTTTGAAAAATCTTGCCAATCCCTTTAATGCATAACCAACACAGGGCAATCGTCTATGTGATGGATCAAATAGTCGCTGACGCTGACCGTGATATTGCCGAATCTCACCCCGCCTTTAGGGGGACGGCTTGCAATCACCACGATATCCGGCTTTTTCTTCCTGGCCGCCTCCACCAGCATCTTGCGCGGGTCGCCGATCGCGACAACCACAGCCACATCAAAATTCAGCTTGACCACACCCTCCGCCACCTCTTTCAATTCCGCTTCCCTTTTTGCGCGCAACGCTTCAAATGCCGCCTCATCGTAGCTGCTGGCATCGGCCGGTTCCTCGACAACGGTTACCAGAATGATCTCCGGCTTCTCGTGCCCGAACATCGCAATGGATTTCTCCAATGCAGACTGGGCGATTTCTGAACCATCATGGCAAATGAGCATTTTCATTTTGTATCACTCCTTGGAGAATTTGTACCAGAAGAATAGGCTCGCACGGATAACATGCCCATTCTTCCAAAGTACAAACCAAATGAGGAAAAAGAACTAGTTCTTTCGGGTAGGGGGTGGGGTTTTGCGGGCGGCGTAAACTCAAAAATAGCCGAATGATCATTCCCAAGCGTAACCAGCCACTTGATTGACGTTTTTTGCCGGCCTGGCATTGCAAATCATAAATCACGAAACATCATTTTGAACCTGCCCGCATCCTCGCAGGTCGGATGAACCGCAGGCGTTATCCGGCATGGAGGTATCGGAAGGCGCTGCGCTTTGGCCGCAAGCTCGAAACTTCGCTTCGCTCGTTTTCCGACCTACGAAAACCGCCACCTTTTAGCTCCGGCTTGTCCGGTTTTAACGTGAAACTCGCGTAGCGATTCGTTCGCCTCCTCGCCCGCTTGCGGGAGAGGATTGAGGTGAGGGAAACGGGCATGGCAAGTTTCATAATCAGGGGTGGCACACTTGCCATGCCCGTTAGGTTAAATAAGGCCATGCGCCACCGCATACACGGCAGCCTGCACACGTTTGGCGATGTTGAGTTTGCGCAGGATGCCTTGCACATGAATCTTGATGGTGGATTCCGACAGATTGAGTACGCGGGCGATTTCCTTGTTGCTGGAGCCATGGGCGAGCATGACGATGATTTCCCGTTCGCGCGGAGAGAGCTTGCCCGGATTAACATCCACTGCGGCGGCATCCTCCTTGGGCGGTGTACGCAGGGAATCCGCCAGTTTTTGGGCCATTTGTGGTGACATCACCGATTCGCCGCGCGCCGCCCGTTGAATGGACTCCAGCAGGAACCCGGTATCAATATTTTTCAGCAGGTAGCCGCGCGCCCCGGCGCGCAGTGTTTCCAGCAGGTCTTCGGCATCTTCCGAAACGGTGAGCATGACAACTTGCGTTTCCGGAACATCTTCCACCAGCACGCGCAGCGCTTCCAGCCCGCTGGTGCCGGGCATGTGCAAGTCGAGCAGCACCACGTCCGGCTTGAGTTGTTTGGCGCGCTTGATGCCTTCCAGCCCGTCGCCGGCCTCGCCCACTACCTCGACCCCATCATGCCGCTGCAAGGCCAACTTGATGCCGCCGCGCAGCAGCGTGTGGTCGTCAACGATCAGAATACGTATCGGTTTCATGCTTCAGAGTTTCTCCTGTGCGGCAGGACAAGGCGCACCCGCGTGCCCTGTCCGGGTTCAGATTCCAGCGCCAGCTCGGCGCCGATACGGTGCGCCCGCTCGCGCATGATGCTCAGCCCCACATGGGTATCGCCGACATCGTGCGCGGCATCGAAGCCGATACCGTTGTCATTGATATAGAGCGTGCATTCTCCGTCACAGACAAGCTCCACGTCAACGCGGCTTGCCTTGGCGTGCTTGCGCACGTTGGAAAGCGATTCCTGCACGATGTGCATCGCCTGCAGCACGTGTTCCGGCGGCATATCCGGCACCGTCCCGCGATGCGCAAAGACGGTGCCAATACCGGTTTGCCCCTCGAACTTTTCCAGCGCGCTGCGCACGGCAGTTTCCAGATCCGCATTACCGACCCGGGTGCGGAAATGCACCAGCAACTCGCGCACATCGTCATAACATTCCTGCACCCCCTCGCGTATCTGTTCCAGACCCTGCAACGCGGTAGTTGTCTGCCCCTGTTGCAGATCGTTGTTCAACAGTTGCACCTGGATGTTCAGGAAGGCGAGCGACTGGGCGATACTGTCGTGCAGCTCCTGCGCCAGCAGGTTGCGCTCCTCCGATACCGCCATTTCTTTTTCGCGCGCGACGAGCCGCTGGTTTTCGATGGCGATGCCGAGATGTTGCCCCACCGACTCCAGCAGACGGATTTCCGAGGGCGGCAAGATACGCGGGGTATCGAAGAACAGATTAAGCATGCCCATCACCCGCTGCTTGGAACGGATCGGGACTGCCACCACCGCCTGAAAACCATCCCGTTTGCAAGCATGCAACAGCATCGGTTGTGGCGGATTGGAAAAATTGGAGCTGACCGCAACGCCATCACGCGCCACCTCTCCGCACAGGCAGTTGCCTACAGCAACACAACGCTCCTCGGCGAGGAATGATTTTGAAACACCGCGCGAAGCCACAATTTGCATTTGCTCCCCCTTGGCGTCGACCAGGCGTACCACGCCGTCGCGCGCACCGATCAGGGCAGACAGCTTATCCAGCACGATACCGCACAGGGGCTCCGTTGCCGTCGAAGAATTAAGGAATGCGGCCACATCATAGAGCGCCGCGAGCTCGCGGTTTTTCACCTCGACGCTGCGGGATTTTTCTTCCACCCGCTGCTCCAGCGTGGCGTACAAATCCTGCAATTTGTCGGCCATCTGGTTGAATCCCTCGGCCAGTTCGCCGAATTCGTCCCGCTTGGCAAAGTGCAGGCGCACGCCGAAATCCGCCTTACCCATGCGCCGGATACCCTCGCGCAGACGGTTGAGCGGACGCACCACCATCAGCGAAAACAAATTCATCAGCAACACCGTACCGATCAGCGCCAGGCTCACCAGCCCGATCTGAAAGGTGCGCAGCAGCGTGGTGGCGCGGGCATTGCTGGTTTCCACCATATCGACCAACTCGTTCACGCTGCCCACAAAACTTTCCACAACAGGCCGGTACTCAGCCAGCATTTTTTCCTGTTCCGCCCGTTGTGGGGTATCGAGTATGCGCCCGATGCGGGGCTTGATATCGGCCTGCCAGACTTGGTGCAATTTGCTCATCTGCGCACGCACCTCCTTGTCCTTGGGCAGCGAAAGCGGCCGCTGCGGGTCGCCACGATCAAGGTCGGACAAGACTCTCTCGAACTGCGCAACCTTCGCTTCAATATCGTGTCGCAACCCGACAGAAGGTTGTTGCACCTGCTGGGCAAGCAGGAAAGCGATATGGTAGGAACGCATGCGTTCGCTGCCGGCATCGTTAATTGCCGCAGCGCCGCCTTCCAGCCGCCAGGAGACATACAGCGTCGAACTGATGGCAATCAGGGCAATGAGAAAATAGAACACCAATAAACCGGTGATCTTTTCCTGGAGTTTTAATACAAAAACCATGCGAATCTCTTGGCGATCTTATTAAAGTGGATTATCGCTGCCCGGCCAAGAAGCACCGGTTGCAGCATAGTTGTTGCCCGGCAAAACGCTAACCGGCCTTCCCGTCCGCACGCGGTCGCCAGCAGAACGGCAGGTAGCGCGACGCCCACGGCACAAAGCACGCCAACCAGACCGCAGCCGCAGCCAAATACAGCCCGTGCATGACTTGCACGGGCAGCATATCCGCCAGCACGCGCAGCACAGCCGCAAGCTGCATTCCGGCAAACATCAGCTTGACCTTGGTATCCGCCCGCATGGGCAGACCGGAATGCCCCAGCGTAACACGTGTGCCCATACCGATCAGCAAGGTTGCGAAACACCCGATGGTCAGCGCGTGCAGCGGCGCAAGCCCCCAGAGGAACATTGTGCCGTGGCTGAGGAATGACACGAAACTTTGTATGGCATACAGCAGCATGGCAATACCCAGCCAGGCAAAGCCGATATGCAGCACGCCGAGCATCGGGATGCCCAGGCTGCGGCGCAACCCCCAAGCATAAGTCAAGTATAAAGCCGCAGCCGCCAGCGGCGCATCACATAACCACAACCAAGTGACGGCATCGGCAAGCTGCAGCAGGCCATGCATCGCGCTAGCCGCCAGCATGGTCCACCATGCCCAGAGCGGGCGCGTCACGAGGTGATGCGGCAGCGCGGTGCTGGTGAAAAAGGGGATCATACGGTGCGCGACACTGGCGAATACCGGCAGCAGGAAAAACCACAGCCCGCCTTGTATCGAGAAGCGCAGCCAGGCCGCGTTATCGCTCCCAAGCCAGACCAGATAGGCAGCCAGGCTGCACCAGCCCAGACCGAGCGCGATGAAAATCATTTGCGGATGCCGCTTGTCCGGGTGCTGCGACTCGAGCAATACGCGCAATAGCGCGTACAGCGCCACCCCCCAACCGGCCAGCGTGGCAAAAACGGCAACCAGCAGCACGATGCGATCCGTCAGCAACCCGGCATAAAACCCGGCAGCCCCCAGCATGAGCAGCACAAAGGCAGGCACATAACGCCGCGCCGGGATTTCCTTGCCGTTCATCCAGCGCGGGTAGGTGGTCATCAGGAAACCGAAAATAAAAAACGGGAACAGGCCGAAAATCATCAGATAGCTGTGCGCGGCGCTCGGCGCAACAAGCCAGTCCACGGGATGACCGGCCATGCCATAGCGTGTCGCCATTTCGACGAACAGCCACAACATCACGGCGACGGATTGCAGCGCACCGCCGAAAAACATGACGCGATGGGGTGCGGCGGTAAAGGTATGCCACTGTAAGGTATGCCACTGTGCTGAAATTGTCATGATTGGTATGAAGCGTTGCCGGATGGATGAAATGGAATATTACAGGCCGCGCGCCTGCACGGTTTGATACGACGGTTGAGCAAAGACGGAATTGACCCAGACTTAGCTATTGCCAGACTCACCTGCTGAATTTTCGCTGATTCAACCTTGAAGCGCAACTTTTGCATGCCGGAAAGCGGGAGAGAATGGGTCTGTCGCTGCTAGACTTTCACATCAATATGTTCCGCAATATCGTTCGCTCTTTGATTACGCCGGCGCCGATCTATTTCAGAGCGCAACTCGACCAGCATAGACAGATGTTCGAGGCGGCGGCAATAAAGCCTGCGTTCCCCGTGAACATGCGGATCATGCCGTCTCTCCTCATCTCCGGCGGCCTCGGGAGGAGCTTCATGCCGCGCGTGCGGTTGCACCACCAGCGGCGGCAAGGTACGCGCCTGAACAGGTTTGGCACGTCTAATTCCTGCCAGGGCTTTCACTTCCGAACCGGTTTCCGGCGCGGTTCCTGGCGAGAGAAGGCTGGGCACATATTGCATGGTTTTAAACTCCAGATTTCCGGATAAATAAACGTATGCACCGGTGCTTTGCTGATGCAGTTAACAACCCAGTTAAACGACCTCCGGCTTTGATGCAACGACCAGCCATCTGACCAAGTTGGCAAACTACGCCAACCAGGTCATTGGTTATACCTGATGCGCTCTAATTGATACCAGCCTATTCAGCCTGTTGAAAAATCCCGGCGCATCTGTCGTGCCTTGCCTATTTTCCACCCTGCATGAGCATTTCCTGACGATCAACCATCTGCTCCATCATCATATGCATCATCCCCATATGCGCCTCCATCATCTGATGCATGTCCATCATCATACCCATGCCCTGGCCCTGGCCGCCGCCCATCATGCCCATACCCTGGCAACCGTCCATACCCATCTTCATGCCGCGCATCATGCCCATAGTGTCGCGCATGGCTTGCGTGTGCTCTCGCATCAGTCTCTGACGCTCGGCAGGGTCTTTGGTTTCACGCAGCTTAACCATGAGCGCCTGAGCCTGCTGCATGCGCTCTTGCGCCTTACCCATCTGCGCATCAGCAACGCTGCTGCCTCCTGCGTTACTCATGGATTTATCGGGTGTGGCAGGCTGCTTGGGCAGCACATTTTTCCCGGCAGCAGGCTTGGCCGCAGGCGCGCTGCCCTGTTCGGGATGATGCGCATCATCGGCATAAACCACTGGAGCACCCGCACATAACACCGCTACAACACTGCTAATCAATAACTTTTTCATGGCTAACTCCTTTCAGGTTGAAGAAAACAAAGTTTGCGAGCTTTCGCCTTTCGGCGAAATGCCTGCTTAAATCACTTCAGTGCAGGCTCATATTCGCC
>Ga0209212_1002356_pt1 | contig 27156 bp, 28 predicted proteins | sample RifGroC2_FD_183996 | JGI IMG/M metagenome (GOLD analysis project Ga0209212, IMG submission 183996) | Groundwater microbial communities from Rifle, Colorado, USA - Groundwater C2 (SPAdes) (version 2) | ecosystem: Environmental > Aquatic > Deep subsurface > Groundwater | place: Rifle, Colorado... | reverse complement strand
CGGGCCGTCTCGGTCCCTTTGCCAATGCCTACTGGGGGCACCCGGCCTATCATCTGCCGCCCGAAGCCAACCTGATGGCAACCGCCCATTATCTGGAGGCTCTGGAGTGGCAGAAGGACGTGATCAAGATTCACGCCATCCTGGGCAGCAAGAATCCGCATCCGCAGACCTTCCTGGTGGGGGGCATGTCGATTCCGATCGACCCCGATTCCCAGAATGCGCTCAATGCCGAGAAGCTGATCGAAATCAAGCGCCTTTTGAAAAAAGCGCAGGACTTCGTCGAAAAGGTCTACATCCCCGATCTGCTGGCGGTTGCGTCTTTCTACAAGGATTGGGCCGCGATCGGAGGCGGGGTTGGCAACTACATGTGCTATGGCGAGTTCCCCGATGCCAACGGCAATATGTGGTTCCCGTCGGGAGCAATCCTGGAGAAGGATCTGAGCAAGGTGCATGTGGTTGACCAGGGCAAGATCGCCGAATATGTCGATCACTCCTGGTTTGATAATTCTGCCGGTCCGGGGAAAGGCCTGCATCCCTACGATGGTGAGACCGAGGTGCGCTACACCGGCCCCAAGCCCCCTTATGAGTACCTTGACACCAATGCCAAATATTCGTTCGTCAAGTCGCCCCGTTATGATGAAAAGGCGATGGAGGTCGGTCCATTGTCCCGCGTGCTGGTGGCCTATGCCTCCGGACACAAGGAGACCAGGGCGGTGGTGAGTCTGGTGCTGGGCAAGCTGGGAGTCGGTCCGGAGGCGCTGTTCTCGACGCTGGGACGCACCGCCGCGCGCGGCATCGACTGTCTGCTGAACGCCCAGCAGACGCCGAAATTCCTGGACGAGCTGATCGGCAACATCTCCAAGGGAGATTACCGGATTCATGCCAATGAAAAGTGGGATCCTTCCGAGTGGCCGGACGAAGCCAGCGGCTACGGCATGCATGAAGCCCCGCGTGGCGGACTCGGCCACTGGATCAAAATCAAGGATCAGAAAATCCTCAATTACCAGGCGGTGGTGCCATCCACATGGAATGCTTCACCGCGCGACGCCAAGGGGCAGCGCGGACCATACGAAGCAGCGCTGGTCGGGACTCCGCTGGCCGATCCCAACAAGCCGCTGGAGATTCTGCGCACGATCCATTCCTTTGATCCATGTCTGGCCTGCGCAGTCCATGTGCTGGACGCCAACGGCAACGAGATGGTCAGGGTCAAGGTGTCCTAGGAATCGGGGAGGCATGAAATGAGCGATAACTGCAAGTTCAAATGCTACATCTGGGAATTGCCGGTCAGGTGGTGTCACTGGATCAACATGGTCTGCATCGTCACGCTTTCGGTTACCGGCTTCCTGATCGGAACTCCATTCTCATTCGGAAGCTCGGCCTCGTCTTTCACGATGGGGTGGATTCGTTTCGTCCACTTCACTGCGGCCTACCTGTTTACCGTGAGCGTCATCTCACGACTGATCTGGTCGTTCATCGGCAACAAATATTCGGGCTGGCGCGAGTTTTTCCCGTTGATGACCGACGCCGGGCGCAAGAAGACCGTCAGGATGCTGCGTTATTACATGCTGCTGGACAAGGATGTCCCGGAAACGGTCGGTCACAACCCCCTGGCTACCGCAGCCTATGTCTGTCTTTTCGCCATCTATTCGCTGATGATCCTGACCGGTTTTGCCTTGTATGCCCAGCACGCGCCGCAGGGTGCGATGCACAAGGCGCTCGGTTTCATGTATGTTCTGTTCAGTGACCAGGGTATGCGGCTTACACACCACATCAGCATGTGGTTCATTTTCGGCTTTGTAATCAACCATATCTACAGCGCCTGGCTGATGGATATAAAAGAACATGGCAGCGAGATTTCCAGCATGTTCAGTGGTTACAAGTTCACGGTCCGTAAAGAAAAATAGGTTACATTTACGGTTGTTCAACCGGAGTGGGGCGTGCTTACATGTACGCCCCGTTTTTTGTGTTTAAGGGAGAATTCATGAATTGTGATGGTGGGGCCAAGCCGGCGATACTGGTACTTGGGATCGGAAATCTGGTGATGCGCGATGACGGAGCCGGAGTGCGCGTGGTCCAGGAACTGCAGCGCTCTTATCGTTTCCCGGAGAACGTCAGGGTTGTTGATGGCGGTACATTGGGTCTGGACCTGCTTCCGTTGCTGGAGGAGGCGACCTGTCTGATTCTGGTGGACGCGGTTGAAACCGGGGGGCAAGCCGGGAGTTTGATCAGGCTGACCGGCCAGGAGTTGCCGGTTGCACTACAGACCAAGCTGTCACCACATCAGATGGGGTTAAAGGATCTGCTGGCGGTTTCGGAACTGATGGGGCACTCACCCGCTGAAATGGTTCTGATCGGAATACAACCTGGGTCTGTCGAGATGGGTGCCGAGTTGACGGCGAAAGTTGAGGCGGTGCTTGAAGAAGTGATTGCCAAGGTGCTGTTAGAGCTGGAGAGATTTGGTATCAGTCCGTAAGTTGTGCTATTATCCTCCCAGGTATTTGGTCAGTTCCTCTGCCAGTGTGGTCGGATGGAGGAACCTGGCCGGGATTTTGTCATTTCCCAAAAATTCTCTTGACCAAGGCTGGCGTTTGGTCCATGCCATCAATTGTTCCCATCCGGCCCAGGTGGAAAAATCAACACCATGAATATTGGTGATCTGTTCCAGAAATGTCTGTTCATACCCAGCCATGTGGTCTCCTTCTCAGTCCGCAAAACAGCATTTAAATTAATATGCCAAGCTTGGCAGCTTTGCTGCTCGGTTGATAATCTTTACGGACTTTATCATTTGTTAAGGAATATTTCCAAATATTATAATTTTATGGCTGCGGTTTCCACAAGAAGTTCATCGTATACTGTCAGTGATTTTATCCGCATGGTCTGCTTATGGCCCAGCTCTTCAAATGTTTTCAGCTTACCGTTGAATTTGGCCGCCTGGGATTTCAGGTTGCTGCTGCTCTCGGAAACGAAACTCTTCTCTTTTGGATCAACGTCTTTTCTGAAAAGCCCCTTGGCCTTGTTCCAGTACTCATCCGAGCTGCTCATATAATGGTCGAGGGCATCAAGAAACGACAGTGCTCCGGATGACAGATCCGCTACCGCTGTAAGTTTCTGCTGGGCGTCGCTCATGCTTTTCAGCAGTTGCTGGTCCGCGTAGTTCGATGCTTCAATTACGGCTTTCGGGTCAACTGTCTTATCAGGATTGATCGTATCGACCATGGCAATGAATTTATGCGATGAATTCAGATAAGTATTGATCGCAAAAGACGCGTTGTTTAGCGCCATAGTGAACTGGGCGACGAACTTGGTGAAAATGGAAGCCTGGCCGGCATATGGAATCGGCAGTATCCGCGCCACTACCGCCGCATATGAACCTGCCAGAATATATCTGTTGTATCCGGCCAGGTTTGCGCTCATCCATGAGACAAACCCCTGGAAATCTCCGGTCGCCTGCCGTTGAAGCCTGACATCGGCGGCAATTTCCCTGAGCCGATGGATCTTCTTATGTCTCAGGATCTCGGCGGTGATGACCGGTTGTTGACCCAGTTCCTTGATGCGTGCATTGAGGGAATCGACTTCCCGCCGAAGTTTTATAGTCTGTTCATCCTCGAGGGGAGGTGTGATTATCAGGTCTTCAGATGCGAAAACATTGCTTGTCAACAGTGCTGTCAGTAACAGGACTGCTAGCAGGCGGCAGAGAGCGGAGCTGGACATGTGACGGCTGTTCCTTCTGGATTATTTGATGGTACCGTTTATAGCTTTGGCGGAGGGTTAATGCAAATAAAAGTAATGACCATGCGCTGGTCATGCGGGATTGAATTATGCGTCCACTCATGTTCTAAAGTTGTTGCCGGATATTCGAGAACTTAGGAAACTACTTTGCAGCTGGCCCTGAATCCAGGTTTTCCATGGTTGCAGTTTTGTTTGCAATTGAAATGAAAATCCCGTTTTCCTTTTTACCGTCAGCTGGATAAATATAGACTAACCTGACATTGTCCAGAGTCGCTCTTATGGTCTGGGTAGAAAAACCCAGGGTGCCGGCAATTTTGTTGACAACTTTTTCAGGGGAGTCGCCGCCGGTGATGTTTATCAGCCTGGTTCCGTGAGCGGCAAGCTGCCGGGTGAAATCCGCTTCCTCCGTTTCGGTAAGTCCGCAGGCAATCGCTGCCGTTATCATGTTTCCGCGAACCGCATAGAGTGCTTCCATGCGTACGCCATGCAGGGCTTCAGCGGTTGGTACCGGGGACAAAAAATCTACCAGAATCTGTGGTATCAACTCGCAGGGCGGAGCCGAAACCCGAAGCTTAACGGTTTTTGCCGGCGAAGGTGTCGGAATAAAGCCTGGCGATGGCAGCGTTTTAAGTGACAGCAGCTTTTCCCGTGATTGGGTTTCAACAACGTGATCTTCAGGATTTGATGAGTCTTGGTTTGGATGGTGTATGTTTATGTTTTTTCTGGTTTTTTTTGTTGAAAGTCCGATGCCCTGTTTCTGCACTCCTTTTGCGGGAAGAACAATTTTTTTGGATAACGCCTGGGGGGGCGCTCCGGCCGGTTTGGAAATGCTCCGTTGCTTCAGCTCGTTGATATCCAGATCAAATTTCTGCAAGTTGTCCGCCCGTGAGTTTACCGGTGACAGGAAGGGCAAAGACAGGACAAGGCAGCATGTCAAGGCGGTTGATATTGACGCGGGCGCTGCTTTGTAAAATACATAGTGAAGAAAACGAAGTGCCATATGTAATTCTTTCAGGTTTGTAATTATTCTAATGAATATAGCGCCGTAGCAAGCCGATTGCAATAAATATAGCCGGTGGCACTGTTCTGCACGTTGCATTTGCCCACGTGCTGTAATACCATGGAAACCCGAATTGAAACAATATCGCGAGGAGAAAATATAATATGGCCATGCGGTCATTTCGCCTGACTCTGGTTCAGAAAATGGTTCTCAGCTTTGCACTTTCCGGATTGTGCCTGTTGACGGCCCTGTCATATGCCATTTCCGGATTGGGCGCAATGCACAAAATGGAGCAGGAAATAGCCGACAAGGATCTCAGGGCTGCTACCATAACCATCAGGCTGCGTGAGCTGATGGTGGCACAGGAACGATTGTCGGGAAGATTCAGGATATTGAAACATCCTGAATACAAGTCCTTGCATGATCAAAATGATCAGGATTTCCGCCGTGAACTCAAAATCCTCAAGGCCGTCCATGATAGCACCGCGGTCACTGAACTTGAAAAAGGGTATGAGAGTTATTCCCTGTTGGCAAAACGTCTCTTTGGAGGTGACCCGTCCGGTTCTGCGAAGATGAAAAAAAATATAGATGCGGTGCTGGATACCATCAATATCATTAGTGAGGACCAGCGAAAGGATTTATCGGACAAGCTGGCCTTGTCAGATATACAGGAAGAACACACCGTGGCCTGGTCGCTCGGGCTGGCATTTGCCGGAGTTGTCTTCTCCTTCCTGATTGCCGGCTGGATGGTTTACTCCTTTGCCAGTTCAATCGGCAAACTTCAGCATGCCACCCACCTGATCGCTTCCGGCGATTTCGATCATGATCCGCGTATCGAATCAGGTGACGAAATCGGTGCCTTGTCACAGGATTTCAGGAGTATGGCCATCAGGCTCAAGGAGCTTGAACAGTTGAGCCTTGATGCGAGTCCTTTAACACGTTTGCCGGGAAATATCGCCATTGAACGTGTCATAAACAGGCACCTGCGAGACAAGATAACATTTACCATGTGTTACCTGGACTTGGATAATTTCAAGTCCTACAATGACCGCTATGGCTACATCAAGGCCAGTGAGGTTCTGAAAGAAGTCGGCAAGGTGATTTATGATACGGTAAAGGGACTTGGAAATCAGGACGCTTTCGTGGGCCATATCGGTGGTGATGATTTTGTGGTGGTAATCAGTGCTGAAAAGGCGGAAGCTGCATGCAGGGCGATTATAGCAAGTGTCGATGCGCTGGTGCCATCCTATTATTCCGAGGAGGACCAACGTGCTGGTGCGATCGAGGGTGTTGACCGATATGGTGTTGCCCGAAGATTCCCGTTGATTTCCATATCTATTGCCGCCTTGGTATGCAAGCCGGGCGATTATGACACAGCTGCCGAGATTGCAAGCGCCGCTGCTTTCGTCAAGGATCGTGTCAAGGAATCTGTGGGAAGCAATTATGTGATTGTCAGGGAGGGAAGGGCCTGTGAAGCCTGAGAAGTTTTGTACAGCTTTACTGCTGCTGGTGCTGTTTTTGTTGTCAGGCGGGTGCGGGACGTTTATCGGCGCGAAGCTGCCCGTGATCAGGACTGTTTCCCCAGTTGAGCGTAACTTCGCCGGCGCTTTGGAGAACCTTCGAGCCGGCAACGAGTCCGTTGCTCGTGATCTGCTCGTGCGGGTTGTGAGTGAACCCGGTCTAGCCGGAATTACCGACGAAGCCCTGTTCCGGTTGGCGTTGTTGAATCTGAGGGATGAAAACGGAAAAGGTGAAAGACGTGCGACAGAGCTGATTGACAGGCTGCAAGGTGAGTTTCCGGGCAGTATCTGGTCACGGCAGGCGGCCCCGTTGGCGGAATATGTTCAGGAAACGGTTGCTTTGCGTGCCATGACACGGCAACTCAAGGCGCTGCGTAATCAGAATCTGTCTTTAAGCCGTGACAACAAGGAGCTCCGCCAAAGTATCGAACGCATCAAGGATCTGGATCTGGAGCTGGAAAAGAAAATCAGAAGGTACCAAATTAAATACAATCCGGACTTGCTTCACTTCCGCTTTTCGCCCTGCTGATATTCCGCCATGAACTTTACTTTATAATCCATGAAACGCCCGTCTCCGATTGCCTGACGGATCTCCTTCATCATCGTCAGATAGAAATGTACGTTGTGGATGGCCGACAATACTGCCGACAGTACCTCGTTGGATACAAACAGATGATGGATGTATGCCCGGCTGAAGTTCTGGCAGGTATAGCAGCCGCAGCTGGGGTCGATCGGGAAAAAATCGCGTTTGTAGTTCTTGTTTGTAACCCGGATTCTGCCGCGACGCGTGAACAGGGTTGCGCTCCTGGCGTAGCGGGTCGGGATGACGCAGTCAAACATGTCGATACCCCGCTCGACACTTTCCAGGATGTCCTCCGGCAGTCCGACGCCCATCAGGTAACGAGGCTTGTTTTCAGGCAGATGCGGCGTAGTGAAGCCTACGATTTTTTTCAGCAGTTCCAGCCCCTCTCCGACGCTGACTCCGCCGATTGCATAACCCGGCAGATCCAGCTTGCACATCTCCCTGGCACACATTGCACGCAGATCTTCATATACACTTCCCTGTACAATCCCAAACAGCGCCTGGCCGTTGCCGGTCATTGCATCCTGGCATTGTTTAAGCCAGCGGATGGTTTTCCTGGTTGATTGCTCCGCGTAGGCCTTTTCGCAGGGGTAGGGGATGCACTCGTCAAAGGCCATGATGATGTCCGCGCCCAGATCCTGTTGAATGCGGGTGGCGCTGGCCGGATCAAGGTAGATCTCTTCTCCGCTGATCTCATGTCTGAAGAAAACGCCATCTTCGGTGATACGTTTGTTGGGCAGTGAAAAGACCTGAAAACCGCCCGAGTCGGTAAGGATGGGTTTGTCCCAGCACATGAACTTGTGCAGACCGCCCGCCTTTTTTACCAGACTTTCGCCAGGCTGCAGGTGCAGATGATAGGTGTTTGAAAGTATTATCTGGGCTCCGGTTTCTTCGATCTGGACCGGAGTTAGAGGTTTCATGGCGCCGTGGGTTGCTACCGGCATGAAAATGGGGGTCTGGATATCTCCCCTCGATGTGCTGACCACGCCGAGGCGTGCGGCGCAGGATTGGTCCTTTTTAAGCAGCCTGAATTCCATTTGTGTCATTGCTCCCGGAGTAGTTCTTGTGTTGGAAGTACTAACACGAATATCTGGTCAAATGCAATCATGCCGAAAATACGTGCTCGGACACTGTTTGAAATTGTATCCTGTATACATAAAATGGTTGCAATTTTTTATAACGATGTCTACTATGCGTTTCATAAAAAAATGAGAGTCTGATAAACGCTACGGTTCCAAAAGCCGCATCAAATACACTTAAAAGGAGGTTGTAATGGTGTTTTTATCCGGATTTCTCTGGCGTGGTCCCCCCCGATGTCTTTGTACATCCCCATTAAGACTTATTTAATCCAGGCTGTATCAAATCTCTAAAAGGAAGGAATGCTATGCAACTGCTTACGTCTTCAATCGGCAGAAAGATCGTGATGGCGATCACGGGCCAGGCAATGGTTTTATTCGCCGTCGTCCATCTGCTCGGCAACAGCTCCATCTTCGGATGGCTTAACGGCGGTATCAACGCCTACGCCGAACATCTCCACAGCTTGCCTTTGCCAATCATCATCGCTTTTCGTTTGGTCATGCTTGCCCTTGTCTGTATCCATATCTGGTTCGGCATCCAGCTGACCATAGAGAATCGCGGCGGTCGTCCCCGGCAGTACGCGGTCAAGTCTGTCCAGAAGGCTACCTTTGCCAGCGAAAACATGATTTGGACCGGCTGTCTGCTGGGACTGTTCCTGGTGTATCATTTGCTGCATTTCACCTTCCAGGTGACCAACCCGGAAACTGCTGCTCTGCAACACTTGGTTCCGCTGCATGATCAAATGGTTCCGAATGTTCTAGGCATGGTGGTTGCCGGCTTTTCGAACTTCTTTGTAGCGTTCATCTATGCGGTCTCCCTGGTGGTTCTGTTTCTGCATCTCTCCCATGGCATTCAGAGCTTTTTCCAGACACTGGGATGGAGCTGCGACAAGAGTCAGCCGATCATCGTCAAACTCGGAACTCTGGTTGCACTGGTTATGTTCCTTGGATATGTTACCATCCCGCTGACAATTTTTGCCGGCATTCTGAAAGGTTAAGGGGGTTATTGTGATACTTGACGGAAAATGTCCAACCGGACCAATTGAAAAAAGCTGGGATAAACACCGCTTCGACCTGAAGCTGGTCAATCCCGCCAACAAACGCAAATATAACATCATCGTAGTCGGCACCGGCTTGGCCGGCGGCGCTGCTGCCGCCTCATTGGGAGAACTCGGTTACAACGTCCAGGCTTTCTGTTACCAGGATAGTCCACGTCGCGCCCACTCAATTGCCGCGCAGGGTGGTATCAACGCCGCCAAAAACTACCCGAGTGACGGCGATTCGATCCTGCGCCTGATGTACGATACCATCAAGGGTGGCGACTTCCGTGCCCGTGAAGCCGATGTCTGGCGTCTCTCGCAGGTTTCCAACAACATCATTGACCAGTGTGTTGCTCAAGGTGTGCCCTTTGGCCGCGATTACGCCGGCTATCTCGATAACCGCTCCTTCGGCGGCGCACAGGTTTCCCGTACCTTCTATTCACGCGGTGAAACAGGTCAGCAGCTGCTCCTGGGCGCCTACTCGGCTCTTTCCCGCCAGATAAAACTCGGCACGGTCAAGATGTATAACCGTCGCGAGATGCTGGACCTGGTTGTAGTTGACGGCGTAGCCCGTGGTATAACCTGCCGCAATCTGATTACAGGAACACTTGAAAGCTACGCGGCCGATGCCGTCTGCCTCTGCACCGGTGGCTATGTCAACGTATTTTATCTTTCAACCAATGCCAAGGGCTGCTCGGTCACGGCAACGTGGAAGGCTGCAAAAAAAGGCGCATTCTTTGCCAACCCCTGCTACACACAGATCCATCCGACCTGTATCCCGCAGGCTGGTGAATATCAGTCCAAACTGACCCTTATGTCGGAGTCGCTTCGTAATGACGGCCGAATCTGGGTTCCCAAGAAGAAAGAAGATGTCGGCAAGCGGCCTGAGCAGATTCCCGAGGAGGACCGCGACTATTACCTGGAGCGCAAATACCCATCCTTCGGTAACCTGGCTCCTCGCGACATCTCTTCACGTTCCGCCAAGGAGCAATGTGATGAGGGTCGTGGCGTGGGTCCCGGCGGTCGTGGCGTTTACCTCGATTATGCCGACTCGATCAAGCGTCTCAGTGAGAAGGTTATCTGCGAGCGCTATGGTAACTTGTTCGAAATGTATGAGCGTATCACCGACGACAATGCCTATAAAACCCCGATGCGTATCTATCCCGCGCCGCATTATGCCATGGGCGGCCTGTGGGTGGATTATAACCTGATGAGCAACGTTCCCGGCCTGTTCGTACTGGGCGAGGCCAACTTCTCGGTCCACGGTGCAAACCGTCTGGGTGCTTCGGCCCTCATGCAGGGTCTTTCCGACGGTTACTTTGTCATCCCGTACACCATCGGCGGCTATCTGGCTACTGTCAAGCCCGTTGGAACCAATACGGATCATGTCGAGTTCAAGAAATCGATTGAGGACGTCAATTCTACCATAAATAAACTACTCAACATCAACGGCAAAAAGACTGTTACCGAGTTCCACCGCGATCTGGGCAAGATCATGTGGAACAATGTCGGTATGGCCCGTTCCAAGGAAAGCTTGACCGAGGCTATCAAGCAGATTCCGGTGCTTCGTGACGAGTTCTGGAAAAATCTCAAGGTTACCGGCACCGGGGCAGAACTCAACCAGCAGTTGGAAAATGCCGGTCGCGTGGCTGACTTCCTTGAATTCGGCGAGTTGATGGCACGCGATTCACTGCATCGTGAAGAGTCGTGCGGCGGCCATTTCCGGGTTGAACATCAACTTCCTGACGGAGAAGCCATGCGTAATGACGCCGATTTCTCTTACGTTGGCGCATGGGAGTTCAAGGGGGTTGGCAAGGAACCTGAACTGCACAAGGAACCTCTGAAATTCGAGACTATTCATCTCGCTGTAAGGAGCTACAAATAATGAGCGAACACAAGACCATGACATTGACACTGATTGTGTGGCGCCAGAAGAATGCCAACGATCCTGGTAAATTCGAAACTTACACAGCCAAGGAAATCACCGAGCATCACTCCTTTCTGGAGATGCTTGACGTTGTCAACGAAGACCTGATCAATACAGGTAAAGAGCCGATCGTATTCGATCACGACTGTCGTGAGGGAATCTGCGGTATGTGCTCACAGGTTATTAACGGGGCTCCCCACGGTGGCCAGGATCGTACAACTGTCTGCCAGCTGCACATGCGTAAATTCAAGGATGGCGATACCATCTACATTGAACCATGGCGTGCCCGTGCTTTCCCGATCGTAAAAGACCTGATCGTGGACCGCTCCGCGCTCGATACGATTATCCAGGCAGGTGGCTATACATCCTGTCATACAGGTGGTGTGCCGGACGGCAACACGATCATGATTCCCAAGCCGATAGCTGAAGAGGCTACCGATGCTGCCGAGTGCATCGGCTGCGGAGCTTGTGTGGCCGGGTGTCCTAACGGAGCAGCCATGCTCTTTACAGGCGCCAAGGTCTCCCAGTTGGCGCTTCTTCCTCAAGGCCGGCCCGAGGCTGCAGCTCGTGTGAAGAATATGACGGAAGCCATGAAAGAGTGTGGTTTTGGTAATTGCACCAACCACTACGAGTGTCAGGTAGCTTGTCCCAAAGGCGTTAACGTCAAGTTCATCGCCCGCATGAACAGGGAATTCATCAAGGCTCAATTCGCATGATTTAACTTACATCATAATTATGCTATAAGAGGGGCTGCCGTCTGGTAGCCCCTCTCTTTTTTTGGAGTTTGCGTGGATTTGAATCTGGTGCAGATGATTTTCGTTGTGGAAGCAGATAACGCTGATGTTGCCCTGTATTATCAGGCATTGCGACGTTTCGATCAGTTTTTCAAGCAATCCTGTTGCCGGTATGTTATTGATTCATGTCATGAATGTAAGGAAAATACAGACTGCCCTTACCTGGCTGTTTTTGCCCAGGAGCTGTCAACCGATCCCGATATTGTGCGAAGACATCAAAAGCCGCCGCTGCCTTTCGCTTTTAAAATCATGCAAATATCTTCTGATTGTTCAAGCTTGGAAATATGTCTTGTTGTTGTTGGAAAAGCGGTTAATCATCTGGATGTATTTATCAAAACCGTCCGGCGACTGGTTGCAACGATTCCAGTGCAAAACCATGGGAATCCTCCCGATATCTCCGGAGTGTATTGTCAGGACAATCAGTCGGTGAGGCTCGAACTGGATCTCTCGTCCCACGGCACCCGGAATGTGATCGTGTTATCAAGCCTTGATATCATGGAAAACCCGGTTGGCGCCGATGATGTCAGGCTGGTGATCGAATCTCCGCTGCGACTGCTAAGCGGCGGATCTGAACTGCGTCACTTTGATTTCAGCGCCTTTCTGCGTTCCCAGATGCGCCGTTGCTCATCCCTGTTTGCCTATTATGGCGATGGTGAACTCGAAATAGATTTTGCGGGGTTATCGAGTGATGCCAAGCAGGTCGTGTGTCTCTGTGACGGAATCCGTTATTCACATCCGCCCTGGTCGCAGCGACCGAACCATGCCGGATTGTTCGGCGCCTCCCGCTTTGTCGCTGTCACTCCTGGAATAATGTCCTTACTAACTCTTGGTGGATATTTTAATGCCGGAAAGGTCGCATCCTTCGGGTTTGGAACATACAGCATTAAAGGTCTCTGATCTTGCTCTACTTGACGCTCTTGTGCCAATAGTATAACTTGCACAAAATTCACTTTGTTACTGACGGGTCCATGTGTTTATAAACTGTTTTACTGTTGATGTTGAAGATTGGTTCCATGTCTGCGGTATTTCAGGAGTGCCGCAGGTGCCGCCCGGCCAATGGCGGGTGTACGATAACACGCTGCGCCTGCTTGACCTGTTTGCTGAACTTGACATCCGTGGCACATTCTTCATGCTTGGCTCGGTTGCGTTTGCGCGGCCGGAACTGGCATCAGAAATAGCGGCGCGAGGCCACGAAGTCGCTTCACATGGTTATTCTCATAAACTGGTCCACGAATTGACGCCGGATCAGTTCCGTCAGGAACTGGTCCGCACCGGCGACCTGATTGCGAGCCAGACCGGTAAAGCTCCCCGTGGCTTCAGGGCGCCCCAGTGGTCGCTTGGCGGGCGTACTCCGTGGGCTTTCGAGATTCTTGCCGCGGAAGGGTACCTTTATGATTCCAGTTGCACCCCGCTTCCGTTTGTCGGCGATTCAAAAGGTTCTTTAACACCGTATCAATTGGCAACAGCTGCCGGAAATCTGTGGGAAATCCCGCCGCTGGTAACTCCCGGCCGATTTGTGAACTTGCCAAGCGGCGGAGGGTGGGGTTTGCGTCTGTTGCCAACGAAGACTATACTGAAGGGCATGGACAATGCGCATTCCGCTGGAAATCCGGCCGTGCTGTTTCTGCATCCGAGGGACGTTGACCCGGATGGGCCGCGACTACCTCTGTCTCCGTTGAAAAGTTTCGCGGCGTACGGCACGCGCAGTGACGCGACTCCGGTCCTCAGAACCCTGGCGCGAACCGGTAAATGCATACCTCTGGGAGAAATGGTGGATTCGTGGCGTTTTGTGTCCTGATACCGGCCTATAACGCGGCCATCACTCTGGCAAATGTACTGGAAGAAGTTTGCGGGCAGGGTTTTGCGGCGGTTGTCGTCGATGACGGTTCAAGCGATGCCACGTCGGCGGTGGCCGGCGCTTATCCCGTTACCCTGTTGTCACACTCCGGCAACCTGGGCAAGGGTGCAGCCTTGATGAGCGGGTTCCGCTGGGCTGTTGAAAACGGATTTGACGGAGTCGTCACGCTGGACGCCGATGGCCAGCATGACCCTTCGTCGATCAGGCAACTTGCGACAGCGGCCATTGACGGGAACTTCGGCATTCTGATAGCATCCCGGTATACCCAGTTTAATGAAATGTCCGGCCTGCGCAAGTTCTGGAACCGTTTCGGTGTATGGTGCATTCGCAAGCGCACCGGATTCGAGATCAGCGACAGCCAGTCAGGATTCAGGTATTATTCGACTGCGTTGCTGGCGGACGTGTCACTGATCAAAAACGGTTACGACCTGGAAATGGAAGTGTTGATCAAGGCCTGGAAGAGCGGATATACGATCGGTTCTCTGCCGGTTGCGGCACGTGTCGCGGACGGGCGCTCAACCAGCCACTACCGTCCGGTGCGGGACACCTGGAACATCAGCATGACTTTCTTACGCTACATGTGATGGAGAAACTATGATTCAATCGCTGAAAAACTATACCAAAGAAAAGGTTCTCTCTTACCTGCTGTCCATGGCGACGAACTCTTCCGACGAGACGCTTGTAAAAATGACGCACCTGATGGAGCTGCTTCCCAAGAAAGATTACTACAAGGAGCGCATCCGTTGGGTGCGCGGTCTGATCCGCGACAAACATCCCAGCATCGAGTTTCCCAGGCGTATTCTGCGCGAACTCCATCCTAATCAGCGTGACAAGTGGATCAGCAATCTGGCGATCAATCACCTGCTGAACGGCACCAACAAACGCAAGGAGTGGGCTGACCGTAACGGATTCTATCCCCCCTCCACGGTGGTGATCAGTCCGACCATGAAATGCGATCTGAACTGTTACGGCTGCTATGCCGGCGACTATGGCAAATCACTGGAGCTGACACTGGACGAGCTGGATTCGATCCTGATGCAGATGAAGGAGATGGGGGTCTATTTCGCGGTGATTTCCGGCGGAGAGCCATTCTACATGAAAGGGATCTTCGAGATCTTCAAGAAGCACAGTGACATGGCTTTCCTGGTGTTCACCCACGGTGGCCTGATCGATGAACAGATGGTCGAAAAGCTGATTGAAGTCGGTAATGTGATGCCATCCTTCTCGCTGGAAGGATATGAACAGGAAACCGATGCCAGGCGTGGCGCCGGCCACTTCAACAAGGTCATGCGCGCCATGGACCTCTTGCGCGAAGGCGGTCTGTCATACTGCGGTTCGTTCACCCATTCCCGTAAAAACTCCGACATCATCACCAACCCGGAATACATCGACATGCTGCTTTCAAAAGGCGTGTTTGCGCTCTGGCTGTTCTCCTATGTCCCGGTCGGCCGCCAGCCGGACGTGGAACTGATGCCGACACCGGAACAGCGCGACGGACTTCGCCGGAGTGTGGCCGCATTCAGGGATGAAAAGCCGATGCTCTTCATCGACTTCTGGAACGATGGCCCCATGGTTTCCGGCTGCCTGGCCGGTGGGCGGAAATATTTCCATATCAACGCCAACGGCGATATCGAGCCCTGCGTCTTCTGCCATTACGCCGTGGATAATATTCGCCGCACCAGTATTCGCGATGCGCTGGCTTCGCCGCTCTTCAGGAAAATCAGGGAGAAACAGGGCGAGCATGACAATCTGTTGCGCCCCTGCATGCTGATCGACCATCCCGAAGTCGGCCGTGAACTGTTCGCATCGGAAGGCGCCTATGCGACCCATGAAGGCGCGGATGAGATTTTCACCGGCCTGGCGGAGCAGATGGATGCCTATTCCAGGGACTATGCGGTGATAGCCGATGAAGCCTGGCAGGATGAGTTAAAGGATCATGTTGTAAGAAAGAAACGGGTTAGAGCAAAGTGACGACCCTTGCTATCAGGGGGCAAAGCAGCTGACATGACGGTTTACAACGGTATCAGCATGTTCTTTCTCAATCTTTTTACGATTCTGGTTCCGCGCCGGATCGTGCCGCCGATCGCTTTTGTCTCCGGACTTGTGACCTATCTGCTGGCAACGCGGCAGATGCGTGGCCTGCGTTCCAACCTGCGCGTGGTTACCGGCCGCAAAAACGTGGAACTGCTGATGATCTCGTGCCTTTACAAGTATTGCCGCAACTGGACCGATGTGATGCTGATGCTTCGGCTGCACGGTTCCAGGCTGCAGGCGCTGATCGGGCGACGCAGTTCACAAAATGCGCTGGACGAAGCCCTGGCGGCCGGCAACGGCGCCATCCTTGTGTCGCCGCATCTGGGCAACTGGGAATTGGGCGGGCTGGGGCTGGCCGACCTGGGTTACCGCTTGAACGTGCTGACGTTCCGCGAGCCGGATCAGAAGGTGAACGATCTTCGCGAAAAGGTCCGGGGTGAGCGTGGCATCGGCATAATTTACGTGGACCGGGATGATACCTCGCCGCTGGCGGTCATCGAGGCGATCAACGCGCTGCGGCGCAACGAGGTGCTCTGCCTGCTGGGTGAACGGGATGGATCTTCAAATACGATTCAGCTCGATTTTTTCGGCAGGAGCACCCCGTTTCCAAGCGGGGCCGCCTATCTCGCGCTGGCCAGCGGAGCGCCGGTGATACCGGTCTTCGTGCCGTTGGAAAGGGACCTCTACTCAACACTGATGGATGAGCCGATATATTTCCGCGGCGGACACGGACAGCATGCCCAGGCCATTCAGAGCGGCATGCAGCGCCTGGCGGCTGTTTTTGAAGATTACATCCGGCGCTATCCTGACCAATGGTATAATTTCTTCGATTTCTGGAAGCTGGAAAAGTAAAAAATCTGAAATTGAGTATTTCAAAACATAATAGAGAGGTATCGCATGTCCGATGAATTAATTCCAAAGGTTAAACAGATGATCATAGACAGTCTTCGCATTGAAGGGATGTCCTCCTCCGAAATCGAGACTGACGCCCCACTTTTCGGTGAAGGACTGGGGCTGGATTCCATCGACGCCCTGCAGCTGGTAGTTGCGATGGAAAAGGAGTTTGGTGTCGTGGTGCCGGATGCGGCCACCGGTTCCAAGGTGTTTGCTTCGGTTCGCAGCATGGCCGATTATATCGCGGAAAATAAGCAGTGAAGATTCTTTTCATCTCGCCTGGCTGGGAAAAAGGCCGCTTGTGGGGAGAGCTGGCCTTCAAGTTCCCCACCCTGTCCCTGGCTTCCATCGCCGCGGTAACTCCGCCTGAATGGGATGTGGCGCTGCTGGACGACAATTTTGAAAAAATCGATTATGCCAGCGATGCCGACATCATCGCGTTGACCGCCATGACCCCCCAGGCGCCGCGTGCTTACATGATTGCCGACGAGTTTCGCAGTCGCGGCACGACGGTAGTGATGGGCGGCTTTCATGCCAGCAACATGCCGGACGAAGCCTTGACCCATGTCGATGCGGTTGTTGTGGGAGAGGGGGAGGTCGTCTGGCCCCGGTTGCTTTCCGACTTTCGGGATGGCACGCTGCAGCGCAGGTACCAGGCCGAAAGCCAGATGGAAATGGATTCGATTCCGGTGGCCCGGCGCGAGTTGTTCAAGGGCAAGCGCTACCTGCTGACAAACACGATCCAGACCACCCGAGGCTGTCCCTTTGACTGCGAGTTCTGTTCGGTTACCGCATTTTACGGCCGCAAATACCGCAAACGGCCGGTGGACAATATTCTTAAGGAACTGGTTCAACTGCGTAAATCCAACTCTTTTGCTTTCTTTGTGGATGACAATCTGGTTGCCGACCGCAAATATGCACTGGAACTGTTTGCCGGCATGAAGGGCATGGACTTCAAATGGCTCTCCCATTCCCCGATCGATTTTGCCGGTGATCGTGAACTGATCAAGGCTGCCGGTGAGGCCGGCTGTGTCGGAATGTTCGTCGGTTTCGAGTCGCTCAACCAGGATTCCCTGGCGGCCATGGGCAAGGTTACCAACCGGGCCAAGTCCTACCTGGAGGATGCCAAGGCTTTCCGGGACAACGGCATCGGTATTCTCGGTTCTTTTGTGCTGGGATATGACGGCGATACCCCGGCTGTTTTCGAACAGTTGCTGCGCTTTTGCGAGGAAGCGCGCATCGAAGCCGCAATTTTCCCGCTTCTGACTCCCTATCCCGGCACGGCCGTGCGCCGCCGCCTGGAGGCCGAAGGGCGGATCATTTCCAACGACTGGCGTGACTACGACATGGAACATGTCAATTTCAAGCCGGCCGGCATGAGCGTCGAGGAACTGCAACAGGGGTATGACTGGATTAACGCCTCCTTCTATTCATTCACCTCGATGTATCGTCGGCTGTTCAAACTGCATCGCTCGGTACAGGTGTTCGGTCCGATGAATTTAGGTTTCCGTGCCGCGTTGCGCCGCAAGTGCAGGGTCGCATGACGGACCAGCCCCGGCTGTTACTGGTTTATCCGGCAACCCACAAACTGGGTTGGGTCAAACGTTTCCAGCTGCCATCTTTGTCGCTCAATCAGGTCGCGGCCGCTACTCCGACGGAATGGCAGGTTACAATCGTGGACGAAGTCCAGGAAAGTATCCGCTATGACGAACATTACGACCTGGTGGGGATCACGGCCATGACCCACCAGGCGCTGCACGCCTACCAGATCGCGGACCGTTTCCGGGGACAGGGAGTACCGGTGGTGTTGGGGGGCATTCATCCCACGGTGCTGCCGGACGAGGCGGCCGCCCATGCCGATGCGGTTGTTATCGGCGAGGCCGAGCCGGTCTGGGGCGGATTGCTGGACGATTTCAGGGGCGGGCAACTCAAACGGTTCTATCGCTCAATTCCTGCCGGAGACCGGCTGGTGATCCCCTGGAGCCGCCGCGAACTGCTGGCGGGTCGCAAGTACCTCACAACCCAGACTCTCCAGGCCAGCCGCGGATGTCCCTACGATTGTTCCTTCTGTACCGTGACCCCCTATTTCGGCAATACCTTCCGCTACCGTGATCCCGAGGACATACTGGCCGAGCTGCGTACCTACCGGGGCAAGCTGACCATTTTTCTGGACGACAACATCCTGGGTGATCCTCGCAAGGCCAAACCGATTCTGGCCGGAATGGTCGGCATGGGGCTGCGCTGGGGGGGGCAGGCCAACCTCCGTTTCGCGGAGGATCCGGAGATGGTCAGACTGCTGGCCGCTTCCGGCTGTGTCGGCATCTTTGTCGGCCTGGAATCGGCTGACGGTGTTCACGCCAATCATCCTAAAACCTCCGGCAGTTCATCCCAGGCCGATCTTATCAAGCGGATCCGTGACACCGGAGTGGTTGTGGAGGCCTCGGTGATCTTTGGTTTCGACGATCACGATCAGGGCATTTTCGAGCGAACGGTCCGTTTCCTGGAAAAGTGCGCTCCCAGTCTTCCGACAATGCACATCCTGACCCCCTATCCGGGAACTGCTCTCTACAACCAGTTCCAGCAGCAGGGACGCATGCTGCATACCGACTGGCAACGCTACGACCATGGCCAGGTCGTTTACCGTCCCCGCTTGATGACACCGGAACAGCTTTACCGTGGATGGGTCGAAGCCCGTCGCGAGGCGTACAGCTGGTCGTCGATCGCAGCGCGGGTGCTGCAGAGTCCCGGCAAGTCGATCAACCTTATGTACAACATACTGCGTCGCGGCGGCATCTATGGCCGTGACTACTCCGTTCCCGGTTTTTACGACCCCGCCCCGGCGGATATGTCGGCAGAGAACGCGACCGCATCCGTGTCCGGCGGTTTTGCAGAGCGAATAGCACAATAGAGGAATTAACCATGAACTGCTGGATGTTTCCGGGGCAACCCCTGCGCCATAACCAACCATTTCCCGAAACTGTGGAGGGCACCGAGATTATCGACCTGTGCCGCAATGCGACCGGCTTCGATCCGTCAACCTGGCAGGATGACGGCGGACTTAACGGCGAACATGTCCGCCTGCAGCTTTACGGCACCGCTTTCAGTCTCTGCCGCACCCGTCTGCTACGGTCGTCGGGGCAGGAACCGGATATGGTTCTTGAACACAGCATGGGCATCTATGCCGCGCTGGCGGCCTGTGATTGTATTTCGGAGCGGGAGGCGCTGGAGATGACAGCCCGGGTCGGCGTTGTTCTGGCCCGTATGTCGGAAGATAAACGCTATGCCCTGGGTTGCATCATCGGACTGGGGTGCCCTGCGGTGGAGACGGCCGCCGCCAATCACGGCGTATATGTTGCCAACTTCAATACTTCCAGTCATTTCCTTTTGTCCGGCGAACGTTCACGGATCATGGCCGCTGTGGAAGAGTGTGCTGCCGCTGGGGCCTTTTCGCTGTCGGTCTTTGATTGTGACGCGCCGCTGCATACGCCGTTGATTGTGGAGGTGGCAACCGAGCTGGAGTCGATCTTCTCGGATTACGACTATGCTGGGCCGCGGGTTCCACTTTTGGACCACATCGGGCAACAGCCGCTGACATCCTCACGGATTCCGTCCTTCCTGCTGGATGAACTGCTCAGCCCGGTCTGGTGGCAGCAGAGCTACAAAGCCGCCGGCAAGCTGGGCGCCACTACATTTGTCGAGGTCGGAGCCGGCGACGCGCTGAAGAAATTCAACCGCTGGATCGACAGCGAGAGCAGATGATGAAATATCACGAAACCGGCATAAAGGTCCGTTTTAACGAGGTCGATGCCTACCGGGTGGCCTGGCACGGCCATTATGTGGCCTGGATGGAGATCGGTCGCAGCGAGCTGGCCGGCAGGTTCGGCTTGGACGCCTTCCAATTGGCGGAACTCGGCTATCTGGGGCCGGTGGTCAACCTGGAGATAAAATATCTGCGGCCGGCCCGTTTCAATGACGAGCTGACGGTTCGTACCCGCATAGTGCCGGGCGAGTCCGCTACGCTGGTGTTCGAGAGCGTTATCGTTGATTGCAACGGAGTAAAACTGGCATCCGGGCTGACGACCCATGCGCTGACCGGCCTGGACGGAGTGCTGCAGTTCCAGCTTCCGGCCACGGTGGCCGAACGCATGGAGGCGATGATGGCCTGGTTGGCCGAACCATGAAAATATTGCTGGTATCGGCCAATCGAGAACGCTCCCCCTATCCGGTTTTCCCGATCGGCTTGTCCTACCTGGCCGGACCGCTCCAGGCCGCCGGGCATGAACTGGCGGTGCTGGATCTCTGCTTCGAACCGGAGCCGGAAACGGCTCTTCACGAAAAAATGTGTGTCTTTTCACCTGCCCTGGTCGTGATCTCCCTGCGCAACATCGATAATGTCACCTGGCCCAACAGCCGCTCCTATCTGGAGGGGGTCAAGTCCGTTGTTGACGGCTGCCGCGAACATGCCCTGGTGGTCGTGGGTGGCTCCGGTTTTTCGCTGATGCCGGTGGAAACCCTGGCATACCTTGACGCCGATTACGGCGTGGTGGGGGAGGGTGAAGAGCTGCTGCCACGTCTGGTGGAGTTTATCGAACGGGGTGAACAGCCTGCCGGTCTGCCCGGCCTGCTGTCACGGGGGAGCGCTGCTTTTCTGCCGCCTTTGCCTGTGGAGCGGATCGGTACCCCCGAGAGAACCCTTTTCGACGTTTCCCGCTATCAGAGCGACGGCGGTATGGCCAACGTACAGACCAAGCGCGGTTGTCCCTTTGCCTGTGTCTACTGCACCTATCCGCTGCTGGAAGGTCGCCGGATGCGGCTTCGTCCGGTGTCGGAGATCATTGCCGAGATCAGGATGCTGGTTGATGAACAGGCCGTCACTTACATCTATTTTGTCGATGACATCTTCAATTATCCGCCCGAATTCGCGGAATCACTCTGCCAGGCGCTGATTGCCGAAAAACTCCGGCTCAACTGGACCGCTTTCATCAATCCGGCCTTCATCACGCCAAAACTTCTGGATGCGATGCTGGCAGCGGGTTGCGATGCGATTGAATACGGCACCGAATCCGGCTCGCCGTCCATGCTGAAAAACCTGGGTAAATCCTTCACGGTCGATGACCTGCGCCTGGCTTCGCAACTCTGTCGCGAACGCAATCTGGATTTTGCCCATTACATCCTCTTCGGAGGGCCGGGTGAAACGCGGGATACCGTGCTGGAGAGTTTTTCCCTGATGGACGAACTGCAACCGACCGCTGTGATCGCGATGACCGGAATCCGTATCTTCCCCGGCACGGCGCTGTATCGGACGGCTCTGGCTGAAGGGATAGTTGATGCTGGCACCAACATGCTTGAACCGGTTTTTTACATTTCCCCGCACGTCAGGGCATTTCTGGCGGAGCTGGTAGTCGAGCAGGCGATGTCGCGCAAAAACTGGGTCGTTCCGGGACTGGAAGTCAATATCAGCGACGCCATGCTGGACGCGATGCGCATGTTTCAGGTCAAAGGCCCGCTCTGGAAGCTGATCAAGCGGATGGGGAGGAGCAGGGTCAGGCCGATGTGAACTGCTGGCCATCCTAACGGTATTCTTCCACTTCAATGTCCTACCTGACAATAAACCTTTTCACTACCAGCGATCCCCTCGAAACGGTCAAGCCGCCGTGAAGTGTCGTGAACCCGAAATGCAATAATTACAAAATATTAACAAGCTGATTTGTCCTATCAACCCTTGTCTGGACATTCATCCATATTCCCGCTATTATCCAATAAACTTTTCTCAACGGACTCATCATGGATTTTACAAATAATATCATTGTGGTCACTGGCGGCACGCGCGGAATCGGCCGGGCCGTCACATTGGCCTTTGCCGCTGCCGGAGCGCAGGTTTATGCCGCCTATCTTTCCAATCAGGCTTCCGCTGATGCAACCCTGTCGCTGGCCGAGGGCCTGGCGGGCAGTGTTACACCGGTCCGGGCCGACGTCAGCAGTTCCGAAGGGGCTCAGCTGTTGATCAACCAGGCTTCGCAAGCGACAGGGCATATAGACGTGCTCGTCAACAATGCCGGTATCATCCGTGACGGCTGGCTGGCGATGATGGCCGAGGATGACTGGGACGCGGTGATCCGCAACAATCTCTATCCGCTTTTTCACTGCAGCAAATGGGGTGTGCGCAAGATGATGTCCAGACGTAGCGGTTCCATAATCAACATATCATCGATCTCGGCTGTCTGCGGTACCGCCGGGCAGTCAAATTACGCCGCCTCCAAGGGGGCCGCCATCAGCCTGACCAAATCACTGGCCCGCGAGGTCGGCGCGATGGGCATACGCGTTAATGCCGTCGTGGCCGGACTGATCGATACCGACATGACCGCCGGTCTCAAACAGGACATCGTAGCCGGTATCCTCAAAGGGGCCGCGCTGGGGCGGATCGGCAGACCGGATGAAGTGGCCGATGCGGTTCTGTTCCTTGCCTCTCAAAATGCTTCCTACATTACCGGGCAAACGCTGGTTGTCGATGGCGGGATACTCTGATGGCCGCAAACAGGGTCGTGATAACCGGGCTGGGCGTTTTCTGCGGGGTTGGCAAAAATTCCGCGGAATTCAGCAGTAGCCTGTTGAATGGCAACAGCGGCATTACAGCTCTGGATCTTTTCGATGTTTCCGCATTCCCTTCCAGGATCGGATGCCAGATCAAGGGGTATGATCCCCTGGACTATTTTGATCGCCGTTCGGCCCGCAAGTTGTCCCGGGCCGACCAGTTCGGCCTGATTGCCGCCGGTGAGGCGCTGCAAAACAGCGCTGTCAACGGATACTATTCCCCTTACGAGATCGGTGTTTCGATGGGAGCCGGTGCGGCCGGCATGTTTCAGTCCGAGCAGTGGCTGAGAGCGCATCTGTCGGGCGAAGATTCATCTCCGGTGCTGTTGCGAGGTATTTTGCCGGACAAGACCGCCAGCGAGATCGCACTCCGATTCGGTCTGGCCGGCTATCAGGGGACGATTACCACCGCCTGCTCGTCATCGGCCACCGCCATCGGCTGGGGAGCAGATCTGGTGGCGACCGGTCAGCAGAAAGCGGTAGTTGCCGGTGGTTCTGATACCCTCTCGTTGCTGACGTTCTGTGGCTTCAATTCACTCAAGGTGGTTGATCCCGAGCCCTGTTCTCCCTTCAGCCTCGGTCGCCAGGGCATTTCCCTCGGCGAGGGCGCGGCCTTCATGGTGCTGGAAAACGAGCAGGACGCCATGGCGCGCGGCGCCAGGATATACGGCGCTATTCTCGGTTATGCGCTGGCCGGGGAAGCGTTCCACATGACCGCTCCCGAACCGACCGGCTCGACCGCGGCGCGGGTAATGCGTGATGCGATCGCGGCGGCCGGAATCGAAGCGGATCAGGTCGGCTGGGTCAACGCCCACGGCACCGGAACACCGCTGAACGACGTGGTCGAGTCCAATGCTATGAAACTGGTTTTCGGCGAGCGCGTCGCGCGGGTTCCGCTGATTTCAACCAAGGCCATGACCGGCCACTGCCTGGGAGCTGCCGGCGCAATCGAGGCACTTGCCACTGTGATTGCCCTCAATGAACATATCGTCCCGCGGACTCTCAATTACAGGGGGCGCGATCCGGAATGCGACCTGGATTACTGCCATGACGAAAAGCGCCAGACCGATTCAATAGTTGCCATGTCGAACTCGTTTGCTTTTGGCGGAAACATCACATCGCTGGTGCTTGGAATATGAACACTTTAATCAAAGACATCGTCATCACCGGTTATTCCGCGATAACCTCTGCCGGCAGCGGTATCGAACCAATACTTGAACTGTTGCGCACAAATGGTGACGCGCTGATCCCGGTACCGGACGATGTGCCGGGAGGTCTTGGTCAGCGCTGGGGAAAGGCGCTGTCTTTCAAGGCCACCGATTTCATCGCACCTCTCAAAGCCCGCAAAATGGACCGCTGCAGCCAGTTCGCCGTGGCGGCCTCAGGTTTGGCACTGAAGGATGCCGGTATAGATCTGCAGTCAATCGCGCCGGAACGGATCGGAATCGCGTTGGGTTGCGGATTTGGCGGTGTTGCCAATTCCGCCGAATTCCTGGCGGGTTACTTTAACGGCGGAGTCAACGGCCTGGCACCGATGCTCTTTCCCAATACGGTGTCCAACGCGCCTGCCAGTAACGCCTCGATCGAGCATGGCTTGAAGGGTCCCAATGTGACCCTGGTGCAGCGCTTCTGTTCGGCGGAGTCGGCCTTCATGATGGCCTGCCGTTTCATAAATGAAGGGCGGGCCGACATCATGCTGACCGGTGGCGCCGATGATTTGATGCCGTTGATGATGGCCGGTTTTGCAGCTACGGGGCAGTTGCGGCGCTATGCGGCTTGTTTTGGCGAGGGTAGCGGAATTTTGGTGCTTGAGAGCGCACGGCACGCCGCCCTCCGTGGAGTTGAGATCAAGGGTGTGGTTGAAGGCATCAGCACGGTCGGCCTGTTGCCGAAAGGGAACGAGCTGGAGGGCGTTGACCGGCTCTTGTCCGGCTCGGATTCCAGCGATGTCGTCTCACTTTCCGGAACGGCTTCCGAAAACCCGCTCCTGGTGCAGCGTGTCCGGGCTGAATCCAGTTTCGATCTGTCGAGAGTGACCGGTCGCTCCCTGGCGATGGGCGGAGTTTCGATGGCCGTGCAACTGGCATGCTTAAATAAACGCCGGACCGGCCTTCATCTGGCAGCATCTCCCGAGGGGCCCTACTATGCAATCCGTTTCAGCGGAGGCAACCCTGTTCAATCCTGATCCAGCCGCATACCTGCCGCACCGTTATCCATTTCTCCATCTTGACCGGATATTAGCACTTGAGCCTGGCGTTCGGGCTGTTGCCGTGAAGAACATAACGGCGCTGCACGGTTTCCCCCAGGTGCTGCTGGTTGAGTGTGTTGCCCAACTGGCCGGGATTCTGACCATTTCCGAGGAGGGGGAGGGCGGTTTTCTGGCAGCGATCGATCGGGCCGAGTTTTCCGGGACAGCTCTGGCCGGTGATGCCCTTACTGTTACCGCGGTAGTGATAAAGTCTTTTGGTCGTCTGTTCATGGTGGAAGGAAGTGTCGTCTGCGATGAACGTGCTCTGTTGACGGTTCAGCTTACCCTGGGGGTCGGCAGATTATGATACGAACTCTATCTCGCCTGCTGGTGGTTGCAGTAATTTTCGTTGCCGGTGCGGTCACTTCCGTAAATGCCCGTCAGATCCCACCACTGGAAGGACTGGAGGCGTTGCGTAAGGGTTTCGCAGGCATCGCCGATTTCAGCGCGGATATTACCCAGGAAAAGCGCTTGTCGCTGATGAAGCGCAATATGAACATGAACGGTACGGTCCGTTTCAGGAAGCCGGACCAGTTTTTCATGGCGATCAATCCACCTTATAAAAGTCGGATGGTGCTGAAGGATTCGACCATCGAGTTGGCGGGCGGTCCAGAGGGCAAACGCAACAGAATCGTGCTTCCTCCCGAGCAGGGGTTGGGACGCTGGTTTTCAAAATTGGCAGCTCCGGTTACCACTCTTCCCGATGGCGTTTCAATCCAGGCCGATCTTTCCAACTCGCTCTATACACTGACGATAACTCCGCAGGGAAAGGGGCAGGTCAAGGAGCTTATAATATCCTTTCTTGCGGATGGCACGATCCGCCGTCTGACAATCCTGGAGCAGAACGGTGACAGGGCCACCATGACGTTTAAAAACCTGCGTCGCAACATCGGTCTGACTGATCGTGAATTTCGTCTGGAGCCATGAAACAAATGAAATACATGTCTTTAACTTTTGCAGGATTCAAGTGTATTCTCGCCAGAATACCCATACGTTTTCTTACAATCATCACACCGCTACTGTTCATTGCCGCCTGCGGAACGTTACGCCCAACACTTGATTACAATCCGGAGGCCGGACTCGATACATTGTCGGCCGCGGTATCACTGTCGATATCCACTGCCGACCGTGGCATGTCCGGCAGTGGCTTCATGGTTTACCGCCGTCCCGACCAGCTGCATCTTGTGATGCTCTCCCCTTTCGGCACAACCATGATCGAAATGTTCTCCCATGGCGAGCAGATTACGCTGCTCTATCCGGGTAGTTCCACCGCTTACGTCGGACGGATCGATGATCTGCCGGAAAAGGGGGGCTTGCAGGGTTGGCGGCTGATGCGCTGGGTTATGGATGCTGCCCCGGCGAGTTCCAACCGGTTGAACGACACTATTGAACGGACCGGTAATCAGGGGATCGCCGAGAAGGTCACTTTTGAAAATGGGCTGGTTACCGCCAAAAGCACCAAAAACGGTGATCAGGTGTACTATTCCCGTTATACCTTGGTAGACGGCGTACCTTTTGCTGCTGAACTGGATCTTCGCAATGCCCAGGATGATCGCATCCGGATAGTACTGGATGAACCGGAAATCAACACTCCGCTGGAAGAGGCGGCTTTTCAACCGCATCTGGAAGGAATCAAGATTTTGCCGCTTTCAGAGTTGCAAGGCTTGTAGTTCCTGATGTTACCGAGGATTTAAAATGAAATAGGTGGCCGATCTCGGAAATAATCAACTCCGCTTGAATTTTCATTTGACAGGCGGATTTTATTTATGATAGAAGATCGGTTCCTTTCAGGGCGTCAGTTTTCCTGATTGGGTCGGAGAAAAGTCGGTGGTTGGAAAATAGTTGTTGACACCATTGGCTGA
>Ga0209212_1002354_pt1 | contig 27174 bp, 22 predicted proteins | sample RifGroC2_FD_183996 | JGI IMG/M metagenome (GOLD analysis project Ga0209212, IMG submission 183996) | Groundwater microbial communities from Rifle, Colorado, USA - Groundwater C2 (SPAdes) (version 2) | ecosystem: Environmental > Aquatic > Deep subsurface > Groundwater | place: Rifle, Colorado... | reverse complement strand
GTCCACTGTCCCCGCCCGCCGATGCCGGCGGCCGAGGACTCCCGCATCTCGCCCGGGGTAAGGGCTATAAAATAGTCGGTGAAGGCGGCCAGGAAACGTTCGGCCAGCCTGAAAACGAATGTTTTGAGCGGGCCGTAATAGCCGTACAGCAGATGGCCGTGCGGGGTGTGTATTATGACCGCGGGTTTTGCGGCCCCGAGGTTCGCCCAGGCGGCAGCCAGCCGCCCCAGCGCGCCGGCTTTGGCGGTATGGGTGTGCACTATGTCCGGCGCCAGCAGGGTCAGTTCCTTCCTGAGGTCCAGGAGCGCGCCCAGGTCTTTGCGCGCGCGGATCTCGCGCTGCAGGTCTTTTATCTCGAGGTAATTGACCGCGGGCGGGAGCAGTTTTAGAAGTTGGGCGGAGTCCCTGTGCGGCCCCGCCATAAGCACTACGTCGTGATCTGCGGCCTGGGCGGAGCAGGAATCGATAACGTTGCGGCTGGACCCGCCGGGCTCCAGCCGTGTTATGATATGGACGACGCGCGGCTTTCTCACTGGCCGGCCTTTGTGGCCGCCTGGGCGGCGCAAAGACAGGCGCAGAAAATAAAGATCACGCCGGAGAGGTAGATCCACATCAGCAGCGCCATGATGCCGCCGAAAGCCCCGTAGAGCGCGCTCAGCGAGGCGATATGTTTGAGGTAAAGAACGAACAGGCTCTGCGCAGCGTGCAGCAGCAGCGTCGCGCACAGGGCGGCCAGCCAGACTTCGGAATACCGGGTGCGTCTGTGCGGGGCCAGTTTGTAGAAAAAAGCCAGGCTGAGGAAAACTATCAGCCAGGGGAGCACGAACAGCCAGAACTTATAGGCCAGCGGCAGGAAGGTCCCCGTCTTAAAAAGACCGCCCGAGATCTTACCCATCAGCGGCACGCCTATGCCGGCGAGAACGGCGCCGCTGATCGTGAAAAGAAGGGCCAGGCTTTTAAGCGGCAGTTTCCACCAGTTGGACCCGGCGGTCCCCCAGGCGCGGTTGGCCGCCTGGATCAGGGTCGTAAAGAACTGCGCCGCTACCCAGATCAAGATGGCGAGGGCGACGACGCTAGCCTGCCCCCTGGATTTGATGACGCGGGATAAAGTGTCGAACACGTAAGTCTGCATTTCCCCGCTTATCGGTACGACCCTCTCGACGTAGGTGATGACCGCCGCCGCCGCGGAGGGGCGGTTCATGAACATGGTGGCGGCCGTTACGAAGAGCACTATCAGCGGAAAAAGGGCGAAGAAGGCGCTGTAGGCGAAGGCGGCGGCCCGCTGCCCGCCGTCGATGTGCATGAACTTCTGCGCGGCCAGTTTCAGCGTGGCCCAGCTCCTGCGTGTCCCTATGGTGATAGTTTGGTGCATGTATTTAAAAAGGCCCGGCGGGCGGCGGCCCCCCGCCGGGCCGACGGCGTCAGGCAGCTTTCTTTGCGGCTTCCAGCGACTCGGCGATCATGTCGGCGGCGTAGTTGAGGTCCTTGATGGAATGCCTGTAGGCCACGTAGCCGTGGTGATAGGGCTGCAGGAAGACCTTGCGGCGGATAAGCTGGGTGTAGAAGTTCACGCGGGTCTTCTTGTAGGCGCCGGTGTCGTCCTTGTCGAAGGTGATGTACGGCATCCAGGGCTCGCCGGTAAAGGTGCACGCCACGCCGCTGGCTTTTACGTACTTGCGCACCTTCCTGCAGAAGGCGTGCCCGCGTTTGGCTATGACGTCGAGCATGCTGTCGCGCTCGAGTATTTCCATGGTCTTGAGCGAGGCCACCATGGCCAGGGTGTTGTTGAAGTAGGTGGAGCTTACGAAGGCCTTGCTTATCAGCACGTCCATGATGTCCTTGCGGCCGGCCACCATGCTGATCTCGTAGCCGTTGGCCATGGCCTTGCCGAACACGGACATGTGGGGCGTGACGCCGAATAGCTTCTGCGCGCCGCCCATGCTGACGCGGAAGCCCGTGCGGATCTCGTCGAACACCAGCACCGAGCCGTACTGCTCGGCCAGTTTCTTGACGCCTTCCAGGAAGCCGGGTTTGGGCATCTGCACTTCGTGGGCATTGGGGTGCCCCAGCGGGGTTATGATAATGCAGGCCGTTTCGGAGGCGTGCGCTTTCAACAGGTCCTCCAGCGCCTGCAGGTCGTTGTATTCGAATTCCAGCGTGTCCTCGTAGGCCTGCGGCAGCACCCCTCCTTTGTTCTCCACGCACCAGTCGTGCCAGCCGTGGTAGCCGCAGCGTATGATCTTGGACTTGCCGGTGAAGGAGCGGGCTATGCGGGTGGCCAGGGTGGTGGCGTCGGAGCCGGTCTTGGTGAAGACCACTTTCTCGGCGGAAGGTACGAGGGAAATGACTTTTTTTGCCAGGGTGTTCTGGATTTCCTGCACGATGGACATGCAGAAACCTTTTTCCTTTATCTGTTTGATGACGGCGGCGTCTATTTCGCATTCGCGGTGGCCGATGATGATGGGGCCGTAGGCGCACAGCATGTCTATGTATTCGTTGCCGTCAACGTCGGTGACGCGGCCGCCTTTGGCGGAGTCGAAGAAGATGGGGTATTCGCCGGGGACGAAATTGTAGGGGCGGCGTATGCCCATCATGCCGCCGGGTATGAGTTCCTGGGCTTCCTTATAAAGCCGCTCCGAATTGTCCAGTTTAAGATGTTCAGCCATGGTAGTCTCCTTATTTTCTGCTCGTCAGGCGCTCGTATAACTTCTTTACTACGAAAGTTGCTACGTGCTCGGCGTAGGTGCCGGTGCCGAAGCCGGCGTCGTAGCCGAGTTCTTTGGCCAGTTTGTTGTTGACGCGCGGCCCGCCCATTACCAGCAGCATCTTGCCGCGCACTTTTTCGGCCTCGGCGAGTTCTATGAATTCGGTGAGGTTCTTGATGTGCACGTCTTTTTGAGTGACTATCTGGGATACGAGCACGGCGTCGGCTTTCAGTTCCTTCGCCTTGGCTAGGATCTTTTCGTTGGGGACCTGGGAGCCCATGTTGAGGGCTTCTATCATGGGGTAGCGCTCCAGGCCGAAATGGTGGTTGTAGCCCTTCATGTTCATGATGGCGTCTATGCCTACGGTGTGGGCGTCGGTTCCGGTGCAGGCGCCCACTATCACGAGCTTGCGCTTAAAGTGGGTCCGGATGAACTCGTTCACTTCGTCCATGGACAGGTACTTGTCCACGGCCTCGGCGTATTCCACTTTGTCGTAGTCTATGCCCGTCTCGGTCTTGCCGTAGGCCACGAAGAAGGTGAATTCCTCCGAAAGGGGCGCCGCGTGCACGACGTCCACTTTCTGAAAGCCCAGTTTCTGCACGTAGAGTCTGGCGGCTTCTTTTGCCCTGCCGCAGTTCTTTATCGGCAGGGTGAAGGAAAGCTGCACCGCCCCGTCGTTAGATGTGTCGCCGTAAGGTTTTATGAACATAGGGTCTCCAATTCAGCTCTTAGCGATCTTCAGTTTCTTCTTAAGGTAGGTTTCCACCGGGTTCCAGTAGTCCGGGGTCTTTTCATAGACGCCGTCCAGGCCCTTGCCGCCGTCGCGGGGGCGCTTTATTTCGGCGAACATGCCCGTTTCGATGGCCGTGAAAAGCCCGTGCTTCTTCACGTCGGACAGGAAGTCCGTGGTCTCGTCCAGCACCTGCCGGGCGCGGCGGGCCATAATGCCGTCCTTCTTGAACTCTATATCGTCCATGAATCCTTCCATGGTGTTGTGCACGTACAGCGCGTTCTCGATGGCGAGGTGCCGGTCCTGGAGGTACGGGGTGTGGATGGCCTCGGTCAGCATGCCCAGCAGCGCTATGCCCTGGCCGGTGGCCTTGCAGACGAAGTTGAACAGCGTGTTCATGGCGAAGCCCTTGAAAATGTCGCCGGTCATGAACTTGGTCGGAGGCATGTATTTGAGCGGGTGCTCGGGGAAGATCTCCCGGGCCATCAGCGCCTGCGCGTATTCGTACAGGAAGCCGTTCTTGAACTCAGGGTTTATCTCGAAGGCGTGCCCGAGGCCCATCAGGCGGTTGGGCATGCCGGTATTGGCCGCGAACTTCTCGTTGATCAGCTGGGAGGCCAGCACGGTGTGCGCTTTTTCTACGGCGTCCGAGGTGGTGAGGTAGTTGTCCTCGCCGGTGTTGATGATGATGTCCGCCGCGGTGTTGATCATGCGGGAGAAGAACTGGTCCGTGAAGGTGCGGTACATGTTGATGTCGCGGAACAGGATGCCGTACATGGAGTCGTTGAGCATCATGTCCAGGCGTTCCATGGCGCCCATGGCGGCTATTTCCGGCATGCAGAGCCCGGAACAGTAGTTGACGAGTTTTATGTAGCGGCCTTCCTTGTCCACCACCTCGTCGAGGGCCTTGCGCATGATGCGGAAGTTCTCCTGTGTGGCGTAGGTGCCGCCGAAGCCTTCCGTGGTGGCTCCGTAAGGTACGTAGTCCAGCAGGCTCTGCCCGGTGGTGCGGATGACGGCTATGATGTCCGCCCCTTCCAGCGCGGCGGCCTGCGCCTGCTTGACGTCCTCGTAGATGTTGCCGGTGGCGACGATGACGTAGATCTGCGGGGATTTGATCTTGTCCTTATAAGCTTTCAGCTTGGCGTTGCGGTGGGCGACGTTGCCGGTTATGCGGGCGTCCAGGTCCCTGAGCAGCTCGTCGGCCTTCTTCTGGATGTGCCGGCGGTCCGTCAGTTCCAGCCCGGAGATATCCAGGCCTTTCTCTATCTCCGCGTTGAGTTGGGCCGGAGTTTTAGAGAGCTTTACCAGCGCGTTGACGTAGAACACGGAGGCCCCGCCGGCGAGCCGGCCGGCGCATTGCTGGGCTATGAGGTTGGGCACCGGCACGCCGTCGGAGTTCGCCCCGTCCGCGCCCAGCAGGCGCAGCGTGGCCCGTTCTATGGTCACGGTCGTGTGCTTGTCTATAAAATCCTGCACCGGGGCCGTTATGCCGGCCGCCAGCCGGCGGGCTTTCGTTATTTTCGCCTTGGAAAGGCCTAGTTTGCTTTTCACCGGTGTCATTTTTTGTCCTCCATAAATTCCTGGGCTTTTTTAATGATGGCCTTGCCCACCCCGAGTATGCCGGCTATCTTTATGGCGTCGCGGGCCTCGGCTCCGTCGGCGCCTTCCCGGAGCTCGTAGCGCATGAACTTGTTTATCATCTTGAGCTTTTCGTCCAGGCCGCAGGCGGGCTTGCCGGAGAAGTAGTCGTTGAAGGCGTCCGTGTCGAAGCCGCGCATCTTGAAGCTGGCCGTGCCGCCGGCGCGCAGCCCTGAGAAATGCGTGGCCAGGAAGGCGAAGGCCGACGGCCTGGCCTCCAGGTCCTCGAGGATGGCGCTCAGGAGGGCGGCCGCCTCTTCCGAATTGGTGGTGCGGGCGAATTCATCCATGAATAAAAGCATGTTGCCGCTCTTCAGGCGTTCGTGCGCCGAGGCGAAATCGTTCATTTCCAGCCCGAAGCTGCTCAGGCCCCCGGCCGTTTCCATCTCGCTGCCGCCCATGAAGGCCATCCCGTCGAAAAGGCAGGTCTCGAAATCCGCGGCCGGCGTGAAGAAGCCGCTTTGCGCGGCCAGCTGCATGAAGGCCAGGGTTTTCAGGGCGACGGTCTTGCCCCCCATGTTGGAGCCGTAGATGACGTTGACGCGGCGGCCGAAAACGGCGGTCAGCGGCGTATATTTAAGGCCCGACCCCTCCAGGCGCAGTTCCAGCGGCAGGAAACGGGCTTTGGCCAGGCGTATGGTCGAGGGGTATTTGCGTATCAGCGGGCGCTCCAGGCGCAGTTCCCTGGCCAGGCGGGCGCGCTCGGCGGCTATGTCGGCTTTTTCTATGGCGGCGGCGCAGGCCTCCAGCGCCTTCTTCTCCGCGGCGACGGCGGCGGCCAGGCGTTTGACCACCGCGGCTTCCAGTTCCTGTTCTCTGGCCCTTAACCGGTCGCGCGCCGAGGCGGCTTCCATATGATCGGCGCCGTAAACCGGTTTCACGGTCAGGTGGGCGCCGTCGAAAGGTTCTATGAAAAGCTCGGGGGCGGCGCTGAGCCGGGCGGCGGCTTTTTCGTCTATGACCAGGAAATCCCTGTCGGAAAAATCCAGGCCCCAGCGCTCGCGCAGCTCTTTCAGGCGGCGCTCCCGGAGTTTCCTCATGGAGGCGTCGCAGGCGGTTATTTCGCGCCTGGCGGCGGCCAGGTCCGCGCAATAGGCGTCGGCGATGTGGAAGGCCTCCCCCCTGCCGCCGATGTCGAGCAGTTCCAGCAGCCCGGCGGATTCCCACTTGGCGCCCAGTTTCGCGCGCAGCGGGCCGGGCAGCAGTTTAAAGACCTCCCTGGCGTTGGACAGGAACTTGCGGGCGGTAAAAAGCCCCGGGGTCGAGGCCAGGGCTTCGATGGAGAGCTCCAGGGCCGGGATGTTGCGCAGATGGAAGCGGAGGCGGTCGGCTTTGTATTTCTGCGAGGTCAGGAAGGTCCCCATGGCGGCAGTAAGGTCGTACTCGGCCTTAAGCGCGGCCGCGTCGGTGAAGAACGGCCTTTTTTCCCTGTACAGGCGCCCGTAGGGCGTCAGGGGCTTAAAAAGCGCGTAGAAAGTCTCGAATTCCGCGAAGGCCCGTGTATGGTCCATGGTCAAGTCCGTGCGACGTAAGGGTTGTAGATCATCCTGGCCAGCGGGGCGGCGCTGCCCAGCTTGCGCTCGAAGTCGGCCCGGGAGACGTTATAAAGGTTCACGATGAAAGCGGCCAGGTCCGGCTTGCGGGCGAAACGCAGCTCGAAGCGCGCGTTCAGCTGCTGCCAGTCCGCCCACGAAAGGAAGATCTTGGTGGGGTCCTCCGCTACCAGGGTCCCGGCGGTGGGCTTCGGCGGTATTTTGCCGGGGGTAAGCGCGCCCTGTATGAAGGTCACCGGTTCGGCCGTTCTCGCGCCGGCCTTCCACAGCGGGGCGGCGTTGGCCGCCCACATCAGTTTGATGGCGGAGCACGAAGAGTCGAGGTTCTCCGGTTCCACCTTCGCCACGTAGACGAAAGCGGCTTTCTCCCCTTCCGCCACCTGGGTGATCCTGTCGACGGCCCCGTCGATGAAGACCGTGCCGGCGCCGTGGCGGCGCATGTCGGCCAGTATTTCGCCCAGCTGGGAATTGTTCTCAGGGCCGGAGATCTCGGCGCGGCCGGGACGCAGCGCCCGGACCAGCACCGGGCGGCCTATGGCCGTGCGGAAAGGGTAGACATTGAGTATCTCGTAATGCAGGTCCGCGTTCCCGAGCGAGGTTTCCGCGCAGAGCAGCAGGTCGCCGGGCAGGGCTTTTACCTGCGGTTTCGGGCTGCCGAACACCTGGTCCAGCGTTTCCCCGTCCACGCCCACGCTGAGCGCGCCCAGCCGCCCGGCGGAGCGCAGCCGGCTCATGGCGTAGTTGAGGAAGGTGGTCTTGCCGGCGTTCTTCTTGGAGCCGACGATGAACACCGTCCTGTCCTTTAGTGTGCGGATTGGGTCCATGCGAAGCGCGCTCTACTTGCGGTGCCTCCGGGTGCGCATGAGATGGGCCGGCTCCAGCGTGAGCTTCTCGCCGTTGAGGAGCTTGGCCACGCCGTCTATCGGCTTATAGGCTTCGTCGGCGCAGTACTCGCAGCTGCCGCACGAGGAAACGTAGCCGGTGGGTTCGGTGTAGGTGGTGATGACCCCCTCGTAGTTCCTGAGCACCACGCGCTTGTCCGACATGGAGATGAGGTAATTGGGCATCACCGGGGTCTTGCCGCCGCCGCCGGGAGCGTCCACGACGAAGGTGGGCACCGCCATGCCGGTGGTGTGGCCGCGCAGGTTCTCTATTATCTCGATGCCCTTGGACACCGTGGTGCGGAAATGGCTTATCCCCGTGGACAGGTCGCACTGGTAGATGTAGTACGGTTTAACGCGCGCCATCAGCAGGTCGTGCACCAGGCGTTTCATCGTCTGCGGGCAGTCGTTGATGCCCTTCAAGAGCACGCTCTGGTTACCGACGGGGATGCCGGCGTCGGCGAGCTTGCGGCAGGCCTCGAAGGCCTCGGCGGTCATTTCCTTGGGGTGGTTGAAATGCGTGTTGACGTAGATGGGGTGGTACTTCTTGAGCATGCTGACGAGTTTGTCCGTGATGCGCATGGGCATCACCACCGGGGTGCGGGTGCCTATGCGGATTATCTCCACGTGGTCGATGGCGCGGAGTTTCTTTATGATGCCCTCCAGCATCTCGTCGGTGAGCACCAGGGGGTCGCCGCCGGAAATAAGGACGTCGCGCACCTCGCGGGTCTTGCGGATGTAGTCGATGGCGCGGTCGAGGTTCGCGCTCGACATGTGCACGTCCTCGAAGCCCACCAGGCGGCGCCGCGTGCAGTGGCGGCAGTTCATGGAGCAGATGTTGGTGACCAGCAGCAGTACGCGGTCGGGGTAGCGGTGGGTCAGGCCGGGTACCGGCGAGTCCACATCCTCGTGCAGCGGGTCCGACAGGTCGGACGGGTCGTTGAGCAGCTCGAGCCCGCGCGGAATGGCCTGCAGGCGTACCGGGCAGGCCTTGTCTTTCTTGTCCATCAGCGCCGCGTAGTAGGGCGTGATGGCCATGGTGAATTTGTTCAGGCAGGATTTCAGGTCGCTCTTCTCCTGCGCGCTGAGGACGGCCACTTTCTCGAGCGTCGGAATGTCCTTGATGACGTTCTTGAGCTGCCATTTGTAATCGGTCCAGTCGCGCTCGGACACGTTCTTCCACAGCGGGAACTTCCTGTACTCGACGGTGGGACGCTTTATCATAGTTGCTCCTTTAGGTGGCTTTAGGCGTAAAGCTTTTCGTAAGCGGCGCGGATCACCGGTGATTCGCGCAGAATGTTTATGGTTACCTCGGCGTGGCCTTTGGTGTAGCCGTTGCCGATGATCATGTCGATATCCTTGCCCACGCCTTCGGCGCCCAGCGCGGACTTGGTGAACGAGGTGGCCATGCTGAAGAAATACACGGTCCCCTCGTCCCTGCACATCAGGATAGAGGCCATTTCCGTGTTCTGGACGTTCACGCAGTTGATGACGATGTCGGCGAGCTTCCCGCCGGTCAGGGCGGCTATCTTCTCGTAACACTCGATGGCGTCGGTGGCGTTGGCCTGCACCGCTTCGTGGCAGAAGCCGTACTCCTTGATGCGCCTGACGGCTTCCGGCGAGTATTCGATGCCGATGATCTTGCCGGTCACGCCGGCGCGGCGCCGCGCCTCGTAGGCGCACAGCACGCCGGATTTGCCGGCGGCGCCTATAATGGCCACGGTGTGGCCGGGTCTGACCAGCTTGGCTACCTGGGCCGGGGCGCCGGCTACGTCCAGTATCGCCAGGGCCAGCGTCTCGGGGAGGTCCTTGGGGAGCTTCGCGTAGATGCCGGACTCGAAAAGTACGGCCTTCGCCTTCACGTTCACCTGCTCCGTGCCTTTCTTTATCCCTACGATCTTCTCTATCTTCAGCGGGGTCAGGGATAACGACACGAGGCTCGCTATCTTATCCCCCTCCTTCAGATCTATCCTGCCTTCCAGGGCCGGGCCTATCTTGGCCACGCGGCCTATGAACATGCCGCCCGATCCCGTCACCGGGTTCTGCATCTTGCCGCGCTCGCCGACTATTTTAAGAATGGCTTCCTGTATCTTGTTCTCGTCGCCCTTAACGGAATCCTTGATCTGCGTGAACGAGGCGGAGTCGATATTCAGCGTCTCTACGTCCACGAGGATCTCGTTGTCGTAGATAGCGTCCATGTCGTTGGAGATCTTGAGCGCGGGCTGGGGCAGCACGCCTTTGGGTTCTATTACCCTGTGCGTGCCGAAGGGATTGCCGTTCTTGAGTATTTTCATCGTATTCTCCTTTGACTTAAGCTCCGCGCAGGCCGAAAAGTTTGCGTACGTCCCCGGGCGCGGCTATTTCGAGCTGGGCCTCTTTCGACATCCGTACCGCCCGCTCGACGAACTCCGCATTGGAGGCGGCCAGGCGCCCCTTGGCGTAGTAAATATTGTCCTCGAAGCCCACCCTGATGAAGCCGCCGGCCGCGATGGCGAGGCACATGCCCGGGATGTGGGCCCGGCCGATGCCCATCACCGTGAAATAGCTCTCCTGCGGCATCTGGTCCATCATGTAGCCCAGCGTCTTGGGGGTCAGCGACAGCGCCGCCGGCACCTGCATCACGAAGCCGTAGTGGTAAGGAGGCTTTATCAGGCCTTCCTTGATGAGGATGTGCGAGGACTGCACGTGGCTCACGTCGAAGCATTCCAGCGTCGGGTGCACTTTGTACTTGTTCATTTCCGAGGCGAACTGCCGCATGATCGGCAGCGTGTTGATGATGTAGTCGTTGCCGAAGTTGACCGTGCCGCAGTCGAGCGAGGCCATGTCCGGCTCCAGGGCGACGGGGGCTATGCGCTCTTCGGCGGTCATGCCCACGGCGCCGCCGGTGGTGATCTCCACCACCACGTCGGTCCTTTTGCGGATGAGGTCTATCGCTTTTTTAAAAACCTTTACGTCGGCCGTGGGGCTGCCGTCGTCCTTGCGGGCGTGCAGGTGCACTATGGCCGCGCCCGCCCGGCAGGCCTCTTCGGCCGCGGCCGCAAGTTCTTCGGGCGTTACCGGCAGGGCCGGGGCCTGGGTTTTAGTCGTTTCGGCGCCGGTGAGAGCGCAGGTGATTACCATTTTCGCCATGATGTGTCCTTAGAACTTGCCAAGCTTGCCCGCCACATGCAGCGGGGCTTCGGTGGCCTTTATCACTTCCTCCACCGTGGTGTCTTCGGCTATCTCTTCCAGTACCAGGCCTTTTTTTGTGACGCGGATGAACGCCATATCGGTCACTATCAGGTCCACTTCCCCCTTGGCCGTCAGGGGCAGGGTGCATTTCTTCAGGATCTTGGGGGCGCCGTTCTTGTTGACGTGCTCCATGGCCACGATAACGTTCTTTGCCCCGGCCACCAGGTCCATGGCGCCGCCCATGCCCGGCACCATTTTGCCGGGGATCATATAATTGGCCAGGTTGCCCTCCATATCCACCTCAAGGCCGCCCAGCACCGTGTAGTCCACGTGCCCGCCGCGTATGATGGCGAAGGACATGGCCGAGTCGAAGAACGCTCCTCCGGGGACTATGGTCACGGCCTGGCCTCCGGCGTTCACCAGACTGTGGTTCTCGCTGCCCTTCGGCGCCGCCGGGCCCAGGCCGGTGAATCCGTTCTCGGACTGCAGCAGGATGGTGCGGCCGGCCGGGATGTGGTTGGCCACCATCGTCGGCATACCTATGCCCAGGTTCACCAGCGCGCCGTCGGGGAATTCCTGCGCTATCCTTTTGACCATCCTGACTCTTTTCATTTCTTTGGGGTCCATATAAAATTCCTTTGGCGTTACGGTTTGATCTGCACGTTCGAGGCAGGCAGGGTCGCTTTGACTATGGTAGAGATGAAAATGCCCGGGATGGTTACTTTATCCGGGTCCAGTTCCCCCGGTTCGACTATCCGGTCCGCCTCGAGTATCACGTGGTCGGCGGCCATGGCCATGACCACGGCCATGTTCTTCGTCGCCGCCGGCAGGAAGCAGTTGCCGTATTTGTCGGCTACCTCCGCCTTTATGAAGGCGAAATCCGCGCCCAGCGGCAGTTCCAGCAGGTAATCCCTGCCCTGCAGGCTAAGCTTCTGCTTTCCCTCTTCGACCGCCGTACCTATGCCGGTGGGGGTCAGCACGCCGCCCAGGCCCGCGCCCTTGGCGCGGATGCGTTCGGCGAAGGTGCCCTGCGGCACCAGCGTGACCTTGAGCTCTCCCGAGTTCATTTTCTGTCCGGAAACCGGGTTGGTGCCTATATGGGAAGCGGTCAGCGTGGCGGCGCGGTTCTGGCAGATAAGCCGGCCTACGCCCACGTCGGGGTAGGCCGTGTCGCTGGTTATGAGGTTAAGCGCCTTGGTCCCTTTGTTCACGAGGGCGTCGATAAGCGTGAACGCGTTGCCGCAGCCCATGAAGCCGGCGACCATGAGCGTGGCGCCGTCCTTAATGTCTTCAACCGCCTTGTCCGCAGTAAGAATAGGTTTCATGCCTTACTCCTTTAAGCCGGTCCCGTCCGTGCAAATTTTCTATATTATAACAAAAACTATTATATTATAATGGCGGCTGGGGCTTCAGCATCGGAATAGATCTTCAGCTTTGGAGACCGCTATGCATAAAGTGCACATAGACCACCGTGAATCGCTGGTGAAAGAGAACATGGCCCGCATCGGGCATAAGTTCCTCGTCATGAGCAACAAAGGCGGCGTCGGCAAAAGCACCGTCGCCGTGAACTTCGCCGCCCTGCTCGCCTCCCGCGGTTTGAGGACCGGTCTGTTGGACATAGACATCCACGGGCCCTCCGTGGCGCGCATGACCGCCCAAGAAGGCAAAACCCACGGTTCCGACGGCGGGTTCATAGCCCCCATCGAAGTCATGCCCAACCTAAAGATGATCTCCATGGGGTCCATCATGAAGGCAGGCGACGCGCCCGTCATCTGGCGCGGCCCGCTCAAGCTCGGCGTGCTTAAGCAGTTCCTTTCCGACGTGAACTGGGGCGACCTGGACGCCCTTGTGATAGACGCCCCCCCCGGTACCGGCGACGAACCTCTGACCATCTGCCGGCTGATCCCGGAAATGACGGGCGCCGTGGTGGTCACCACCGGCCAGGAGGTGGCGCTGCTCGATTCCCGCAAAGCCGTGAACTTTCTGAAGCAGGTCGGGATCCCCGTGCTGGGCGTGCTGGAAAACATGACGTCCTTCTCCTGTCCTCATTGCTCCAAAGAGATAGACCTTTTTAAAACGGGCGGCGGCGAAAAAGCAGCCAGAGAGCTTTGCGTGCCCTTCCTGGGCAGCGTCCCCTTCGCCCCGGCCATGGTGGACGCGGGCGACGCGGGAAAGGTGTATATTCTTGACGCCCCCTCCTCGCCGGCGGCCTCGGCCCTGGTTAAGGCCCTGTCAGCGGCGCTTAGTAGTATTCCGGCACTGGCTTAAAGAAGGCGGAGGAGAAGCCGTATGAAAATTAAATATCACTCACGCTTTACCTGGTGGCTGTTGTTCTCCGCCATAGCGCTTCATGTGCTTATGGTAGGCCGGGCGCTCTTTACAATGAGGGACCTTCAGACGATCGGTTCCAGTTTCGGCGCTGATTATGTGAAGCTTAACAGGGCGCTCGACCTGACCAACGCTGTCCGTCTGGCCGAGGAGAAGGTGCGCGAGTGTTCCCTCCGTCCGTCCGCCGGGAACACGGCGGCTTACTGTAAAGCGCTGTCGGAGGCGGACAAGGCGGCCGCCAGCGCGGCGGCCGCCGGCGCCGTCGCCGCGGAGTTCAGCGGTGTCGACCTCAGGGCCTTGCGCGCGTCCCTGGCCGCGCATATGCGCCGCTGCGCGGCCGCTTCGCTGTCAGGTCCGGATAAAAAAGCGGCCCAGGAGGAGTTTTACGGCTTCTACGGCACGTCATCCGCCATGAGACAAAAGCTCGCGGCACATTCCCGCGCACAGCTGGAGGCGAGCAACCTTCTCTCAAAAACCGCGAAAAAGCTGACGCTGCAGCTTGTCGTATCGAGTTCGGCCATAGCCACTTTTATCCTTCTGCTCATGGGCTGGGTTGTGTATTCCCTGCGCGCCCTTAACCGCGCCGTCAGCGAACAGCGCGACGAGATACTGGTGTTAAAGAACGGAATAGAGCAGTCCTCGCTGGGGACGGTGCTGACGGACACCTCCGGCAGCATTGAATACGTCAACCCGGCCTTCACCGAGATGCACGGCTATTCCCCTGCCGAGGTGATAGGCAAAAATCCCCGTATTCTTAAATCAGGTGAGATGCCGCCGGCCGTTTATGCCAGTCTGTGGAAGACGCTGCTGGGCGGGCGCCCATGGTCCGGCGAACTGCTGAATAAGACTAAGTCCGGCGCGGTGGTTTGGGTCAGAGCCAATATTTCCCCCATACGCAACGGCGAAGGCAGGCTCACCCATTTTATGGCCCTGCATAAGGACATAACGCTGGAAAAGCGGCTTATGACCGAGGTGGTGGAAGCCAAGCGCGAGGCCGAGCAGGCCAACGCGGCCAAAAGCGATTTCCTGGCCGCCATGAGCCACGAGATCCGTACCCCGCTTAACGCCATTGTCGGGATGTCCGAGCTTCTCGACGAGGCCGGGTTGGACAAGGAGCATGCGCAGTACCTCTCCATCATGCGCAGCGCCAGCGACACGCTGTTGTCCCTGATCAACGACATCCTGGATATTTCCAAGATCGAGGCCGGCAAGGTGGACATCGAAAAGGCCCCGTTCAATCTTGAGGAGCTCGTGTCGAAAGTTTCGGAGATGATCTCGGTGCGGGCTTCCGGTAAGGGGGTGGAGGTCAATTGCAAGATCGAGGCCGACGTGCCGGTGTTCGTGGAAGGCGACGCCACCCGCCTGCGCCAGGTGCTGATGAACCTGATGGGCAACGCCGTGAAGTTCGTGGAAAAAGGCTGGGTCTCCCTCGACGTTAAAAAGCAGAAGACCGAAGGGGACTGCCTGTCCCTGCTGTTCTCCGTGCGGGATACCGGCATCGGCATCCCCTCCGATAAGTTGACCTCCGTTTTCGAGAAGTTCACGCAGGCCGACGCTTCCACCACCCGCAAATACGGCGGCACCGGCCTCGGGCTGCCGATCTCTAAAATGCTGATCGAGCTGATGGGCGGCAAGATCTGGCTGGAAAGCGAACCGGGCGTGGGCACGGTCTTCTACTTCACGGTCAAGCTTTGCCCCCAGAAAGATAACCGGGGCGTTTATCTGCCGAAGGCGGACATTAAGGAATTGAAGGGGCTGAGGTTCCTGGTGGTGGACGATAACCTGGCGAACCGCATCATCATAAGGGAGATGGCTCAGAGCTGGGGCGCTTCCTGCGAGGGCGCCAGCGATGCCGAGACGGGGCTGGCAAAAGTGCTGGAGGAGCAGCGCAAAGGGAGTCCTTTTCACGCCGTTCTGGTGGATTTCAATATGCCCGGCATGGACGGTTATGAATTCTGCCGCCGCGTCATGACCGACGCCTCGATAGCGCCGAAGCCCGCCCTGGCGCTCGTCACTTCCGACAGCGTGCGTTTCCGTAAAGAGGATTTTCGGGCTATCGGCGTTAATACGCATATCTTGAAACCTGTAAGGAAACAGACGGTGCTGGACGGAGTGCTGGAGATGCTGGCGGCGGGCAAGTCGCCCCTGGCCGCAGAACCTAAGAAGGAGGGTTCTTACACCCGCGAGGACCTGCCGGCCCTCTCGGTCCTTATAGTGGACGATTCCGAGGATAACAGGATACTAATGACGTCCTTTCTGAAAGGGTCGAGGATCAAGCTGGATATAGCCCAGAACGGCCTGGTCGCGCTGGAGAAATTCCGCTCCGGCGCCTACGACATGGTTTTCATGGATATTCAAATGCCCGAGATGGACGGCTTCGAGGCGACCGCGAAACTGCGCGAACTGGAGGCCCGGGAAAAGCGCGCCCGGACCAGGGTGGTGGCGCTCACCGCCATGGCTATGCGTGAGGACGTAGATAAGGCCTTGAAAGCGGGCTGCGACGATTTCCTGAGCAAACCTATAAGGAAGAATGTTCTTTATACGTACCTGGTGGATTTTGCCGCTAAACGGGCTTAACGGCCGTGCCGGCCAGGCTGCGGCCGTATGCTGGCCGGCGGCGGGGACATGCCTGCAGTATTTTATCGCGGCGATACGGCGGGCCATTCATGCGTGCTGCAGCCCATCTTAACAGGGGTAGACGTGGAGATCCAGATATAATAGCCGCCCTCGGAGCATTTCGGGACCCGGTCCATGTAGCGCGCGGTCCTGAGTTCTTCCAAACCGGCGCTGGGCTGCCCGTCATGATCCGCGCGGTAACGCTCCTCGGCTCTTTCCAGAACCGTCCTGTTGACAGCGCACTGAGTGGTTTTCGCTTTCACGATAGCCCCGGCTATTCTGGGGATGGCCAGCACGGAGGCGGCGCCGAGCACGGCCAGGACGACCAGCAGTTCCAGCAGGGAGAAGCCGTTCCTATTTCTCAAGGAATGGGATGACATTATGTTTGTCGGCATAGAGTCTAAGGGCACCATGACCGTCGGGGGACGGGCAGCTGACGGAATCTTTCGTAATTATGTAAGGGGCGTCGGAAACCGGGCAGGTCAGGGCCGGGAGTTCCGCCCCCTCCCGCATGGCGGCGGCTATGGCCCAGAGGTTGCAAATACAGAGGTCGGTCTTTTTATCGGTCAGGTAAGAACCGGTGCGGAGCGGCTTCTTCATTAAACTCGCTGCCATTAATTCGGGGAGGTTCAGGTATATCGTCGCCGCGCAAGCGGCGATGAGCGCGATGTAGACGGCTTTTTTCCAGTTTAAAGAGGGTTTTCGGCCGGCCTCGGCTTTGGCCGCCGCTTCTCTGGCCCTGTAAATGGCGTCTTCGGCGTCGCGTATCTGCGAGGCGAAATCATTTCCCGATCCCGCGGGCGCGGAGTTCTTTTCTCCATCCATCGCTGGTGAGTCCCCTTTCCCGAGTTTAAGGTATAATACAATAACTTCCGCGCGGAAACAATTCGCGCGGCAGCTTTCTTGGGGGAACATGGCTAAGTACTTAATATCCGTAGATAAGGATCTGCAGGACATCGTGCCTGGTTATCTTGAAACCAGACGGCGCGAGCTGCCGGAACTTCTGGCTCTGCACGCGGCCGGGGACCTTGACGCTTTAAGGAAAATCGGCCACAAGCTTGCCGGTTCCGGCGGCGGTTACGGCTTTGACCGGCTCTCCGAACTGGGCAGACAGGTGGAAACTCTGGCGCTGGCGGGCGACGCCGGCGGGGTCGGCGCTTGCCTCGCCGAGATCAAGGACTACCTTGAAAACCTGGAAGTAGTTTATGAATAAGATCCTCTGCGTCGACGACGATAAGGATATCCTGGAACTCCTGATCTTTACGCTGTCGGACGCCGGGTTTCAGGTGACCACGCTCTCCGATCCTAAGGAGGCCGTCGCTTACGCCGCCAAAATCAAGCCGGACCTGATCCTGTTGGATATCATGATGCCGGGTCTGAGCGGTTATGATGTGTGCGCGCTGCTGCGTAAGCACCCGGAAACGTCCGAAGTTCCGGTCGTTTTCCTTACCGCCCTGAACCAGTACTCGGATAAAATGAAGGCGCTTTCCCTGGGCGCCGCGGATTTTGTCTCAAAACCTTTCAAGAAAGACCAGCTTGTTCCTCTGATAAAACACCATCTCGCCAAAAAACTTAAATGGGCGGCCCCGGCGGCTCCCGCGCCTCATGCGGAAAAATCAGGGTCCATAGCGGCTTTCAGGCAGGCGCTGCTTGCCCCGGGCGGTCCAGGTGAGCTGAACCCCGACGCGGTAAAAAAAATGTCCCATGCCGATCTCTACGGCGTTCTGGGCCAACTTAAGCTTTCCCGGCTCGAGGCGGCTAAAACCTTGGCGGGGTTCCTTAAACTGCCGTTCATTCCGATCATAAACCCGGACAATATCAAATTAGGCGTGCTGCCGGTCAGATTCGCGCAGGGCAACAACCTCGTTACTTTAACCGACGACGAGAAAGGCCTGCTCGTGGTATTATCCAACCCTTTCGACTTCGAGCTTGTGGAATCCCTCGGGCGCATGATCGACGAGCCCTACGCTCTCGCCGTCTCGGACCCGGACTCCATATCTAATTTCTACCATATCGCGCTGGATTCGGGCGGTCCCGGAACGGCGGGCGGCCTCTCCGTTGAGACCGAAGCTCTTTCCAATTTGTCCGGGAAAAAGCTGCCGGGTGACCGCACCGAAGAAAGCCCCGTTAAGTATATAACCGCCAAACTGATAGAAGCTGCCGTGCAGGAGCGCGCCAGCGATATCCACATGGAGCCCAAGGAACTTTTTACCTCCATCCGCTTCAGGATAGACGGGGATCTTAAGGAGTTCACCAGACTGAAGAAAGCCACCGCGGTTATGGCGCTGACGCGCCTCAAGGTTCTGGCCGGTATGGATATAACGGAGCGGCGCCGCCCGCAGGACGGGGCTTTTGTCGCCGCGCTGGGCGAAAGGAAATTTACCCTCCGCCTGGCCACCACCTCCACTAACTACGGAGAGAGCATGGTAATACGCCTCATTGAGCCCCAGGCCAAACCAAAGACCCTGTATGAACTGGGTATGGACAAGGCCCAGGCCGAGACGATGATGCTGCTTTCGGAGAAGACCCAGGGCATGATAATCATAGCCGGCCCTACCGGCTCAGGCAAGACCACTACCATTTACAGCTTCCTCTCGAATATAGATTGTCAGAAGCGCAGTCTTATTTCTGTGGAGGACCCCATAGAGTTCCGCATCCCCAACGCCAATCAGCAGCAGGTTAACGAGAAGTCCGGCGTCACATTCGACGCGCTGCTTAAATCCTCCGTGCGCCAGGACCCGGATATACTCTTCCTGGGCGAGGTCCGCGACAAACCTTCCGCGCAGATAGCTTTGGATTTCTCCAGCACCGGTCATCTGACGGTCAGCACCATACATACGTCTAACGCCGCCACGGCGGTTTTCCGGCTGGAGCGTCTCGGCGTAACGCGGGCGCAGATAGCCGACACCGTCCTGGCCGTGATCTCCCAGCGTCTTATAAAGCGTCTTTGCCTTAAATGTAAAGCGATGAAGCCCGCGGATGCGGAAATCCTGCGGATATTTTCCAAGTTCAACCGGCCGGCGCCGCTCCAGACCGGACATCCCGTCGGCTGCCCCGCCTGTAAAAATACGGGTTATAACGGCCGGGAGGCCGTTTACGAGATAATAACCATGACCCCTGAAGTGTCGGAGATGATCCGCTCGGGCGGCTCGGTCTCGTCTATCCGTGAATCCCTGCGGCGCGGCAATGTTACGCTTATAACCGACGCCTCCCTTGCTAAGGTGGCTGAAGGCGCCGTCTCCTTCCGCGACGCATATGAGAGGGTGCTGGCGGAGGACCTGGGGGCCGCCCCGGTCGCGGTGGCGGAAGACGCCGCCCTGCCCGGCTATTCGGACAACCATATCACCGTCTCTCCGGACGGGGTCATAAAGGAAGGCGCTGTTTATGTGGGCGTTTCAAGGTCGAAACCCGACGCCGCAAAAAAGATACTCGTGGTCGATGACGATCCTGATATCCTGCTGCTTGCCGAAAAGGTGATCGCCGGGGCCGGTTATAACGTCACGACCGTGAAAGACGGCATAGAGGCCGTGATGCGTCTCAGCGCAGAAAAATTCGACCTGGTGCTTTCCGATATAGATATGCCCAACCTTGACGGGTTGCGCCTGCTGGAGATCCTCAACCAGAAAAACATAAAGGTGGACGTGGTGTTCTTTACGGCCCGCGCGGCCGACGATTCGGAGGAGCGGGGCCTGGCGCTGGGCGCCCTGGACTACATCCGCAAGCCGGTCAAAAAAGAAATACTGCTCCTGCGTCTCAAGAACATATTCGCCAAGCAGCGCCGGGTTTGAATATCCCATCCCCCCTGGGGGTTCAGCGACCCTCTTAGCGCCTGGCCCCGGAGCCAATCCTTTCCCTGTAGGCCGCCAGAGCTTCCGGGAAAGGCGACAGCACCCGTTCAAGAACTCCTTTGCATTCCGATATCGCCGTTCCGTAATTAGTTATGGGCACGCCCGCGGCGGCCGCTTTTTTCATGCGGTTCGATATTTCCGTGCGGGTGAGCATGCAGCCGCCGCATTGGAACACCAGTTTGTAATCCGTTATGTCCTGCGGCAGGTCCCTTCCCGAAAAAGTGTCTATTTTTAGTTCCCCGCCTACGGTCTCTTCGAGCCATTCCGGCAGTTTTACCCTGCCTATATCGTCCTCTATGGCATGGTGAGAGCAGGCTTCCAGCACGGCCACCCTGTCGCCCGGGCGCAGCGCGCGTATGGCGGCGGCGCCGCGCGCGTAGGCGGCCAGATCGCCTTTGAAGCGCGCGAAAAGTATGGAGAAAGTGGTGCAGGGCACGCCGGCCGGAGTGTTCTTTACCATGAGGTCCACTACCTGGGAGTCGCACACCACCAGCGCCGGCGGTTTTTTCAATGCGGCCAGGGCCTGCTGGTATTCATGCTCGCGGGCGGTCATGAAGAGTACCCCGTGGTCCAGCAAGTCCCGCATGGCCTGGACCTGCGGCAGTATGATGCGGCCTTTGGGGGCTTCCTTGTCGATGGGTATTATCAGTATAACGGTTTCGCCGGGCTTTACCAGGTCGCCCAGGATGGCGCGCTGGGGCTCGGCCGACCGGCCGGTCACCTCCAGCAGGCGCCGCTTAACGGCTTCCACGGCCGCTTCCCTGCGGTCCTTAGCCGTGGCGGCGCAGGTTATAGGGGTTATGTTCCTGGCCTTCAGGGCCTCTATAAGTTCCGGACAGGGCTTGCTTATATCCGTCTTGTTTATCAGCACTATGAGCGGGATCTTCTTCTCTCCGGCGGCGGCGGCGATGTCCGCCTCGCAGGCGCCCCAGCCGGAGGGCTCCACTACCAGCAGCGCCACGTCGGCGCGGTCAAAGACCCTGCGCGCGCGCTCGGTCCGCAGCGCGCCAAGCTCGCCCTTGTCGTCGAGACCGGCGGTGTCGAGGAAGACTACCGGGCCCACGGGGAGCAGCTCCATGGATTTTTCCACTACGTCGGTGGTGGTGCCCGGCACCGGAGAGGTGATGGCTACGTCCTGGCCGGCCAGCATATTGAGCACGCTGGATTTGCCGACATTGGTGCGGCCGAAGATGGCTATCTGCAGGCGCATGGATTTTGGAGTGCTGTTGTTCATAATATTGTCCTCGCAGCCGTGCTGCCAGGGTGTTGCCCCGTTCACCCTGACTGCAGGGAACCGTTGCGCGGTTCCCCCCGCCCGGGGAAATTATGGCGGGGCCCCCCTCCCCAAAGGGTGACCGGGGCAACACCCCGGCAGCCCGTCGTTAAGCCTGCTTCAAAGAATGGCCGGGGCCCTCAGCTCTTTCGCGGCCCAGGCCGGCCAGCATGGCGTCTGTGCCCCCGGCGCATTGTTCCGGCGCTTCGTTGACGCAGATCTTGCCCGGGTAGAGGCTGTAATCCGTGCGGTGCTCCGTCGGGCTGATATTGGGCATAAGCACGTTGGCGCCGCATTTAAGGGCCTTCTGCCGGCCCTGCAGGTCTATCGAGCCCATAGCCGTTGTCGCAGGGATATGGGTATTCTTTGTTGCGATGCGGGTCAGGGCGACCAGGCGCAGCGCGGTGTCCAGGGCGCCGTTATGCGCGCCTGCCAGCGGCGTGTCGGGGTTAGCTATAAAGGGTCCGATGCCGACCATGTCCAGGTCCAGTGTCTTGAATAACAGTATGTCGTCGGCCATGCTTTCGGGGGTCTGTCCCGGAAGGCCGGCCATGACGCCGGACCCTACCTGGAAGCCGGCTTCTTTCAGCCAGGCCAGGCAGCGGAAGCGCTGGTCGTAGTCTGAATCGGGTTTTAGCATGGTGAATAAACGGCGGTCGGAGGTTTCGAAGCGCAGGAGGAAGCGGTCCGCCCCCGCCGCGCGCAGCATTCTGTAGTCTTCTTTAGAGTGCTCCCCGACGGAGAGCGTTATGGCGAGGCCGGTCTCGTTCTTGACCCTTTCCACTATGGCGGCGAGTTCGCGCGGGCCCAGGAGCGGGTCCTCGCCCGACTGCATTACTATGGTCTTATAGCCCAGTCTGACGGCGGTGCGGGCGCAGTCGAGTATTTGGCCGGCGTCGAGGCGGTAGCGCTTGATCTTTGTGTTGCCGGCGCGTATGCCGCAGTAGTAGCAGCGGCGGCGGCAGTGGTTGGAGAATTCTATGAGGCCGCGCAGGTGCACGCCGTCCCCTACGTTCTCGCGGCGCACCTTATCCGCCAGTGCGAAGAGCTCCGCCGGGTCAGTATCCGGTGAGAGTGCGGCGATGATTTCTTCTTTCGTCATAAGAATTAAAACGCAGGATGCGGAGTCGGGGGCCTGTCAGGGATATTCCCCTGCGAACCCTGGAAGATGGAAACCGTTGCGCGGTTTCCCCCCGCCTTTGGGAATTTATGGCGGGGCCCCCCCTTCCCCAAAGGGTTCGCAGGGGAATATCCCTGACACCCCTCCATTATTAGAAGCATAAATCCCTCTCGCCTTTTTCGATGCGGGCGTAGTAGGCGTCCAGCAGTTTTACGGTTTCGGGCGGGAAGTCTTTTTGGCGCGCGCGGATCTCGGCTATTTCTTTTTTTATGAGGGCTTCGCCTTTGGCGCGGGTGGCGTCGGACGCGAAGTCGTCGAGCCATTCGCGGAAGGTGAGCACGGCATTGAGCTTGCAGAAGCGGGCCTCATGGCCGCTCTTGAGGAGCTTCATTATGTGGTCGCCGGTGCGGCCGCAGCGGTAGCCCGAGGTGCAGAAGGAGGTGATATGGCCCAGGTCCGCCAGTTCGCCTATCACTTCGTCGAGAGAGCGGGTGTCGCCGAGGATGAACTGCTGTTTTTCGGCCTCCTGCCCGCCGTAGCGCTCGGAGTAGGCGCCTATGCCTATGCGGCTGGAGGCGTCGCGCTGGGTGCACATGCCGATCACTTCGCGGATGGTCTCCGGGCGTTCGCGGGCGGTCACTATCATGCCGGCGTAGGGCACGGAGAGGCGCAGTACGGCCACCAGTCTTTTGAAGTCCCTGTCGGTGACGTTCCTGATGCTCTGGGCGGGGAGGTCCGTGCCGTCGGCGGCTTCCATGCGCGGGAAGGAGATGGTATGCGGGCCTACGGCGAAGCGGGCTTCCAACTCCCGGGCGTGGGCTACCAGCCCCAGCACTTCGAATTTCCAGTCCCCCAGGCCGAACAGCGCGCCCAGCGCCACGTCGTCGATGCCGGCCTCGAAGGCGCGGTGCATCACGTAGAGGCGCCAGCGAAAGTCCGCTTTGGGTGTCGCGCCCGGGTGGAGCCTGGCATACAGCGCCCGGTCGTAGGTTTCCTGGAAGACCTGGTAAGTGCCGATGCCGGCGGCCTTCAGGAGTTTCAGGTCGGGGACGCTCATGGGGGCGGCGTTGACGTTAACGCGGCGTATCTGGCCGAACCCGCGGCGGGTCTTGACCTTTACGGCGTAGATCTCGCGCATCGCGTCCGCAATGTAGCGCGCGCCGGTGGCGGGATGTTCGCCGGTCACGAAGATGATGCGCTTATGGCCGATCGCGCCCGCCAGCGCCTCGGCCTCGGCTTTTATCTCCTCCATGGAGAGTTTCCGGCGCACGGCGCCGCCATTGCCGGTGCGGAAGCCGCAATAAAGGCAGTTGTTGACGCAGAAATTGGCGGCGTAGAGCGGCGCGAAAGTGACGACGCGGTTGTCGTACACCTTGCGCTTCACGGCGCGGGCCGCTTCGAATATTTCTTCCAGCAGGGCCGGGTCATCAACGGCTATGAGGGCCGCCGCGTCTTCCGGGGCCAGGGCTTCGGAAACTTCAAGGGCGCGGGCCAGGATGGCGCGCACCTTTTCCGGGGAAGGCGCCGGGGCCGCAAGCGCGCGGCGCAGCGCCGCGTCGTCTATAAAGTCCAGGCCGCCGTTAAGGTAGCCGGCATAACTGTCCGCGTTGACCGTAGTGGTCTGCATAAAACCCTCCAGCGCCCGGCTAGGGGCGCAGCGCCGGTTCCGGCCCGGCAGCGGGCACCTCGGCGTCCCTGAGCGACAGCTCGAAGGACGACCCCTCCCCGTATTTGGATGTTACCCGTACTTCCCCCCCGTAAAGCTTGACCACTTTTTTAAGGATGGACAGGCCCAGGCCGCTTCCGTCTATGCAGCGGGTGTGCTCGTTCTTCATCCGGACGAATTCGCCGAACAGCTTGCCCAGCTCCTCTTCGGTCATGCCTATGCCGGTGTCCGTGCAGCGTATCAGCGCCAGGCCCGGCGCCGGCCGTTCCAGTTCAAGCACGGCGCTGCCGCCCTGCCTGTTGTATTTGACGGCGTTGGTCAGCAGGTTGGACAGTATCATGTCCAGTTCGCCGGGATCGGCGTTCACCGGCAGCCCCGCCGGGGCCTTGAGCTCTAGCTTTATCCCTTTGGCCTGAGCCAGCGGCGCGACGGCCTCCAGTACCAGCCCCGCGGCCTTCACCAGGTCCACGGTCTCTATGGAACGCCTTTTTTTGCCGGATTCCAGCCGGGTCAGGTCCAGCAGGTCCGTTACAAGTTTGCGCATGCCGCCTATGCGGCAAACGCTGCGCTCCACCATGCTGTCGTAGGCCGCCAGGTCCGGTCCTTTCATGCGTTCCTTCATCAGGTGCATGTAGCCCTCCACGGCGGCCAGCGGGGATTTTAGCTCGTGCGCGAGCACGGAGATGAACTCGAAGCGCACCTGGCGCTTCTCCTCTTCGAGCTTCCTGGCCTTGCGGTGCAGGTAGATGCTGCGGGCGGCCTTGGCGATGGTGGCCCGCAGCTCTTCGGGCGTGAAAGGTTTCGCCAGGAAGTCGAAAGCGCCGCGCTTGGTGGCGGTGACGGCTACTTCCAAAGAGGCGAACGCGGTTATCATTATGGTCAGGAAGCGCGGCTCCGGCGCCGCTGCCAGTACGTCTATGCCGGTCATGTCGGGCAGCTTGTAGTCCAGCAGCAGGATGTCCGGGGTCTTGGTTTTAAGGGCGGCCAGGGCTTCCTCGCCGGTGGAGGCGGACCGCACCGCGAAGGCGACAGTTTCGTTGAAGTCGGGCAGCGGCACGGTGAAGCCCTCGAGCGAGCGCTCCGCGCCGGTGCGCATCCCGGCTTCGTCGTCGACTATCAATACGTCGAGCTGGTGGACGGGCAGGGGGTCAGGCATGACGCTCACCCGCGCCCATCAGGCGCTTAAGCTCGGCCTTGAGCTGTTCGAAGCGCAGCTCCTTGTGGATGATCGCGTCGGCTTTGATCCACGCCTTCGGGTCGTGCGCCTTGTCGAAGTAATAGCCGGTCTCCTTGGTGACGGAGGTGACTATGATGACCGGGATCTTCGCGTCCATCTTCTTGATCCTGTGGCTCAGCACAAAACCCGAATCCGGGTTCTCCATCATCAGGTCCAGGACGGCCGCTGCGAAGTTGCCGGGCTGTATGAGGGGTTCCGCTTCTTTTTGGTTGCCGGCGGTGATGACCTCGTAGTTCTCGGATTCGAGGTAGACCTTCATCTGGTCCATCATGTCCGGGTCGTCTTCCACCACGAGGATCTTTATCTTGTTCTTGTCGGTCATAGTATTCTCCTGTCGTTCCTAGATCGTCTTTCCGGCGGCTTCGACCTTCATTTTTATCGCCCCGGCGTCCTTGGCCACGCGCGGCAATTTCACCGTAAAGGTCGTCCCCGTCGGGCCTTTCGCCGCGTCCGAGTTGCTCTCCACCGCGATATTGCCGCGGTGCACTTTGATGATGCCGTAGGAGACCGCCAGGCCCAGGCCGGTGCCCTTGCCTATCTGTTTGGTGGTGAAGAAAGGCTCGAAGATCTTCTTGAAGTTCTCGGGCTTAATGCCGCCGCCGGTGTCGGAAACGCTGAAGCATACGCTCTCGCGCTCGGCGAAAGTGCGTATGGTGAGCGTTCCGCCGCCGCCCATGGCCTCCAGCGCGTTGGTCACCAGGTTGGTCAGCACCTGTATGATCTGGTCCGGGTCCATTTCGGCCTGCAGATCCTCTCCGGAGCGGTCTACGGTGAACCTTACCGGGGACGGCATCGGGGCCGTCTTGAAATAGCTGTCCACCAGCCGCACCAGGCTGGTCTGGCGGAAGAAGGGTTTGTTCTTGCGGGCGAAATTCAGCAGCCCGCCCACTATCTTCTTGCAGCGGTCCGCCTGCTCGGTTATCATTTTGGCGTCGGCGTAGGTGCGGGAGTCTTTCCGGCACTGCTCGGCCAGCAGGTGGGCGTAGAGCAGCACCACGCCGAGCGGGTTGTTCAGTTCGTGCGCTACGCCGGCGGCCAGCTGGCCCATGCTGGCCAGCTTCTCGGACTGTACCAGGGCCTGTTTGGTCTTACCCAGCTGGTTGTAGGAGACGGTCAGTTCGTCGGCGGTGCTTTTCAGGCGGTCTATGGTGTAGGGCAGGCACATCTCGCTTTCGGCTATGCCGCGTATGATGGCTACCGCGTGCTCGACGCAGTTGGGGTAGCCGCAGGCGCCGCAATTAAGCTCGTCCTCGGGTTTTACCTTGCCCATCTTGGCCAGGACGCCCCTGAGTTCTTCTTTGTTGGGGAGCTTCATGCGCCTGTCCTCCGCCGCGAAGGAGGCGGAGTAATCCATGTCGCGCAAGCGCCGGACGCTTTCCTCCCAGTCGTTGAGGCGTATGCTGAAGTAGCTCTTGCGGGCGTAACGGCGCAGGGAGGCCTCGCGGGCGTGCTTCGAGGATTTTACGCTTATGCCGGGGCCCATGATGCAGCCGTCGCAGCAGAGCAGGTCTATGAAGTCGGCGTCTATGTCGCCGTGTTCGAGGTTCTTGAGGACTTCGGGGAAGTTCTCAAGGCCTTCGGAGGAGAGGAAGCGGCCGCTCATCAGGTCTTCCGGCAGCTCGGCGGAGTTGAGCAGGCCCCCGCCCATGGGGTAGAGCACGCCCTTGGCGGGGTGCGGCGGGTCGAACCGGGAGTCCAGCGCGGTGTTGCGGTCCACGCCGGCGTCCTTAAAGAGGGAGCGGAGTTCCACGAAAGTAATGGATTCCGCTATGTCCGCCTGATTGCGCGAAGTTTCCTCTTTTTTGGCCACGCAGGGGCCGATGAAGACCACTTTAACCTCGGCCCCGTACAGCCCGTGTATAACGCGGGCCTCGGCCACCATCGGGGAGACTATGGGCGCCAGGTTGGGCACGAGGGCCGGGTGGTATTTCTCGACGAAGGCCACTACGGCGGGGCAGGCCGTGCTTATGAATTTCCTGCCGGGGTTCTCGTTTATCAGTTTGCGGTACTGCATGGAGACCATGTCGGCGCCGAAGGCGACTTCGCAGACGTATTTAAAACCGAGGGCCTTGAGCATGCCGGCGAAGCGCAGCGGGTCCACGCCCCCGAACTCGACGGGGAAGCTGGGGGCCAGGGCCGCGGCGACGGGCGCGCCGCTTTTAAGCAGGGCTTTTACGGCGCGGGTGGAATCGAGAGTTTCCTTGGCGCCGCGGCTGCACATCAGGACGCAGTTGGCGCAGCTGATGCAGCGCTCTTTTATGACTTCGGCCTGGCCGCCGGAGATGCGGATGGCTTTTGCGGGGCAGCCGCGCACGCAGGTATAGCACGCCTTGCAGCGTTCCTTTAAGGTCCTTACCAGCGGTTCATTATCGGGTGTCATGATCGTTGACTTACTTAGCGCCACT
>Ga0209212_1002352_pt1 | contig 27186 bp, 19 predicted proteins | sample RifGroC2_FD_183996 | JGI IMG/M metagenome (GOLD analysis project Ga0209212, IMG submission 183996) | Groundwater microbial communities from Rifle, Colorado, USA - Groundwater C2 (SPAdes) (version 2) | ecosystem: Environmental > Aquatic > Deep subsurface > Groundwater | place: Rifle, Colorado... | reverse complement strand
CTCCGGTTACGGCACTGCTTTCCACCGCCTCCAAGGCGGCATCGCTGGTGGCGCTGCTGCTCTTTCTTCCGCTGCTGAACAGCTGGCGCGGTACCCATGACATCATCTGGATGCTGGCGCTCCTTTCCATGCTGGTCGGCAACCTGGCGGCCCTGGCGCAGGGGAGCATCAAGAGGATGCTAGCTTGGTCGTCCATTGCCCAGATGGGCTATGTAGCGCTGGCGCTGGTGGCTGCCCCGGCTGGCGGCTCGCAGGCCGCGCTCTTCTATATCGTGACATATGCGGCTGCCGGGCTGGCAGCCTTCGGTGCCGTGTCAGTACTGTCCGATATCAGTGAACTGGACACAATCGAGGGTTATCAAGGCCTGGGCTACAGAAACCCGTTGGCCGGAGCAGCACTGGCGCTGGCCATGTTCTCCCTGGCCGGGATTCCCCCGGCAGCAGGTTTTATGGGCAAGTTTGCGGTTTTCAGCGCTGCGTTGCGAGGTGGTGAAACAGCATTGGCCATCATCGGCATCCTGACGGCGCTGGTAGCGGTCTTTTTCTACCTGCGGGTAGTGGTGGCGCTGTATATGAAGTCTCCGGCCGGACAATCCGAGCCGGCCAGACGGTTGGCGCTTTCCGAAAGCGTCGCGCTGATTATTCCGGCCGTAGTGATCCTGGCCTTTGGCGTTTATCCCCAGCCGTTACTGGATCTGTTGTCGCAAGTCATGAAATAATATCAAGGAGGTTGCGCATGTTTCGTTTTGTTATCATGGGCGTATGTGCTTTTTTGCTGACCGCCTGCAGCACGGTTCCCATTACCGGCCGGTCGCAACTCAACATTATCCCCGGTTCTTCCATGCTTGCCATGAGTCTGCAGCAGTACGATCAGTTTCTGAAGGAGCACAAAGTCAGCACCAATCAGGAACAGACCCGGTTGGTAAAGCGGGTGGGGACGAAAGTTCAGCAGGCAGTTGAACAATATTTTGCAAATAGTGGCTTGAGTGAGCATCTGTCCGGCTACAAGTGGGAGTTTAATCTGGTGGAGGACAAGCAGGTCAATGCCTGGTGCATGCCGGGCGGCAAGGTGGTGGTTTATACCGGCATCCTGCCGATTGCCCGCACAGAAGCCGGCTTGGCCGTGGTGATGGGGCATGAGATTGCCCACGCCATCGCCGAACATGGCAACGAGCGCATGAGCCAGGGGCTGCTGGCCCAGTTGGGCGGGGTCGCGCTTTCCACGGCGATTTCCACAAAACCGGCTGCAACACAACAACTCTGGATGACGGTCTACGGCGTGGGTGCCCAGTATGGCGCGATCCTTCCCTACGGACGCTTGCAGGAGAGCGAGGCCGACCATCTGGGGCTGATCTTCATGGCCATGGCGGGCTACGACCCGCACGAGGCGGTGCCGTTCTGGGAGCGGATGTCCGTTCAGAAAGGGGGCAAGGCGCCGCCTGAGTTTCTCAGTACCCACCCCTCAGATGCCACCCGGATTGAGAATATCAAACGGCTGATCCCCGAGGTAATGGAACAATACAAGAAGTAATTTCAGGATTGAATCTAGATAAAAAGCGGCATGTTGGAGGCGGGAATGATCCCGGCTTGCTCGGCACGCTCCATCAGGCACTGGATGGCCCTGACACCCTCAGCGCCCAGGTCGGCGGAGAAGTCATTGACATACAGGTCGATGTGGGCGGCACAGACATCCGCACTCATCTCCTGGGCGTGTTCGCAGATGTAGTGGGCAGCCTCGGAGGGGTGGTTGCGGGCGTAATCCACGCCTGCGCGCAGTGCCCGCTCAATGGCATTGATGGTTTCGCTCCCCAGGGAACGCCGGGCCACGATCCCACCCAACGGAATCGGCAGGCCGGTTTCAGCTTCCCACCATTCACCCAGGTCGAGCAGCTTGTGCAGGCCAAAACCTTGATAGGTAAAACGCGATTCGTGGATGATAACCCCGGCATCGGCATTCCCGCTCTGGACAGCATCCATGACCTCGTTGAAGGGCATGACAATAAAATTCGTCAGGCGCGGGTCGAACAGTCGCAGCAGCAGCAGGGCAGTGGTGTAGCGTCCCGGCACGGCGATGGTTTTGCCGGCCAGGTCAGTCGGGTCAATAGTCCCGGTCGCGACCAATAGCGGGCCGCAGCCCCGCCCCAGGGCGCTTCCGGAGCGGAGCAGGGCATACTCGTCGCGGATTTGTCCGAGGGCGTGATAGGAAACCTTGCTGACGTCCAGTTCGCCCTTCAGCGCCAGCAGGTTGAGTGTCTCCACGTCTTCCAGCCGTTCGCGGTACGCGATGCCGGAAGTGTCCACCAGGCCATGCACGAGCGGGTAGAACATGAAGGTGTCGTTGGGGCAGGGGGAGAAGCCCAGGGTGAGTGGCTTGGTCATAGTAACATCCTCCCGTCATCGATAATAACCTGTTCACTCCCATCCGTCATAATCGCCGTTAACGTTGGCCGGTAGAAAACATAGTCCTCGTGGAATGGGGCGCTGACCGTACCGCCGAAGCCGGAGTTGTCCCCCAGGGCGATGTGGATCGTGCCCAGGATCTTCTCCGCCTCCAGCACATTGTCCGGGCGGCTGGCCTTGTCGTTGGTGCCGATACCAAGTTCGGCGATGTTGCGGCAGTTGCTGTTTTCGGCGAATTTAAGCTCCAGTTTTTGGCGGTGTGGATCATTACCCTCAATATTTACCACGACCCCTTTCTCCACTGTCAGGCGCAAAGGGTGATCCAGTTTGCGGGTCGGCCCCCATTCGATCACCATCGTACCGAAGCTACTTCCTTCCAGTGGGGCCAGGTAGGCCTCGCCGGCCGGCAGATTGCCGAAACTGCCCGGTGCTGTCAGCAGACCGTCGTCGCCCTCAGCATGGCGACCCTGTTTGCAGATCATCATATTGGTGCCGTTGGGGGTGGTGACGCGGATCCATTCGGCACGGTTGACCGCTGCTACCAGACGGGCCGTGCGGTCAGCCAGGATGTTCCAGTCGACGGTCATGGAGGTGTGGAACATCTCCGGATCAAAATGCGGCAGGCTGGCAAAGCGCGTCCCGGTTTCATTGGCCAGTGCGCGGTAGCGGGTATGGCTGGTGGAGTTGTTGCTCATGGCGATGATGATGTCAGCTGTCGCCTCCTTGTGGGTCAGCACGATCTTCCGGGCGCAGGTGATGTCGTCCGTTGTGGCGGCCTTGGCCAGCAGTTTCGTCAGCAGACCGGCCTGATCAAGTGCGGCAACGGCTTCGACTCCGAATGTGGCCTGCCAGAGCCCCACAGGTGGTTCAGCCCCGGAGGCCGGAGTGGCGGAAAACTCCACGAAGGCGGCCTTACCCCAGGTGTGGGTTGCAAAGTCGGCGGCTTTGCGGGCAGTTGCGTTCAAGCGGATGCGTCGGTCGCGATCGGCAGCGGATATGGTCTCATCCGGTCGGATGATATCACTGAACACCAGCACCCGTTCCCCAGGCCGGATGCCCATATTGATTTCAAAGAGTGATCTGAAGGCCAGATCAAGATTCTTCATGGTGCTTCTCCTGTCGTGCTTGGTGTTAAGTCAAACCAATAGTGAGTCTTCCAAGCTATATATAATCTATAACATAGAAAGAAAAAAGTAGGAAATATGCTGAAAACAGGAGAATGATTTCATATTATTTTTCCCTTGATTTCTGTGGTGTTATTGTGATAATCATGCATACTGTATACAGTTTCTTGGTCATTATTTAAATAATAATTGCAAACACTTAACCCCGCATTACAGGGGGTCCGGTCTTCGGAGGTTCGTGTGGCTCAGGTAGTCTTTTCCACGTGGGGCAGAAATGTAGTCGATAACAGAAACGTTTCAGGTGAACCGCAGGCAGTCAGCTTCAAGCTGCCGGTTGCATTTGATGGTGAACGGCCGTTGCGCAGCTTTATGGGGTGGGACGGGATCATCCTGTTTGACAAGGATGTTGATGTGCCCGCCATGACCGCAGAGTACATGAAGCGTGTGCAGACCCTTTATTGTTGCGGTAAGTGTACCCCCGGAAAAAAAGGCACCAAGGTTTTAGCGGACCTGTTCCAGAACGTGCTGGTCGGCAAGGCGAGCGAGGCCGATCTGGACACGGTTGCCGATCTTGCGGAACTCCTGAAGAACTGCAAGTGCACCCTCTGTCAGAGTGCGACGGTGCCTGTATTTGACGCAGTTACCCATTACCGTGAAGATTTTGTATCTTATATTAAGGGTGGCCGCACACCCAAACCGACAAACTATATCCACAAGATTACCGCACCCTGCATGGATAAGTGCCCAGCTCATATCGACATCCCCAAATATGTTGAGGAGATCAAAAATTACCAGTATGGCGAGGCCCTGGCCACCATTCGCGAAAATATGCCGATGCCATCGGTCTGCGGAAGGGTCTGTCCGCATCCTTGCGAGACAGCCTGTCGCCGCAAAAACGTTGATGACGCTATCAACATCATGGTGTTGAAACGAACGGCATCTGACTACGAGTGGCAGCACAAGCTTGTCCCGCCGATGCAGCCCAAGCCCGCCAAAAATAAAAAGGTTGCAATAGTTGGTGCTGGTCCGGCTGGTCTGGCCTGCGCTTATTACCTGGCCCTGGAAGGCTATAAATCCACTGTTTACGAGGCGCTCCCCGAAGGGTTCGGTGGTGGCATGATTGCCGTCGGCATTCCGGCCTACCGCATGCCGCGCCACATTTTGCAAAGGGATGTGGATATCATCGCCTCCATGGGAGCCGAGATCAAGTATGACATGCGGGTCGGCAAGGACATCACCCTGGCAGAGCTGAAACAACAGTACGACGCCGTGTTTCTGGCACCTGGCGCCCATCGTTCCAAGCCGATGGGTGTTGAAGGTGAAGACAAGGGTTATAAAGGCTTCCTCACGGGAGGGATCGATTTCCTGCGTGAAGCCTATATGGGCAAACCAACCGGTATGGGCAAGAAGGTTTGCGTGGTCGGAGGTGGCAACACAGCCATCGACTGCGTCCGGGTTGCTCTGCGTGAAGGCGCCGAAGAATCCATCCTGCTCTACCGCCGCTCCCGCAAAGAGATGCCGGCCGACTCTTGGGAAGTGGACGGTGCAGACGAGGAAGGTGTCAAGTTCGAATTCCAGGTTCTGCCGACCAGGATCGTCGTGGATGCCAATGAGCAGGTGATCGGTGTGGAATGTGTGCGCATGGCGATGGGTGAGCCGGATGCCTCGGGCCGTCGTCGTCCGGAACCGGTGCCGGGCAGCGAGTTTATCGTTGAGTGCGACACGGTGATTCCGGCCATTGGCCAGGATCCGGACCTGAGCTTTATACCGCCTGATATGGGCATTGACATCACCAAGTGGAATACAGTCGTCACCAAGTACCTGCCGCTCAAGGATGCAGCCGGTAAGGATCTCAAGGATGGTATGGGCAACATGCTTTCCCGTTCACTGATCACCGACTGTGATGGAGTTTTCGCGGGCGGCGATGCGGAAATCGGCCCGTTGACCGTGGTGGCCTGTGTTGGTAATGCCCACCGCGCAGCACTGGTCATCCAGCGCTGGCTGGAAGAAGGCAAGGCCTATCTCAGCGAACAGGACATTTTTGATGATCTGCTGACCTACCTGGGCGTCTACGACAAAGGCGAAAATGTTGCCTGGCTGGATTCGGCCAGTCGCGCCAATCAGAAAGAGATTCACGGCAAGGAACGCGCCTCCAAGGGTAATTACCGCGAGGTGGAATTGGGCTTTGCCGACAGTACGGCACAGACCGAAGCAGATCGCTGCCTGCGCTGCTACCGCATGGCAATGGTGGCGGTCTAGGTTATCCGGTGGCAACACTTTTCAAGATCTACCCTACAAAAAATTTAACGCTGCAGTAACGGAGATATGAAGGCATGGCACATACAGAGTCCTGCGAGATAAAATCGGCAACATTGACAATCGACGGTAAACAGGTGACGGTACCGGCAGGTACTACCATACTGGACGCTGCATTCGAATTGGGGATCAAGATTCCGACACTTTGTTGGTTGAAGAAGGTTTCAACCACCGGCGCATGCCGTATCTGTGTTGTCGAGGTCGAAGGTGTGGAACGTCCCATGACTGCCTGCAACACGCCAGTCAAGGATGGCATCAATGTAACCACTTCATCACCGAAGTTGGAGCAGATTCGCAAAAAAACACTGGAGTTGATGCTGGTTAATCATCCTCTGGACTGTCCGGTCTGCGACGCTGCAGGCGAGTGCGACCTGCAGGATGCCTGCTACGGACTGCAGGTGGTCAAGAATCCTTACGGAGCCGAGCTGGAACGTCTGCCGATCCGTTACGACTGGAAATTGCTGGAGAGTGATCCCAACCGCTGTATCCTGTGCGAAAAATGTGTCAAGGTATGTCGCGAGATCGTGGGCAGAGAGGCAATTGAAGTTGTCAACCGCGGCGACCGGACGATTATCGATACCATCACCGGTGAACCGCTGGATTGTGATTTTTGCGGTAACTGCATAAATACCTGCCCCACCGGCACCCTGATCAGCAAACCCTTCAAGTTCCGCGGTCGTCCCTGGACCTTCGACGTAACCCCCAGCATCTGTGGTTTCTGCTCTTCAGGCTGCCAGATCGAGTATCATTCCCGCGATGGCCGGGTTGAGCGGGTAACCAGCTCAGACGACAGCTACAACAAGGGCAATCTTTGCGTAAACGGCCGCTTCGGCTATGCTGCTTTCAACTCTTCCGGCAGGTTGACGGTACCGCTTCTCAAGGATGTCGAGGGCAATCAGAAAAAAGCTTCATGGGACCAGGCGCTGGGTACGGTTGCAATAAAGCTGAAAGAGATCATTGCCGCAAATGGTGGTGGCGCAGTAGCCGGTATCGGTTCGCCGCGGGTGACGAACGAAGAAAGCTACCTCTTTCAGAAGTTTATGCGAGGAGCGGTCGGCACCAACAACATCGACTCCGAAGCACGTCTCGGCTATTTCCCGGCCCAGGTAATTCAGTATGAAATGCTAGGGTATAGTGGCGGGACTTACGCCATGGATGCAATCGAAAATGCTTCTGCAGTTATCGTGATCGGCGGTGATCTTAAAGGTGAGTCTGCAGGCTTTGCCTACCGGGTGATTCAGGCTGCAACCAAAAATGATGCCAAACTTGTTCTGGCCACTGCGCGTGCCACTTCAATGAACAAATTTGCAAATGCGTTCCTCCAGTACCGTCCGGGAAGTGAGTCCTGGTTGGTTGCCGGACTCAATAAGGCCCTGCTGGCCGAGGGGCTGGAAAACAAGGAATTTATACAAAAGAGTGCCAAAGGGCTTGAGGCCTTGCAGGCTTCTCTTGATGAGCTGTCCTTCGAGCGTATTGCCGAGATCACCGGGATCAACGAGGCAGAGTTGCGCGAGGCAGCACGGCTTGTCTGCAGTGGTGGCCGGACTGCTGTCATCTATGGTGCTGACATCATGCGCGCCACTGATATGAAGAGTGCAGTGACAGCGGTGGTTGATCTAGCGCTTCTTACGGGCGCTGTGGGCACGACCGGAGCAGGCATCTTTCCGCTGGACGAGAAAAACAACACCCAGGGTATGCTGGATATGGGCATCTGTCCGGAATACCTGCCCGGCTATCACACTTACGCACATAAGGCCGCAGCTTTTGGTGCAGCTTGGAAGGGTACTATACCCACTGCACCCGGCAAGGACCTCTTCCAGATCATAGAAGGGATAGAGGATGGCCAGATCAAGGCGCTTTATGTGATGGGCAGCGATCTGCTTCATGTAATGCCCAACAGAAACCGTACCTTAAAGGCTCTCCAGAAGTTGGAACTGCTTGTGGTCCAGGATCTGTTCCTGACTGAGACGGCACGTCTGGCTACTGTAATCCTGCCTGCGGCAACTGCTGCGGAGAAAGCCGGCTCCTTCACCACGGTGGACAATCGAGTGCAATGTTTCCCATGTGCTGTGGCACCGGCTGGTGATGCGCGTACGGATGGCGATATTTTGACAAAGCTTTACAGCCTGATCGCTCCGGTTACTAATATTGTTTCGCTTTCTCCGCAGGCACTGCATCAGGAGATTACTGACTTAACCGGGCTTTACAGTGATGTATGTGATCATGATGGTTGCCGGATGGGACGGGTTAAAAGCAAGGCTGCTTTTGTTAATCATGAAGCCACTCTTCTGCCGCTTGTGCCGGCTGCACCTGTTAAGGGTGATCCTGCCTATCCATTCGACCTTTGCGTAGGGCCGATACTCCACCATAACGGAACGTTATCCACCTGGTCGGATAACAATCAGATCGTTGCAGAACAAGGTTATATTGAAGTTTCTGAAGGAGATGCCAGCAAAGTGGGGGTTGCCAACGGTGCTAACATCAAAATATCTTCTGCGATTGGTGCTGTTACTCTCAAGGCAAAAGTGTCAAATGCTCTTCAGACAGGCATGCTGTTTGTACCGTCTCACTCCCGAGAGTCGCAGATAAATCTTCTTATGGGCAATGTACGCGGAGTAGTTTCAGTCAAGATTGAAAAAGCCTGAACGACTGCTAAGACTCTTTAAGCTGACCTTATAGCGCCGCTGCCTGCGGCGCTTTTTTTTTGCAGCATTTATGATCCAACAGCTGAAAACAGAAATATGCCTAACCCTCGCGGCGTCGTACTTTGCGTTTGAATGCTATGGGGCATTACTGTTATGATAACAACACTCCACCTGTAATGAGCGTGATCCATGCATAACAGCCTTCTGGCCCGATGAGCTGGAATATAAAACAGAAGCAACGTGCCTTGCTGGCAGCAGAAACCAAGCTGTGCTCCCATGGTTCAGGCCGGGGCGGGCAGCTCAGTATATGCCTGGTCTCCCCCAGTCGCTATCAGATCGGCATGAGCAGCCTTGGTTTTCAAACTGTGTACTCCCTGTTGCTATCTTCACCCGGTATCCTTTGCGACCGGGCTTTTTTGCCTGACCGCGAAGACCAGGAAGAATACCGGCGGAGCGGCATGTCACTGTTTTCTTTGGAAACTCAACGTCCCCTGGCTGATTTTGACATTATTGCCTTTTCCACATCGTTTGAACCCGACTATCTCAATATTCCCTTGCTGCTCAAGCTGTCACGCATCCCGACCTGGTCCCGCGAGCGGGACGAATCGCACCCTCTGGTCATTGCAGGTGGTGCAGCGTTCTTTATCAACCCGGAACCGGTGGCTGATTTCCTGGATGTGATTTGTGTCGGAGAGGGCGAAGAACTCGTTCCCAACCTGATCGACTCCCTGATGGCACCGGGACGTGGCCGGCATGAATTGCTGATGTCCCTGGCGGCTTTGCCCGGTTTCTACATTCCGTCGCAATATCATCCTCATTACCATTCAGGCCGGTTGGTCTCTGTAGGCCGGGCTTTAGGCGTACCGGAGCAGGTCAAGCGGTCTTGTGCTTCATTAGAGCCGCACCGTCCGGCGCAATCGGTTATCCTGACAGACAACACCGAGTTCGGCGACATGTTTCTGGTTGAGGTGAGTCGTGGCTGCCCCAGGGGGTGTCGTTTCTGCACCTCGGGCTTCATCTATGCCCCTTTTCGTCAGAACCGGTTTGAATGTCTTGCTGCAGCAGTAGATGCAGGGCTTGCCCATCGGGGCAAGATTGGCTTGGTAGGCGCCGCGGTCTCGGATTATCACGAAATCGGCCGTCTGTGCCGTTATATTGTCGAAAAGGGAGCAAAGGTGTCGGTGTCATCTTTGCGTATCGACCGGCTTGATTCCGTGATGCTCGATGCCTTGGTAGCCAGTGGTCACAAGACCATTTCCCTGGCCCCGGAGGGTGGCTCTCAGCGACTGCGGGACTTGATCCGCAAAAATCTGACCGAAGAGCAGATCCTGAATGCGTGCGATTTGCTCATTTCACGTGATATCCTCAATCTGAAGCTCTATTTCATTATCGGGTTGCCAACGGAAACCGAAGCAGATCTGGAAGAGTTGATCAGGCTGGTTTTGGCAATCAGGGAACGGGTACTGGAGCGTGCCCGGGGCAATCGCCGGATTGGTGAGATAACCTTGTCGGTCAATCCGTTCATACCAAAGCCTTTTACGCCCTTTCAATGGTGTGGCATGGAGCCGCTAGTTTCATTGGAAAAGAAGGTAAAGCTGTTGGAGGGGCGATTCCGTACTATTCCCAATGTGCGCCTCAAAGTGGAAGGGCTGAAGGATTGCTATTTTCAGGCATTATTATCGCGTGGAGACCGCCGCCTCTCGGAGGTTTTAGTGGCGATGGCAGATGGGATGAACCTCAAGAAGGCCGCCAAGTCGTGTGGCATTGACACGGACAGCGCTGTTCAGCGTACCATTGTCGAAGATGAACTCTTGCCGTGGGATGTCATCGCTGCCGAGGACAGGGGGCATCTGAGGGGCGAGTATGAACGAGCTTTATGCAGCCGGGGGGAGGGCAGGCAATGAAAAACTGCTCTATCTGCAAACAGGATTATAACGAGAACGATGAGCGGTCCGAATATGCCCAGGCCGGCGAGTGGCTGGCTGGAGAGGTCTGGCAGGATGCCGGTGAGCTTTGCGTGTTGTGTCTGGAGAATCGGGCCAGGTTAGTGATGATGTACTGCCCGGATTACAATTCATGACCTTATAAACAGATTGTAACTTGCAAAAAAAAGCCCGGTTCTCCAGGAGGGGAAAGCGGAGAACCGGGCAAAGAAGAGGGGCTGCGCTGAACGCGACCCCCCCTTTAATGGTTTGTATCAGTCGACGGACTTTCTCAAGAAGGTAGGTATGTCATACTGATCTTCATCGTCTTCGATGTAGGAAACAACCGGCCGAACGCGGGTTGCATTTTCGCTCTGCTGACGGTCACGGATGTGAGTCGGGATGTCCAGCCATTTTTTGTTGGGAGCAGTGCGCTCAGCAAGCGGCGACACATTCTTGCGGAAATCGCGTGAACGCTCGGTGTCAAACCGGTCGCCAAAACCTGTGGCAATAACCGTCACCTTGATAGTATCACCAAGGCTGTCATCCCTGACAACACCGATCTTGATAATGGCGCTTTCATGTACACGCTCGGCAATGATCCGGTTGACCGTATTATAATCGTCCATAGTCATGCTTGAAGAACCGGTGATGTTGACCAGAACCCCTTTTGATCCGGAGATGTCGTTGTCTTCAAGCAATGGGCTGGAGATGGCCATGCTCACAGCTGTAGAGGCCTTGTCCTCACCTGTGCCGATGCCTATGCCCATCATGGCCATGCCGCGCACACTCATGACGGTCTTTACATCGGCAAAGTCGAGGTTCATGAAGCCCTCGGTGGTGATCAGTTCAGATATCCCTTGGACTGCCTGACGCAGGACGTCATCGGATGGTTTGAAGGCATCGAAGAGCGACATGTTCTTGCCGGCCTGGCTGATGAGACGATCATTGGGGATGATGATCAGGGAGTCTACATGCTTTTTAAGCTCGTTGATACCCAGTTCCGCAACCTCGCTCTTGGCTTTGCCTTCGTAGGTAAATGGTTTGGTAACAACACCTACGGTAAGTGCCCCGGTCTCACGAACTACCTCGGCAATCACCGGCGCTGCGCCGGTACCGGTACCACCTCCCATGCCTGCGGCGATAAAGACCAGATCGGCGCCCTTGAGAGCGTCGGTCAGCTGCGTGCGGTCTTCCAGCGCGGCATCCCTGCCGATTTCCGGTTTGGTGCCGGCGCCGAGTCCCTTGGTGAGTTGCCTGCCAAGCTGGATTTTTGAGGTGGCTTTTGAAGCACGTAAGGCTTGCGCATCTGTATTGGCAACTATAAAGTCGACTTTATGGATGTCATGGGCGACCATGGTATTTACGGCGTTTCCGCCGCCGCCGCCTACCCCGATCACCTTAATAACGGCACTTTGTTCAATGGTTTCGTCAAACTCAAACATCAGTTTCTCCCCCCGAGCATTGGCAGTGTTTCATATTTGAGAATGAACTTTAAACGCATTTCTATCAGGAATCAAAAGAAAAAATATTAAAATTTACCAGTGCGTAATAAGCCCTTGAAATTAGATTTGTTAGCTGCTGTACAGGTGCTTGTGTTAATTAAGTGGCACTTAGAAAAACTCTCTGAACCAGCTTTTCATTCTTCCGAACACTGAGCCAAACAGGTTGTTTTCTGATTTTGTTGTTGGAAACTCCCGCGCTCCGGCGTTTCTGCTGCCATATACTACCAAGCCAACGCCGGTTGCGTAGACCGGCGAATTGACAACATCGACCAGTCCGCCGATTCTTTGTGGCACACCACGTCGCACCGGCAGATTAAATATCTGTTCGGCCAGTTCCGGCATTCCATCCAGGATGCTGGAACCTCCGGTGATGACAACGCCTGATGCGATGGAATCCTCCAGGCCGGATTTGACAATTTCCCGGTTGACCAGGGTGAAGATCTCTTCCACGCGGGGCCCGAGAATCTCGCACAACACATTGCGGGATAGTTCGCGTGGCTTGCGGCCGCCGACACTGGGCACCTCGATTTTGTCTTCCTTACCCACCAGCGAAGAAAGGCAGCAACCATATTTCTGCTTGATCTTCTCCGCCTCGGCCATGGGGGTGCGCAAACCGACTGCGATGTCGTTGGTCAGGTGGTTGCCACCCAGGGAGAGTACCGAGGTGTACTTGATGGCGCCTTCGGAAAAGATGGCGATGTCGGTGGTTCCACCGCCGATATCCACCAGGCAGACCCCCAATTCTTTCTCGTCGGACGAAAGAACCGCTTCGGAGGATGCGAGTTGCTCCAGTACGATGTCTGCTACATCCAGACCAGCGCGATTGCAGGATTTCACAATGTTCTGGGCGCTTGCTACCGCTCCAGTGACGATATGGACCTTGGCCTCCAGGCGGACGCCGCTCATGCCGAGTGGCTCCCGAATCCCGTCCTGTTCGTCGATGATGAACTCCTGGGGGAGGATATGGATGACCTCGCGGTCCATGGGGATAGCGATTGCCTTGGCGGCGTCGATTACCCGCCGTACGTCCTCTTGGACCACCTCGCGGTTTTTGATGGCGATCACACCCTGAGAGTTGATGCCTTTGATATGCCCTCCGGCGATGCCGGCATAGACTGATTTGATCTCGCAACCAGCCATCAGCTCGGCCTCGCTGATCGCCTTGCGAATAGCGCCGACCGTGCTTTCGATGTTGATGACCACCCCTTTGCGCAGGCCGCTGGACGGGCTTGTGCCGATGCCGACGATGTCAATGCCGTCTTCGGTGACATTTCCGACAATGGCACAGATCTTGGTAGTACCGATATCAAGCCCGACTATCAGGTTATCCTTTTTGGTAGCTGACATGCCCCCCCCTGCCTGTGTGCTGGATTCATAGAGTAATTTAACTCTTTTTGACGATGATCTTGTCGATGTAGTCGAGATCTATATATTGGAGTGTCGGCCGTTGGGCCATGAGTTCACGGTAGATTCGTGCGAAACGCTCAACCTTGGCAACGAAGTCGCCGGGGCCAATTTTCACCGGAAGCGCGCCGGAAGCAGTAAACATGGTAAAACCGTAGCCCTTATCGTAATGAATCTCCGATACATCTGCAAGGATAAATGCACCTTTTTCGCGTAAAATCGTAAGTAGTTCACAAGTGGCTTTGAGAGCCTCTTTGGTTGCTGCCGGGTCTTTGTTTAGGTCTTCTTCGCTGAAGCCGGTAATAACGGGGTAATCCAGCCGGTCTCCCTGGTTGAGTACCTTGAAGACATTCCCTTTTTTGTCCAGATAGTAAATGAAACCCATGTTGATTACGGCCACAGGTTCGCGTTCGGTAATTGCAATCGAAAGGCCGTCCGGGAAGTACCGGCGAATGTGAACGGTCTCCACCCACGGATTTTGGGCGAGCTGTTCACCCATGCGTTTCAGCTTCAGGCGCGCCAAGTCGCGGCCTGGCTCAACACCGCAGATGGCCAGAATTTCTTCGCGGGTCAAACGTTTGGAGCTGGAGACCTCAATGGTCTTGAGGCGGAAGAAGGTTGCAGAATTCAGCATGCGATAGACCACAAACAGGATCAGGCCGGCCATGGCCACAGCAGTCAGGGCTAGCGTGATTTTGCCGAGCGGGCGCAGAAACTTATTCAGATCTAGCGGGTTGCGCTGGACCTTGACCCGGTTGGCGGTAACCTTCTTGCGCTGATATGTGGATGTGGCAAAATCCCGCATACGGTCAATTGGCCTTTGTTGAAAGTGTTGCGGATTCGATGATACGCTCAACCAGCGCCTCGAAGGATAGTCCTGCTCCCTTGGCCGCTATTTCGGGCAGCAGGCTGAGGGCTGTCATTCCAGGCAGGGTGTTGACCTCAAGCACGTAGCAGTCGCCAGTCGAATCCACGAGCAGATCGACCCGGCTGTAACCTTTGCAGCCCAGGGTGCGGTGTGCAGCCAGGCCAATCTGTTGGGCCTTCGCATAAAGCGATGGTTCCAGGCGGGCCGGAAAGATGTGCTCGGCCATGCCGTCGGTATACTTGGCTTCGAAATCGTAAAATTCATTCTTGGGCACGATCTCAATGGCGCCGATCGGGCGGTCGTCCAGGATGCCGACCTGGACCTCCTGGCCCTTGATGTACTGCTCCACCAGGATCTCACTGTCGTGGCTAAAGGCCAGGGCAACGGCTGTATTCAGCTCGCTCTCCAGTTTGACGATGGAGACCCCCACTGAGGAGCCTTCCTGCACCGGTTTGACAACAAGCGGCAGACCAAAGCTGAGTTCGGCGAGCCTGACCTGCTCTCCCTGGCGGAAATGGTGGAAGGGTGCGGTAAGGATGCCGTTAGCGGTAAAGGCTTGCTTGCTGTAGAGCTTATGCATGGCCAGTGCGCTGGCCAGTACGCCTGACCCGGTGTACGGAATCTGCATCAGCTCAAGCAGGCCTTGCACACAGCCATCCTCGCCATATCGACCGTGCAAGGCAATAAAGGCCGCCTCGATCCCTTCGCGCTCCAGGACAGAAGCCAGATCACGGCCCACATCGATGGCTACAGCCTGATAGCCTTGGGTTAGTAGTGCCTGGAACACGGCGGCCCCGCTTTTCAGGGAAACTTCGCGCTCAGCCGAGAGCCCGCCCATCAGTACGCCGATTTTTTTAGAGGTGTTTTTTCTCATGAGTTTTCCTCGCCCACTATACGCACTTCTTCTTCCAGTGTCACGCCAGATGTTTTGAATACCGCATCTTTTACCAAGATTGATAATTCGAGAAAATCATGCGTGGTTGCACCGCCGGTATTGACCAGAAAATTGCTGTGCACCTCGGAAACCTGCGCGCCGCCTAGGCGGACTCCGCGCATGCCGGCAGCATCTATCAATCTCCAGGCAGCCTGACCTGGGGGGTTCTTGAAGAACGATCCGGCGCTGGGAAAGCCGACATTATGTTTAGATCTCCGCAGTTCAAGGTCCTTGCGGATCTCTTCCTCGGTCTGCTGCGGTTCTCGTTGATCCAGGTTGAATATGGCCGCCAGGACAATGTCTTCCGATGGTAACGCCAAGTGGCGGTAGCCATAATCAAGCTCGGCCATCCGATACTCCGCAACTCTACCGTCACGCAACAGGGTCAACGACTCGGTCCGCTCCAGGATGCCTGAACCGTAGGCGCCGGCATTCATCTTGATGGCGCCGCCGACCGTGCCGGGGATCCCGGAGATGAAGCCGATTCCTCCCAGCCCCAGTTCCTGGGCAAAACGCACGACAGCCAGATTTTCGGCCCCGGCTTCGGCCAGGATCCTCCGGTTTCCAAGGTCTGCGATCCGGTTGAAACGCTCCAGCGAGATGATCGCCCCGCGGATGCCCTTGTCGCGCACCAGCAGGTTATAGCCCTTGCCGATGGTCAGCCAAGGAACGCTTAAATTTTTCAGCCCTTGAAGCAGATTTTGCAGATCATCTGCATCCTCCGGCACGGCATACAGGTCAGCCGGACCGCCCACCTTCAGGGAAGTATGCCGGCTCATGGACTCGTTCCGCAGCAATTGGCCGCGTATCACAATCTCAGAGTACTTCAGGCTGTGCCCCCCAGCATCTTGACCAATGCCTCGCCCTGCTGCCAGATGTTACCGGCCCCCAGGGTAATAACGATGTCACCCGGTTTGACGATTGCGGCCAGATGATCGGGGATCTGCTCGCGATTAGCGATATAGGTCACATCCTTCTGGCCGTGGCGAAGAACTTCGCCGGCAAGACGCTCGGCCGTGGCACCCTCGATCGGCTGCTCACCGGCGGCATAGACGTCGGTCAGGACCAGTACGTCGGCGTCGTAAAATGCGGTCACAAATTCGTCGAACAATTCATGGGTACGGGTGTAGCGGTGCGGCTGGAAGGCGGCTACGATGCGCCGCTCAGGCCATCCCTGGCGGGCAGCAGCCAGGGTTGCCTTGATCTCGGCCGGGTGGTGGCCGTAATCGTCCACCACCATGATCCCGTTCGGCTCACCCTTGACTGTGAAACGCCGGCCGACACCCCCAAACTTGGCAAAACCCTCCTGGATGGCGCTGAAGGGCACATCCAGTTCAAGCGCTACTGCGATGCAGGCCATGGCGTTCAGTACATTGTGCGGCCCTGGCATGGGAAAGGAAACCTCACCCAGGCGGTATCCCTTGTAGTGGGCCACGAACGAGGTCAGAAAACCGTCGTGCCTGACGTGAGTGGCACGTATATCGGCTTGGGAGGAGAGCCCGTAGGTCATGTAGCGTTTTTTTACCCGTGGCAAAATCGCGCGGATGTTTTTGTCATCCAGACAAAGTACGGCCAGGCCATAGAAGGGCACCTTGTTGATGAATTCGACAAAGGTATCCTTGATCTCTTCGATGCCGCCTAAATAATGGTCCAGATGATCTGCATCGATGTTGGTCACCACGGCGATGGTCGGGGAGAGTACCAGAAATGAGCCGTCCGACTCGTCAGCCTCGGCCAGCAGGAATTTCCCCTGCCCCAGTTGTGCATTGGTGCCGATGGCGTTGAGTTTGCCGCCGATGACGATGGTCGGATCGATGCCGGCATGGCCCAGGATCGAGGCGGCCATGGAGGTAGTGGTGGTCTTGCCGTGGGTGCCGGCAATGGCGATGCCGTATTTCATCCGCATCAGTTCGGCCAGCATCTCGGCCCGCGGGATGACCGGCACATGCAGCCGCTTGGCCTCGACCACCTCCGGGTTGTCATCATGCACGGCCGAAGAGATCACTACTACATCGACGTTTTTCAGGTTCTCTGCCTGGTGGCCGATGCTGATCTCCGCATCTAACCCGACCAGTCGCACAGTGGTATCCGAGGCTTTCAAGTCGGAACCGGATACCTTGTAGCCCAGATTCAACAGCACCTCGGCGATGCCGCTCATGCCGATGCCGCCGATGCCGACGAAATGTATTTTTTCGATTTTACCGTACATTTTCAGTTCCTTTCACCATCTCATCCACTATGATCTTTGCCGCGTCCAGTTTGGCCAGACTAAAGGCCAGCCGGCCTGTGCGCTGTAATTTCTCCGGGGCGTTCATCAGCTCACTGATCATCCCGGCCAGTTTCTCTCCGCTCAGTTCGCGTTCCAGAAGCATGAATCCGGCATCTTTCTTCAAAAGCGCCTCGGCATTACGGCGCTGATGGTCATCCACTGCATGGGGGAAGGGGATGAATATAGTGGGGCGCCCACAGGCGGTCAGTTCGGCGATGGTGGTAGCTCCGGCCCGGCAGATCAACAGGTCAGCCCGTTGATAGGCACTGGCCATATCATCGATAAAGGGGCGCACAGCCGCATCAAAGCCGTGCTTGCGGTATGCCTCTGCAACCAGGTCGGCATCCTGCGCTCCGGTTTGATGGGTGATCTCCAGTTTGTCGCTGATCCGCTGCAGAAAGGGGAGCGCCGCTATCATGGCCAGGTTGATGGCGTGCGCTCCTTGGCTGCCGCCGAAAATCAGCAACCTGAAGCGTCCCTGTCCGCCAAACCGTGGTTCCTCTCCGGCAGGGGTGGCGGCCTGCTGCAGAATCTGGCGCCTGAGCGGATTTCCGGTCAGTAGCGTGCTGTCTTTCGGGAAGAACTTGGCCGACTCTTCCAGGGTTATAAAAACCTGATCTGCGAATTTTGCCAACAGTTTGTTGGTCATGCCGGGGATGGCGTTCTGCTCATGAATGTAGCGGGGGATCTGCATGCCCCGCGCGGCCAGTACCATCGGCAACGAGGCGTATCCACCGACTCCAAGGACCAGATCGGGCCGGTAGGTTTTCAGGATTTTACGTGACTGGGCGTAACCGTAGAGCATCAGACAGGCCCCTTTGACCTGACTGATGACGCCCTTGCCGCGTATCCCCGCCGCGGAAATCAGCTCCAAAGGGTAGCCGGCGGCAGGAACCGCCCGTGCTTCGATACCCCGTTCGGTCCCTACAAAGAGCACCTCATTATCGGGGTCGCGCCCCAGAAATTCCTCGGCCACGGCGATGCCGGGGAACAGATGCCCGCCTGTGCCTCCGCCGGCTATAATCAGTCTCATTTGACCTCCTTCAGGTTGATGGAGGAGATCTTCAGCCCGGACGAGATGTTGAGGAGTATGCCAACCGCGAACAGGCTTATCAGGAGCGAGCTGCCGCCATAACTGATAAAGGGTAGTGCCAGCCCCTTGGTGGGCAGCATCCCGGTGACGACTCCCATGTTGACTGTGGCTTCGATGCCGAACAGCACGGCGATTCCAAAGGCCAGAAAACGTCCGAATGTGTCCGGCGCAGCCACGGAGATGCGCATGGCTCTCTGCACCAGCAGGAAGAACATGCCGATGATCACCACTACCCCCAGAAAGCCTAGTTCTTCTCCGACCACGGAAAGGATAAAGTCGGTATGTGCCTCGGGCAGGTAGAAAAGCTTTTGCTTGCCTTCCCCCAACCCCTGTCCGAAGACACCACCGGTTCCCAGGGCGAGCCAGGATTGGATGATCTGGAACCCTTTCCCTTCCGGGTCGCTCCAAGGATCGAGGAAGGCGTCGATCCGGCTTTTGTGGTATCCCTTGCTGAGTTTATAGGCCAACAAGGGCAGTGCCAGCAGGAACATGGAAAAGATGTAGGTCAGGCGCGTGCCGGCTGCAAAGAGCATGGTCATGGCGACAGCCGCCAGGGTGAGCGCCCCGCCCAGGTCGGGCTGCAGTACCAGAAAGCTGATCAGGAACATCAGTACGATCATATAGGGGATGAAGCCGGAGGTCAGGGATTTGACCTTGTCCTGCTTCTTGTCCAGCGAGTAGGCCATGTACATGATCAGGGCCAATTTAGCCATTTCAGAAGGCTGCAGGTTGAACCCTGGCAGTCTGATCCAGCGCGATGAACCACCCACCTTGCCGCCTATGCCGGGAATCAGCACTAATCCCAGCAGTACAAGGCAGAGCAGCAGAGCCGGCACAGCCAGCTGTTTCCATACATGGTAATCGACGCGCATGACCATGAGCATGATGGCGAAGCCGATAATCGCAAACAGCCCCTGACGTTTCAGGAAGAAGAAGCCGTCGTGAAAGCGTTTGGCAGCCATGACCGATGAGGCCGAGTAGACCATCACCACCCCGAAACAGGTCAGGGCAATGGCCATCAGCATGATGGTCAGATCGTAATCTTCCAGTTTAATTAGTGTAAGTTTCATGTTTATCCGTAGGGGCGAATCTTGTATTCGCCCTTGTTTGTTGTCTTCACCGGCATTGGCGTCGCAACCAGGGCGGCCACGCAGGGCAGGGCGATCACAAGGATCGCCCCTACAAGCCTTTGACCGCTGCCACAAACCGCTGGGCGCGCTCTTCGTAATCGCGGAACATGTCGAAACTGGAACAGGCCGGGGACATCAGCACCGTCCCGCCCGTGGCCGTGATACTTGCCGCCAGATGGACCGCCTCTTCAAGGGTTGTTGCCTGGCGTGTATCGGTCAGATGCCCCAACTCGGCCTGCATCCTGCCGGCCGCCTCACCGATCAGGATCAGGTGCTGCACCCGTTCCTTGATCAACGGCACCAGAGGCGCATAGGATCCGCCCTTGTCCTTGCCGCCGGCAATCAGGGTGATGACCTCGAAGCTTTCCAGCGCCTTTTCCACGCTGCCCACATTGGTGGCCTTGCTGTCCTCATAGTAATTGACGCCATTGATCCGGCGTACGAACTCCATGCGGTGGTGCAGCGCCTCGAAACAGTGCACGGTTTCAAGGGTCTTGTCCGGACGGCAGCCGAGCAACAGGGAGCAAGCCAGGGCTGCCATGATGTTTTCCAGGTTATGCACCCCTTGAAGGCGAATGGCTGCTGTGGGGAAATACTCCTCGTGGCCGTTGTGGCGGAAGCAGATCACATCGTTGTTGTGGAAGATACCCTCGTCCAGTTCCTGTTTGCGGCTGAAGGGAAAAACCTGGGCCGTAAGGGTTTGGGCGTATTGCCACACCAAGGGGTCGTCACGGTTGATGACAGCGAAATCCTCGGCGGTCTGATTCTCGAAGATGCGCAGTTTGGCGTTGATATAGTCCTGATAGCTGGCATAGCGGTCAAGATGGTCCTCACTCAGGTTAAGAAGAGCTGCCACCGTGGGGCGAAAGGAGTTGATCCACTCCAACTGGAAGGAGCTGATTTCGGCCACCACCCGGTCCACCACTTCGTCTGACTCCACCAACTCGATCAAGGGGTTGCCTATGTTTCCCCCCACAAAGGTGCGGTAGCCGTTGTTGCGGAAGATCTCGCCCGTCAGGGTGGTGGTAGTGGTCTTGCCGTTGGTGCCGGTAATGGCCACCAGCGGTGCATTGATGAAACGGCTGGCCAGCTCGATCTCGCTGACTATTTCCCGGCCGGCCTTATGGGCCGCCACCAGTTGCGGCAGATCCATGGGCACTCCTGGGGAAACCACTATCAGGTCGCTGGCCAGGAAGGTTGACTCGTCGTGCCGCTCCAGCTCCCATGTGATCGGAACAGCGGCCAATTCGGCCATCGGGTCGGCCAAAGCCTCTTTGCTGCGCATGTCGGACACAGTCACCAGCGCACCCTTCGAGGCCAGAAAGCGGGCGCAGGCAACGCCGGTTTTGGCCAGACCGACAACGAGGATCTGTTTGTTACGGAGTTCCATCAATCACCTCATCTTCAGGGTCGAAATGGCCACCAGCGCCAAGATAATCGTAATGATCCAGAACCGGACAATAATCTTTGGCTCAGCAACGCCTTTTAACTCGAAGTGGTGATGGATAGGGGCCATGCGGAAGATCCGCTTGCCACGGTATTTATAGGAACCTACCTGGAAGATGACCGAGAGCGCCTCGACCACGAAAACACCGCCGACGATCACCAGCAGGATCTCCTGTTTGGTCAGCACAGCGATGATTCCCAGTGTGCCGCCCAACGAAAGCGAGCCGACATCACCCATGAAGACCTCGGCCGGGTAGGAGTTGTACCAGAGAAAACCGAGGCCGGCGCCGACCATTGCTCCGCACACAATGGCAAGTTCGCCCGCGCCGACGACCCGTGGAATCTGCAGATAGGCCGACAGGGTGGCATGGCCGGCGACATAGGCAAACAGCATGTAGGTGGCGGCATTGATCGCCACCGGGCCGATTGCCAGGCCATCCAGTCCGTCGGTCAGATTGACGGCGTTGCTGGCGCCCACGATCACCAGGGTCGCGAAAGGGATGAACCAGATCCACAGGTCAGGGTGAAAATTCTTGAAAAATGGGAAGAACAACTGCTCGCTGAAGCCAGGTTTGAAAAACAGGAAAATAGCTGCCGATCCTGCCATAAGTACCTGCCAAAACATCTTCTGACGCGGAGAGAGCCCCTTGGGATTCTTCTCGACGACCTTCTTGTAATCATCCACAAAGCCGATCACGCCATAGCCGATGGTGATGAACAGGGTGATCCAGATATACTGATTGGTAAGATCGGCCCACAGCAAGGTCGGGATAATGATGGCGGCCAGGATCAGCACTCCGCCCATGGTGGGGGTGCCCTGTTTCTGCAGATGTGATTCCGGGCCGTCGGTGCGGATCACTTGGCGGGCCTGGAGCGATTCCAGCTTGCGGATGATCCATGGGCCGAGTACAAAGCAGACCACCAGTGCCGTAATCATGGAGTAAATGGTGCGGAAGGTCAGGTATTTGAATATGTTGAACAGCTTTATGTCAGCCGCCAGCGGGTAAAATATATGGTAGAGCATGGGTTTATTCCCCTTTGACGTGCTGCATCAGATTCTTCAGTTCCGTGGCCACCTTTTCCATGGTCATGCCCCGTGAACCCTTGATCAGGATCACATCGCCCGACAGCAGGGCGTGATGCAATTGCTGTGCAATTTCGGTGTGGCTTGTGCAGCGGATAATCGAGGTAGCCGGCATATCGGCCAGGAGGGCACCCTCTGCAGTGTATTTAACCATCTGTTCGCCCAGCAGGTAAACCCTGTCGGCATTCCGTCCTGCCACCGCCCCGACCCCCAGGTGTGCCTCGCCCTCGTGCTCCCCAAGTTCCAGCATATCGCCCAGTACCGCAATGCGGTGCCCTGCTTCAGCTACCTGTGCCAGGGTCTCCAGGGCGGCCTTCATCGAGGCCGGGTTGGCGTTGTAGCTGTCATCGATGAGGGTGATGTTGTTCAATCGCTCTACCTGGAAGCGCCCCTTGTAAGGGGTAAAGGTCTCCAGTCCGGCGGCGATGACAGCCAGTTCCACCCTTTCCAGCAGGGCGGCTGTTGCCGCCAATGCATTATAGATGTTATGTCGCCCGCAGGCCTTGAGGTGGACGGTGATCTCCCCCTTCGGGGTGACAAGCAGGAAACGTTGCCCCTGCAGTCCCAGTGCCTCGATCTCCTTGGCCCGTACCTCGCCACGGTTGATTCCGAAACTGATCCGTCGCGCTGAGGGGTTTTGGTGCAGGCAGGCAACCCGCGGATCATCGGCATTAACCACCGCCAAGCCGCCAGCGCTGATGCGGTTCAACAACTCTCCCTTGGCCGCAGCCACCGCCTCGATCGTACCCATGCTTTGCAGGTGTGCCGGTAGCGCGTTCAACACGATTCCCGTCTGCGGAACTGCTATCTCCGCCAAGCGGTCAATCTCGCCCGGTTCGCTCATGCCCAGCTCCAGCACGGCCCAGCGATGCTCGGACCGGAGTTGGAGCAGCATCTGCGGCAGCCCGATCAGGTTGTTCAGGTTGCCTGCGGTCTTGAGTCCCGGTGCGAGACGCTCCAGAATTGTGCCCAGCATCTCCTTGACGGTGGTCTTGCCGTTGCTGCCGGTCACGCCGATCACCGGTATGTCGAAGTGTTGCCGGTGCTCAGCTGCCAGGTCACCCAGTGCCCGCAGGGTATCTTTCACCGCAACGCAGGAAACTGCCGCTGGAGGAGTATGTGTACCCAGCCAGCTTTCTTCCGCCAGGATGCAGCTGATGCCCTTGTCTGTTACGGCAGTCAGGAAATCATGCCCGTCGAAGTGCTCGCCCCTGAGCGGTACGAACAGCTGTCCGGGCATGATGGCGCGTGAGTCCGTGGAAACGCCTGATACCTCAGCGCTTGCCGGACCTATAATTCTTCCACCGGTAGCGGCGGCTATTTGCTTGATTGTGAACATTCAGGCGGTCAACTCCCTAAAGGCTGTTGCTGCTTCTTCCCGGTCGTCAAAGTGCTGCTTGGTTGTCCCGATAATCTGATAATCCTCATGTCCCTTGCCGGCCAGCACCACGATATCGCCGGGTCGGGCCAGCCTTATTGCCAGCCGAATGGCTTCGTGGCGGTTTTCCAGTATGGCGAAGCCCTTCTCGGCAAACTTTGTGGAAAGTTCTTCAAGGGCATATTCACGAAGACCCAACGGAGTTATGCCGACCTTGATCTGTTCCAGAATGCTGAGTGGATCTTCGGTACGGGGGTTGTCCGAGGTGGCAATTGCCAGATCACTCAGCTGTGCCGCTATTTTGCCCATGATCGGTCGCTTGCCCGGGTCGCGGTCGCCGCCGCAACCAAAGACGGTGATGATCCGGCCGGCAGCGAGTTCCTTCAGTGTCGAGAGCACATTCTCCAGTGCATCGCCGGTGTGGGCGTAGTCCACCAGCAGGGTCACGCCCCGGTCGTTATTCACTCGTTCCATGCGTCCGGGAACGGTGGTATGGTCTTCGATGCCCTTTTTGATTGCCTCAAGCGGCAGATCAAGGGCAATCCCGGCTGAAGCTGCGGCCAGGATGTTGGAAAGATTGAAGCGTCCCAGCAGGCGGGATGAAAAGGCAATCTCACCCTTGGGTGTGATCAGGGTCGCAGCAATGCCGGACACCGATGAGTTCACGTTGGCAACGCGTACATCGCCCAGGAAGTCGATGCCGTAGCTGATCACCGGACAGGCAGCCCGTTGGGACACGATTAAACCTGCGGCATCATCCATGTTCACGCAGGCCCGGCGGGTCGGTTTGATGCTGTCAGGACGGAGCAGCTCGGAGAACAGCCGCAGCTTGGCTTCCAGGTACTGTTCCATACTGTGGTGGTAATCCAGATGGTCGCGGGTCAGGTTGCTGAAGATGCCCACATCAAAGTGACAGCCATCGGCACGCTTCTGCTCCAGGGCGTGGGAGGAAACCTCCATTACGAATGACTTGGCCCCGGCATCGGCCAACCGGCGAAAGGCGGCCTGCAACTCGGTGGATTCGGGCGTGGTATGGGCGGCTTCGATCGTGGTTGCACCGAAACGGTAGCTGATGGTGCCCAATACCGCGGCCGGAGTTCCCGCCGCCGCCAGAATGGCTTCGATCAGGTAGGTGGTGGTGGTCTTGCCGTTGGTGCCGGTGATGCCGATCAGCGGCAGGCCAGCCGTAGGATCGCCATGAAAGATTGCGGCCATGCCGGCCATGGCTGAACGGGAGTCGCTCACCCTGACCCAGGTGGTGCCAAGCGGTGCAAATGCATCGTCTTCCAGTACCACGGCGCTGGCACCTGCTGCGATTGCTTGTGCAATAAAGCTGTGACCATCTGTGGCGGCACCTCGCAGGGCAAAGAAGAGCGTGCCAGACCGAACCTGACGCGAATCGCAGGTCAGGCCTGTGATCTCAAGCATAGCGTCGCCGTGGAGCTCGTTGCCTGTTTGTGGGCCAAGCAGATCTGCAAGTTTCATTCTCTCTCCGAGACCCAATAAAATTGATTAGTGAGCTGCTTTAATTATTGTACCGCAAAACCGCAGAAGATAAATTCCAACTTGCTAATCCGCAAGGGATAGTGCGTTCATGAGATTATCTTCTGCAAAGAACGCGCTGAAGATAATTCCAATTTTGCTGAAACGGCACAACCTGCCGGCAGCCGGACAGGTTGAGTAGTCATGCGGAAGGGGTGAATTTTATCCAGACCTCGTCGGCCCCCCTGATCCTCTGCCCGGGTGGCGGATTCTGCTCGATGGCCCGGCCGCTGCCCAACAGCCTGATATTGATATTATGTTTTTCCATCACCTGCAATACTCTGCGCATGCTCATGCCTTGGAAGTTGGGCATGACGCCACCCTCCGCAGGTGTGTCCAAAGCGGCTCCTTCAGACATTTCTTCCTGTTGTGCGGACGGACCCGTCTTGGCATCGACAGCCTTGGCGAGTTTGCTGAGTTCACCCTGAGGCGCAACCTTGAGGTAACAAAGCGAATTGAGGGCGATCCCTCGAAAGGCTGGTGCCGCAACAATCCCGCCGTAGGGGCTGGTTTTGGGTTCGTCGATTATCACCAAAATGGTGAGCTTGGGTTTGTCGGCCGGTATGAAGCCAATAAAGGACGCGGTGCGTTTTGTGGCGGAATAACCGCGTGTGACCGGGTCGACCTTCTGGGCCGTGCCGGTCTTGCCCGCTACGCGGAAGCCGTCTACGGCAGCGTTAAGGCCAGTGCCGCCGTTTGTAGTGACCCCTTCCATCATCTTGGTCACTTTGCGGGCCGTGTCCTCGGAGATGACGCGGCGCACAGCCTGGGGTTCGAAGGTTTGCACATCCCGGCCACTTTCATCCAGGATGCGTTCCACGATGTAAGGTTTCATCAGCGTGCCGCCATTGGCTACGGCTGAGAATGCTGCCGCCAGCTGAACGGCCGAAGTAGAAACTCCCTGCCCGAAGGAGATGGTGGCCAGATCGACCCCGTACCAACGGCGTTTATCACGCAGGTTGCCGGGGGATTCGCCCGGCAGGTCGATCCCGGTACGCTCGCCAAAGCCGAAGCTGCGCAGGTAGCGGAACAGCTGATCATCACCCAGCTTGAAGCCGATCTTGGCTGCGCCGATATTGCTGGAGTACTTGAGGATGTCGGCTACCGAGAGGCGGGCATAGCTGTGGGTGTCGTGGATGGTACGGTCGGCGATGTTGTAGCTGCCATTTTCACAGTTGATTACATCCGTAGGCTTGACGATCTTTTCTTCCAAGGCCGCGGCGATCAGGAATACCTTGAAGGTCGAGCCCGGCTCGAAACTGTCGGCCACGATCCGGTTACGCATCTCTGCCTGAGAATAGTGGGAATAGGAGTTGGGATTAAAGGTCGGATAGTTGGCCATGCCCAGTATTTTGCCGCTGCTCGATTCCATCACCAAGGCCATGCCGGCTTTTGCCTGGCTCTCGGTGACCGCCTTGGCTAATTCCCTTTCGGCGATGTACTGGATGTTCTTGTCCAAGGTAAGGATGATGCTTTTGCCGGGCTCGGATTTTTTGACCAATGCATCCTGGGGAGCAATGTTGCGTCCCAACGCGTCCCGTTCAGTCACCAGATAGCCGGTATTGCCGAGAATGACCGAGTTATACTTGAGTTCAATGCCTTCAAGTCCGTTAGGATCCAGGCCGGTAAAACCGATAACGTGCGCTGCCACCTCGCTATTGGGGTAAAAACGTTTGGACTCGGGGGAAAAGCCGATGCCGCGCAGCTTCAGGTTTTTGATACGGCTTGAATGTTCAGGGGTAAGGCGTCGCTCCAGCCAGACGAACCCCTTGCCGGTAGCAAGTTTCTTGCGGAGTTCCTGTGGCGTAGTGCCCAGGAAAGGTGCCAGCACAGCCGCAGTGCCATCGACGTCCTGAATGTGACGCGGTTCGGCATAGCAGGAGTCCATCTCCACCGATACAGCCAGGGGGGTGCCGTTGCGGTCCATGATGTCGCCCCGCGCCGGGGTGAGTGGTACGATGCGCTGGTGTTGTTTCTCGGCCTTTTTTACCAACTCTTCATGTTTGAGGATCTGTAGATAAAAGGCGCGACCAGCGACGCTCAGGAACAACAGGCCGAAAAACGTCCCGATGATGATGATCCGGACGCGGGCCCATTTTTCCCGATCGGTACTCATTTTACCAGAA
>Ga0209212_1002349_pt1 | contig 27223 bp, 24 predicted proteins | sample RifGroC2_FD_183996 | JGI IMG/M metagenome (GOLD analysis project Ga0209212, IMG submission 183996) | Groundwater microbial communities from Rifle, Colorado, USA - Groundwater C2 (SPAdes) (version 2) | ecosystem: Environmental > Aquatic > Deep subsurface > Groundwater | place: Rifle, Colorado... | reverse complement strand
AGGTAGTTACGAAAACGGCCCACGACTTTTTTCATTCAAAAGCAAGTAAAAAACTCATCTAGATATTATTTTTTTCTTACACATTCGTGCCGGACGGTCACTGCAAGGACCTTACCGGACAACACTGCCTAAATCCCCCTTTGTCAAAGGGGGACTTTCCATACAGCTGCAAATCCCCCCTAAATCCCCCTTGCCCGCCTGGCCCGCCAAAGCCTGAAAGGCGGCGCCGGACCTTCTCCATCCAGCTGCAATCTCCATCACACCTCGATCCTGAATTCCGCCCCTTGGCCGGTGTTGCGCGCCGTGAGCCTCCCCCCCATGTTGTTCTCTATGATCACCTTGGACATGAAGAGCCCCACCCCGGTCCCCTTGTCCGGTCCCTTGGTGGTGAAGTACGGCTCGAAGATCCTCCCCAGGTTCTCCTCCGAGATGCCGCCGGCGTTGTCGGCAACGGTCACCACGGCCCTTTCCCCTTCCTTGCTGATGCTTATGGTGACCTTTGCCTCGTCGGGGCGCTTTTCCGAGAGCGCATCCCGGGCATTCATCAGGATGTTGAGCAGGACCTGGCAGTATTCGTTGGGGAACCCGATCACCACCGGATTGGCGCCGGCCTGCAAATCGATGCCGATCTGCTGGCTCTTGAAGCCGTCGTCAACCAGCGCCACCGTTTTGGCGACCACCTCCTGGATGGTGAACTGCACCTTTTCCTTGTCCGGCTGAAAGAAGTTCCTGAAGTCGTCTATGGTCTGGGACATGTGATTGATCAAGCCCATCGATTTGGCCAGGTTGTCATCCAGGTACTCCTTGCTGAAGCTCCCCATCTCGTAAAACATCTGCATCTGCTGGATCAAAAGCCCCAGGACATTGAGCGGCTGACGCCACTGGTGCGCGATGTTGTTGATCATCTCCCCCATGGCCGCCAGGCGGTTTTGCTGCAGGAGCATCTTTTCCTTTTCACGCAACGCCTCCACGGCCCGCAGCCGGACCAGGGTCTCCTCCCGCAGCGCCTGTTCCGCACTTAGGCGGCGCGCCTCGCGGGCCAGGTTGTCCAGGGCGAACGAGATGTCGGCCCCCATCTGCACGACCAGTTCCACATGCTGCCGGTCGAAGAAATCCTTCTCCCCCGCGTAGAGGGTGAAGGCGCCGACGACACGTCCCTCCTCCTTCACGGCGACGGAGGCCGAGGCGCGGATGCCGTAGGGGCGCCCCTGGTCGTGCCAGAGGGCGGTGCAGGGGTCGTTCAGGAAGTCGTTGCAGATGTAGTGGCTCCCTTGCCGGATGGAGATCCCGGTCGGCCCGGTCCCCGCCGGCTCCGGTGCCGCGCTGACCCGGAGCCCATCCAGGTAGCCGGTGGCGCCGCAGGCCGCCACCCTGGTTATCCGGCCGCTCTCCTGGTCCAAAAGCCCCATCCAGGAAAGGAGGAAGCCGCCGTCCTCCACGGCGATGCGGCAGAAATCGCGGAACAGCGAGTTGCGGTCGGTGACCCGGACGATGGCGTGGTCGGTTTCGCTCAGCACCGTGTAGAGGCGGTTCAGGCGCAGCAGATTGGCCTCGACCCGCTGCCGCTCCGCGATCTCGTCGCGCAGGGTATCGACCGTGGCGGCCAGATCGTCGGTACGCTCCCGGACCCTCTTCTCCAGTTCGTCATGGGCGCGGCGCAGCTCCTCCTCGGCCCGCCTGCGCTCGGTGATGTCGCGGATGACGCTGATCAGGGTGCGGGTGCCGCCGATGCTGGCCCCCCGGGAGCTGATCTCGACCGGGAAGCTGCTGCCGTCCCTGCGGCTGTGGCTGGTCTCGAAGAGTATCCCCTCGCTGTCCGCCAGGGCCATCTGCAGTTCGGTCAGCTCGGGGGAGTCGGGCGGGCGCAGATCCTTGACCGTCAGCCCCAGCAGATCGTGGTGATGGTAGCCGTAGCTTGCCACCGCCGCGGCATTGGCCTCCAGGATCCTCCCGTCCTCGCGGCGCACGAACAGGATGATGTCACGGCTGTGCCGGGCCAGCAGTTCGTAGCGGCGCAGGATCTCCTCCGCCTTTTTGATCTCCGACAGCGAGCGGGCCAGCTTGAGATTGCTGTAGCTCAGCTTGGAGAGGATGTCGGCAAGCTTGATGAAAAAGGCCATGCTGGTGTCGAGCGTTTCCCGGCTCATGCGCGGCACCTTTTCCAGGGCGGCGAAGTACTCCTTTTCCTCGAACCCGTATCTCGCGGCCTGGGCCCGGAACGCCGGGTAATCGAGCGGCTCGTCGTCGAAGAAGAACTGCCCCATGAAGAGGTTGCCGAACTGCCGGTCGCCGACCATGACCGGCGTCGCCACGTCCCACATGTTGTTCTTGCACTTGTAGAGCTTGTACTCGCCGGGGGGGACCCCTGCGGCAAGCTGCAGATCGCTTTCCAGGCAGTTGCGGCAGGTGTCGGGATGGACGCGGTGGAACCTGGTGCAGAGCTCCTGCCAGCCGATCCCCACCAGCAGCTTCCCCTTGAGGTCTATCAGGCTCATCGGCATGCCGGTCAGCGCATGGAAGTCATCGACGAGCGACTGGAGCGAGCCGGCATCGATGATGTCGCCCAGCTCCAGATTGCCGAGCTCCCCCTCCGGGGAGAGGACGCTCTCCAGTTTCAGCCTGACCCGCTGTTCGCTCTCCTTGAGCGCATCCTCCATCCGCTTGCGCTCGGTGATGTCGATGAAGGTCAGCACGATGCCGTCGATGCTCCCCTGCGAGCTCAGGTAGGGTGAGATCCGTTCCAGGAAGCAGCGGTCGCCGTCCAGGTGCGCAGTCTCCCGTTCCGCGCAGGGGTGCCCCGCCAGGAGCTTTTCCGCGTCACGGCTGGATGAGGGCCAGTCGATCCTGCCGGCGAAGTGCCGGAAGGGGCGCCCGAGGTCGGAGCGGATCAGGTTGAACATCGCCGCCACGGCCGGGGTGAACCCCTTGATGTTCAGCTGCCGGTCGAGGAAAATGCTGGCGATCCCCGAGCTGGTGAGCAGGTTGTCCATGTCGCTCCCGGCCCGGTTCAACTCCCCCACCTTCTCCTGCAGTTCGGCGTTGACCGTGTTCAGCTCCTCGTTCAATGCCTGCAACTCCTCCCTGGAGGTTTCCAGCTCCTCGTTGGTGGATTGCAGTTCCTCATTGGCCGATTGCAGCTCTTCGTTGAGCGACATCAACTCCGCGTTGGCCGACAGGAAGCCCTGGTGCGAGCCTTGCAGCTGCTCGGTGGTGGCCCGGAGCTGCTCGCGGGTGACGCGCAGCTGCTCCTCCAACCGGCGGACCAGCAGGTCTTCCCCCTTTCCGGCTCTCTCCTCCGCTTCCTTATGGCTCTGATCCTTATTCATCATTGCTCCGTTGCAACGTGAGGGGGGGATGGTAGCGGCGCTATCCCGGGGAGGCACTGCTGGATGGTCGTCAACAGCATGCGGTAATCTACGGGCTTCAAGATGTAGTGATCGATGCCGATTGCCTCCGCGTTGGAGTTTTCCCGTACGGATTTGTCGCTGAAAGCGGTCAGGGCGATGAGCTTGACGCCGGCATCGATCGATTTGATTTGCGCGGCCATGCTGATGCCGTCCATGACCGGCATGTTGAGGTCGGTGATGACGAGGGCGGGGGAGTGTTTTTTGAAGGCCTCCAGGCCGGTCTTGCCGTTGTTGGCCAGCAAGAAGGCGACCTGGGGAAATTTTACCGCCAGCATGCTGGCGAGGATCTCGCGGGAGGTCGCGTCGTCTTCCACGAGCAGTATCGATAACGGATGATCCCCTTCCATGTCATCCCCCTGTCTCGGATCCGGTTCGTTAACGGATTCCGGGCGTCGGTGCTCCGCAGCTGCTCTCCAAACGACGGCCGGTGCAATGCGCGGGCCGGGCTTCGATAGGGAATGTATACGCAACGGCGTACAATCTAATAAAAAAATAATCTTGTTACAAGGGAAAACGATCGCCGGGGCATCACGGATCTGAAACTCGCCGTGCCCTCGGCTCTGTGGCCCCGGAGGTAGAGCAATCGTAACAATTGTCGAATGGCCCACCTGATGCGGTGCTCGATTTCAGCAGAATTATACCAGTCATTCCGGAGCGTATCTTAAAAAAGGGAGGTAGCTGGGGCGGTAGCGGTTGAAGCCTGGGCTTTGAGTAGTGTGGGGAAGGGAAAAAAGGGCGGAGGATGAAAAAGGAAGGGCGGGGGATCCCCCGCCCTTCCTTTTACTTGCCGGAAACGGTTACGGTTTTTTCGGTTCGTCCTTCTTGGCCACGGCCATTGCGTCGTTGAGCATCTTGACCCCCGCCTTCGAGGCGGCGATCGAGCCGGTCAGGCTCTCGCGGGCGAGCCCAGGGTTGTGGAAGCCGTCCGAGTTCTCGGCGGTCCAGTATTCCCAAAGCACATGCGCTTCTTCATGCTTCTCGCGGGCCTGGACCAGGACGCTTTCCACCACCCCCAGGCGCTGAGCCGCCGCATAGGTGTCGATCAACTCGCCCAGCCAGTACTCGGCCTTGCGCATCTTGCCCTTGGTGTAGTTGATGATCGACTCGATCTCGTAGAGCTTTTTCTCCGCCGTGCTGTTCGGGTGGCAGCCCAGGCAGGAGGCCTTGACGGTCAGCTTCGGTTTGACCACGCCGTGGGTCGAGAAGGTCTTGCCGTCCTTCCCCTTCATCTTCGGCATGTGGCACTGGTGGCACTGCACGCCCGCCTTGTCGTGAACGCTCCCGGCGTAGGTTTCCGCCTCGGGATGCTGGAACTTGATCAGGCGCGCACCGGTGACGGCGTGCTTGAAGTCGAAGAAGTCCAGCGTCTTGTAGTGCGACAGCAGTTGCAGCGAGTTCTTGAGCGGGAAGTGGTTGGTGCGCAGGTCGTCGTACTTCACCGGTTTGCCGTCGCTTGGCTGGGTGCCGGCGTTGCAGTTGTACTCGACATGGCACTGGGCGCACATCAGGCGCGAGTCGGTCTTCTCCATGACGCCGATCTTGCGGAAGCCGCGGAAATCGATCACCTTCAGGTCCGTCTTCCCCTCCTTGGCGAAGATGTTGCCGCCGCGGTCCTTTTCGATCGCCTGGATCAGCGCGTCGCGCACCACGCGGGGCTGGGTGCCGTGCGGGTCGTGGCAGTGGATGCACCCCATCGGGTTGTTGGTGTCCTTCGCCACGTCGTTCACGTCCGAGGTGCGGTCCCACTTGCCCCCCTTGTCACCCATGTACTTCCAATTCAGCAGGTGGTCCGAGGTCTTGCACTGGATGCAGGTCGGGTTGCCCGCCATGGCGGTCTCCGGCAGCTTGGTCCCTTTCCCCTTGTCCTCCAGCACATCCCAGACCTTCCCCATCTTGTCGACGTTCTGCCATCCCCCCTTGATCTGGTAGCGGCCCCCCTGGAAGCGGTCCACGGAGAACTGGTCCGTCACCATGAAGGCGTGTCCGCGCGGCTCGTCGTGCTCGAAGGTGAAGCCGTGCCCCTGCAGCAGTTTGTCCTGCATCGGCGAGCGTCCGCCGGGGACCCCCTTCTCCTTGCGGGCGCCGCCGTCGCGGTTCAGGGTGTAGAAACTTTCCATCTGGCTCTTGTGGCAGGTGCCGCAGAGCGCCTGATCGATGATGGTGATCGGCTTGCTCTGCTCCGGGTCCTTCATGTGCGCGTCCAGTTTGTCATGACAGACCGTACAGGCGAGCTTGGCGTGCTTGGAACCTTCCTTGAGCGCCTTGACCTCGTCGTGGCACTCGTAGCACTTGGCGCGGCCGTCGTTGGCCACCTTGGCGGCCGGTTTGGCCTTGGCGGCCGTTGTCAGGGCGGGGACCGACAATACGACAAAAGCCCCCGTGATGGCCGCAGCAAGGGCCAGGTTCCTCTTCAGCATGTGATATCTCCTTTCTGGGTGATGGACAGTACTGCAATATGTATGGCGGTTCTGCTGGAGTAGATGATGTGTGAACGATGGCAACACTAGCAACCTGGCTGCTTTGGTTGTCATCGGACAGATTGTACTGCAACGGGAATTGGAAAATAGTGCTAGTTGAATGTGCTGTTGCTGATTAGCTTTATCTAACGCGTGTCTCTTTGCAGGATCAATTAAGGGGCTTGATCGAATACCCGCAAACTGCCGTACATTGTCTAGCACAAAAGACGATGACAGTTATTTGATCAAAGTCAAATTGTGCAAGAAAGTCGAAAGAGATCAAAGCCAGGGATATAGCTGTTATTTCGCTGACGGAACTATATCCAAAACAAAGGCTGTGCCTTTACCCCCCTTTGCAAAGGGGGGCAAGGGGGGATTTTGCCCACCTGAGCTGACTAAATCCCCCTCGATCCCCCTTTAGTTAAAGGGGGAAGGTCCCATTTTTGACCAGTACCTTTGTTTGGTTGGTATTCTCCCCTCCCTTGATGGGAGGGGCGGGGGGAGGGTGAGACTTATGCGCGCTTTTCACCCTCTCCCCAGCCAATGCAGTTCAACTCCCTCCCCTTCAAGGGGAGGGTCGGGGTGGGGATGGGGGAACGGCGGCGCAAATAAAGGATCCCCCTCCTGACCTCCCTCTTGACCTGTCAGTCGTAGCCTTGGAACGCTAACGAGATAACTTAATTGCAGTGACACTGCCATTAAGTTAGCGATCAGTGCTTATCTTCTGCAGACCGACAGCCCCCTCCCCCTTGATGGGGGAGGGTTGGGGAGAGGGTGAAAAGCTCGCATAAGCCTCACCCTCCCCCCCGCCCCCTCCCATAAAGGGAGGGGGCGCCAGAAGTAGGACCTTAACTTAATGGCAGTGGTGTGGGGGAGAAGCGACCCCGCCCTGGGAACTCCTTTGGAGGGGGATAAGGCGGGAAGCGGGCCGGACTGTTGGCCCCGGACGTCGACCGCGCTTAGCGTATCCGGTTCAAACGTTTCTGGTACAGGTAATCGGTCCCCTGGTAGTAGGCGAGCATGTCGTCAAGCTGTCGCGCATCTTTATGTACGGTTCCTCTGTAGGTGAACCGTTGCAGGTGCCCAGTCGCTTCGAACTTTAGCTTACTGCAGATTAGCAATCATTAGTTTCCCATTTGACCTTCCCTGTTTTTCAGCGTATAAATTTGGCTCCTTTTAATTTAATGCACGCAATCCAGCTTTAACGGGGACCATGCGACTACCTGATTAGTGCTAATCTTCCGCTGGTTAAAACCCCCCCTCCCTTGATGGGAGGGGCGGGGGGAGGGTGAGGCTCATGCCAGCTTTTCACCCTCTCCCTAGCCCTCTCCCATCAAGGGAGAGGGGGTGCTTGCGCAGTGTGCTGAAGATTAGCACTAATCAGGTGCGACTATGGAGGGATTATGGGCGACCAGATGTTCTTGGAGCGCTTCGTCTGGTTCGATAACGAGGCCCGGCGCGAACGCTATCCTAATGCTTCCAAGCTGGCGCTGCAGTTCGAGATAGCCATCAAGACCGCGCAGCGAAGCATCGACTACTTCCGCGACCGCCTTCAGGCCCCCCTGGAATACACGCTCGCCAGAAAAGGTTATTACTACACCGATCCCTCCTTTAAACTGCCGGTGAGCCGAATCTCTGAAGAAGAGCTGTTGGCCCTCCTCATCTCCCGAAAGCTCATTTCAGAGGCCTCGGCCGGCCCGCTGGCCGACGAACTGGGAAGCGTTTCGCAACGGCTCGGATCACTATTGGCGGCCAGTCTGCCGGGACGGGCAAGACCCGAAGACGCATTTTCCTTCCGCTGGAAGAGCATCAACCCCACCGATCCACTCACCTTCAAGATCGTCACCTCCGCCCTGCTGCAGGGGAAAAAACTCACCTTCTGTTACTACTCCCCCACCGCAAGCGACTGCACCATGCGTAGAGTCGAGCCGCACCACATGGTGAACTATATGGGCAACTGGCACCTGGTCGCATTCTGCCATCTGCGAGACGAGTGGAGAAACTTCGTGCTGGGGAGAATGACGCTCTGCCAAATGGAGGAGGAAGCGTTCCAGATACGGTCAAAGGAGGAGTGGCCGCCTTATCTGCAGAACACTTTCGGCATTTTTCAAAATAGGGAGAGCTTCGACGTAGTGCTGCGCTTCACGCCCGAGCGGTCCCGCTGGATCAAAGGCGAGATCTGGCATGAAGGGCAAACTGAGGAGGTTCAGAGCGACGGGTCGCTGGTGCGCGTGATCCCGGCCTCGCACCAGGCGGAGATCATGATGGAAATCCTGAAACACGGGTGTAAGCGACAAATGTAGCCCATCTTGCCGACGAAGTTGACCACCTGTAAACTGGCCTCCACATTTCGTAATGGAGGAGGTCCGCAGTGTCTACAGTCGCTCAGAATTGGTCCACAAAAATCGCAGCGTGGCGGCACAGCGGGTTGAGCCTGCCGGCCTGGTGCCGCGAAAATGCAGAGAGCTATCATCGTGCTATTTACTGGCGCAAGCGCCTCCAACCATCCGATCGCTGCGAGACCGGAGGTTTCGTAGAGCTCACCGTCCCTGCGGCACCCATCACCCTCGAATGCAACGGCATCCTGGTGCACATCGCGCCAGGCTTCGACCCCGCTCTTCTGGTCGATGTCCTGTCGGTCCTGAAAAGGGATTAGCCTCCTTGCGCCCCCCAGCAACCAGTAGGATCTTCCTCTACGACCAGACCGTCGACATGCGCAAGAGCTTCGAGGGGCTGAGCCGGCTCATTGAAGGCGCGTTTCCGGAGAAGCTTTTGACCGGCGCGCTTTTCCTTTTCCTGAATCGTCGCCGGAACCTGATCAAAATCCTCTATTGGGAGGGCGACGGATTCGTCATCTGGTACAAACGACTGGAGCAGGGCACCTTCTCAGGCTGTTTTTCGGGCCGGGACGAACTGTCGAGACAGCAGTTCACGATGCTGCTGGAAGGCATCGTCCCACGGCGCCTCCACAAACGATTTTCCTTGTGATAACTTGCAGATATTGCTGGAAAAATCTGCCGTTTTGTGCTATAAAACCCACCATGTCCAGCGCCGCTCAAAGCCACGTCAACGACCCCTCGATCCATGAAATCCTTCACCAAAAGGACCAACGGATTACCGCCCTCGAAAGGGAGCTCTTCGTCATGAAGGAGCAGTTGGCCTGGCTGAAAAAACAGATCTTCGGCACAAAGAGCGAGCGGATAGTCGCCGACCTCTCCACGCAGCCGCTACTGCCTGAGTTGGACCTTTCCGGCCAGGATCTCAAGGCCGAGCCTGAAAAGGAAGAGGTCACCTACAAGCGGAACAAACCTTCCAAGAACCGCGGCAGCGACAAGATATCCTTTCCCGATGACCTTCCCGTGAAGCAGATCGTGCTGGATCTGCCCGCCAAAGAAAAGGTGCGCCCGGAAACGGGACTGCCGTTGGTCCGGATCGGCGAGGAAGTCAGCCGGAAGCTCGCCCGCACGGCGGAACAGTTCTTAATCATTGAGTACGTCCGCCCCAAATACGCCTCCAAGGCCTTCCCCGATCTCGGGGTGAAGAGCGCCCTTCTTCCCGATGCCATTATTCCCCGCTGCCCTGCCGATGAAAGCCTCCTGGCCTACATCCTCACCGCGAAATTCGCCGATCACCTCCCGCTCTACCGGCTGGCGGATATCCTGCAGCGGGCCGACGTCAAAATCAGTCGGCAGACGCTGTCGAACTGGGTACTGGCCCTGGGCAGGGGGCTTTATCCGATTTACGATGCGATGAAGGCCCGGGTACTGGGAAGCGGGATCGTTTTTGCCGATGAAACCCCCGTTGATCTCCTGGTAAGAGGGAAAGGGAGCTGCCAGACGGCCTACATGTGGATCTATGTCGGTGGCGGCGGTGGCGATCCACCTTACCGGTTTTTCGAGTTCTCCCTGAATCGGGACCACGAACATCCGTTAAAAACGCTTAAGCACTATAAGGGGGTGCTCCACTCCGACAAGTACGGCGCCTACGAAAAGCTGGCTACCTACAAGGACATCGTCTGGTGTCCCTGCTTCGCACACGTGCGCCGTAAATTCGTGGAGGCCGAGGGTGGCGACCCGGCACTGCGTAACCGCATTCTGCGCAAGATCCGCTACCTGTTCATGTTCGAGCGCGTGGCATGGTCGCGCAAGGCAGAGGAGCGGCTGCGCATCCGGCAGGAGAAAGAGAAGCCGATCCTCGAAGAGTTGACCAAGATGGTCAAGGATCGTCTGCTCGCCGGGGGACTGCTGCCCAAATCCAACTTCGCCAAGGCGCTGAAATACTATCAAGGCCTGGCACCCTACCTGCCCAATTACCTCAACAACCCCGATGCCCGCATGGACAACAACGTGGCGGAGCGCGGCATCCGTCCGCTCACCATCGGCCGTAAGAACTGGCTGTTCGTCGGCAGCGAGGACGGCGGCAAGGCCAGCGCGACTATCCTATCCCTGGTCCAGACCTGTCGCAACCTCGGCATTAATCCTCTGGAATACCTGGAGGATGTGCTGCGCCGCATCATGGACCACCCCGCCAAGCATATCCACGAACTCCTTCCCGACAACTGGCTGAAAGCTAGACGGCAGATAATACCTGAGTAATTGTCCCGGTTAAAGATGGGCTACGTTTGTCGCTTACACACGGGTCGCACGTAGAGGTGCTGGAGCCGGATTGGCTGAGGGAGAAGGTGATCGAGGAAATGAAACTGGCGGTGAAAAAATATTCGCTAATAGGGCGCGCTTTGGGGGAGGTACAAGGCTAGGATTGGCCCATGGGGCATCCCTTTTCAGGGAACATTTGTCGGCGGATTGGTCGAAGCAGGGCCTGGGGGCCAGGTCTTGTATCTTGATCTTTTTCAACTGATTCTGTCGGACCCGCTATCAAGGCCAGTCCGCAGAATGCAGAACATCAAGAAGCAAGACCCGACCCCCTGGCCCCTGCAAGGCAAGAGCCCGGTGCGTTAATTCCGCACGCCGGGATCTGTTGGGGGGTGCCGGGAAACCGGCATCCCTACCGCGAACTGATTAGTTGACTAAGCTATTGTAATTACGTAATTAACAAACAAATCAACAACATCCCCACTAGCAGCCTACATCCCTCCGTCTACCAATCGCGGCCCGTAACGCTCCATTAACAGCCGAAGCACTTGCGCGCTAGTGAAGGCTGCATATCTTTGGTTTGAGTCATCTTTATCAGGATCGGCGAAATCGCATACCGCCTTTAATGCAAATGGCTGAGGCTGGGGATAGGAAGCAGCATATGCGGCCGCATATAAACCATACACCTCCATCTCAACACCCCGAAGTTCACGATGCTGAGCCTGTATTTCCCTAACTACCTCACCGTCTGCAAGTACCGCAGAGCCAGACGCAAGGGGACCTATCACTATCTGAAGCCCAGTTGCTGGGGAATCCCCTTGAAAGGCATCAACTATATCTCGCAAGGCAGCCTTATCGCCTCTAATCTGCTCCACATGCGTTCTAACGAGTGTGGAGAGACTCAGATGGTGTGGTGCGATCGAGAACTGTGTACTCTTTTTATCGCGTACCCGTTTTCCGCTCTGATAATCCCATGCAGGATCAGCAAGGATTACATCTCCAATGTGAACTTTCCCCTGAACACCAGCGCATATACCACACATAGCGAGAAGACGAGGCCTAAGCAGTGAGATGACTGCAGCACTTCGTAAAGCAGTTGAGACCATTCCCATGCGGGGGGCAAAGGTTGCACACACAGTTATCTTACGACCACCCACTTCGAAAAAACCATCTCTTACGAAAACTATATCATCAAGAGGTCTAGCAGTAGACCAGTTCCATGGTAATTTTAAAATTTCTTCTAATTCAGGTTTCTCTAGTGCGCATACTATTGCTAAATCAACTTTGCTTTTAGAATCTGAATTAGCCTTGTCTCCTTGATACTGGAGGTACCTGACGCAGTTGATGACCTGGTTGATCCATCCGAAATTGTCATGTGAGTACTGAACAATAGTCCAAGTAAGATCCTCAAATATTCTTGAAGCTTCACTTACAATTTCCTTGTCAGCTGTTATTCCTACGATACGACCAGGCTTTATTAATTGGACATCTTCGTGCAGTTCTCTTAAAAGATCCATTGAATTACTAATATCTGGGTCACTCTCCGGCCAGAGAGGTAGGAGAACGTCTAGCAAAAGTAGGTCATAATATTCTTTTTCAAGCTTTTCACGAGCTGATTTTGCACAGGTCACAATTTCTATTTCATTTCGTGCCACACCAATTTGGGCTAAGGCTTCAACAAATTTACCATAACGACGTATTTCATCGTCTGTAATCAATATCCTCACGCCTTCTTCCTCCTAAAACATCATAAACAAGCTAGACCTATTTCTCCAGCAACTTAACAAGTTTGACCTGCCACTTTTTGCCTGAATCAAAGTAGATCACTCCAATCAATAGGTCAGGGAACTCATGCAACAACTCCATTGTTAGCACAGATATATCTTTCTCATCAGAACCTTCACCAAAGGTTTTGTACTGAGTGACTACAATTACAGACGCAGTTGATTCGATAGCAGAAAGATAACGTAAGATGTCGATCCCCCCAAAACCTTGCGGCTTTCCACCTGATTCGGTTGAAGTGACATCAAAAGATGGCAGAGATATGTCGAGCAAAACTAGATTGTAGTCGCTTTCGTCCACTGAGCTAATTGAAGAAGATACCGATCTGGCATAATCTATTTCAGCAGAAGGAAACTTCTTTGATACGAATTCGTATAAATTATTTAACTTATGCTGATCGTCTTCGATTATTAATACTTTCATCACACTAACTCCGTTGCGGGCACGACAAAGAAGGGCATGCCCATAGAAACGATAAACCTGTTCTCACCTGAAAAGCCGAAGTTCAAATATTTACTGACGTCACAATGGTCACCAGGAATATAGCGACTCAGCTTAATTAATCCTGAATTACCCTCTGTTGAAAGGACGTTGATATGTTCACCTCTGATAATTTTATTTCGTATGTCTTGTAACTTAACATTATTAACCTCATTATCTATACCGCTTTCAACCTCATTCTCAACTGTTACAACCAGTAGTTCATTATCTAATCTTACATTTAGTATAATTTCCACATTGTTCTTTAACCCTGAGTGTTTATTTACGTTACCCAGCATTATTAGCAGAATGTCAGTAATAGTTGTCAAGGTTTGACTGGTCAATGGAGGATATGCACCCTCCAAATCAAGCTTTATTTGTGGCTCAAACCCAGGACAAACATTTTTGGTCATCTGTATTGCTATATTTATGACCTCCTCCATAGAGAAGGTCCGAGAGTGATCTTCGATAATATTAAAATTAAACCAACCTGATGCCTTTTCGAGTGCGAGTTGAAACGCCAGATATCCTCTGTTGATATTATCATTTATAAATGCAATGTTTGCATTATCAGACAGAGCACTCAATTGGAAGCGTAATGTTTCTATTGCCTTCCTCACCTCGTCGTGGACGTGACACCTTAGTTCGTTTCTTACCATTTCAAGAGAAGCATCGGTCCATACACCGAATTGAGCAAATGCAACATCTAGCAACTTATCAAAAGAGACACCCTCTGTAAGATCCATTTTTATCAAATTGAAAACAGTATTGGTCATATTGACATCAATTAAGCCCTCGGGGTATTGTTCTGAGCGTATCCTCAGCTTCCTGTTGATAAACTCATCAAAAATGGTCGTAAGTGTCTCTGAAAAGCGCCCAAAAATAACTTCAAGTGATTCTATCAGGTGAGCACAGTGCCACATGAGATCTGAATGGATCTTATCTGATAAGACATATTTTCTGAGATCCTGTTCGTACACTGCAATTAGGCCCTCATCGTTGAGTGGACTTCTCAGGAACCCTTCAAGGCTTCCATGCCGAACCCTCAGACTTAAATAACCGTTAAGCCCGTCTTTGGGGTCATTCAAAAACTTCTCCAGCAGACTACTAAGCATTTGCATTAATAGCTGATCTGCCTGCGATTCTGGCTTTACAAGTAATTCTGGAGGTAGTATATTTGCATTTTCATATATTTTTGAAACTATTAGTCTGAGATCAGGTAGCGGTACCGTATCAATTGCTGTCAATTCCATCCAGCGATTATAAGCCTCTTTGTGTTCTTTTTCTGACCACCGTTTGAGACCTGGGATATCGACGAATACTCTACTTTGATCCACCTTTTGCATGCCTACGTTAAGCGCTGCCTCAAAAGCAATATCCTTTATTTCTGCCTCATAGCTCTCAGAATTGGAAGGGTCTACGGTTAATAGTATTTGGCAAATAGATAATCTCTCTTGCGCAAGTTGCTCTGAACTCTTAAACATAGTAACAAATATCATATTGTCTTGGATAAAAATGTTTTTCAGTATTTCCATCTCAAGACGTGATATTCCTTTGCCTTGTGCGACCTGTGTTGCGATAAGACCCTTTAAACCTGTTTTATACATTCCAGCAACGCATTGACGAAGATTGAACAGAGCGTTATCGTCATGATTTTGACCACAGTATAGGTATAAGCACATAGCGAGGTGTTTGAGAGAAAAGCACTTAATATCTCGCCATTTTTTACCATTCAACAGTATTTCAATAGGTAGTTCGTGCTGAAACATAGTATCTTCTGCACAACATTCAGCTATTAATTCATATGATCTTTCGATATCATCATTAAAAACATATGTGTGAATAAGTGCTCTTCTGCTCTCCCACAGCATATCTTGGTCACAACCTTCTACTTTAACATCTTCTGCTAACTGCATAGCTGATGTATATTGGTCTCTAGTGAGGTCTTTGTAAACAAGCTGTAACTGGTCCATTGCAGGTTGGTAGTCTGACCCGAAACCATTTTGATATCTCTGCGTATATGATTGTTCTAGCTTAGCGTCAATTTGTTCCGTCGACCAAGGCCCTTCCTTTTTCGCAACATCTGCCATAACAGGTGTACAGTTCAAAGCTGAGAAAACAAAAAGCGGTGGCAGCAACCAATTCGACTCAGATAAAGAGAACTTGCGAAAAACAAGAGCAGACATTGGAAGCGCAATGGACAATGATCCGAAGTTAAGCAGTCTTTTTAATAATAGTTCTATATTTTTGTCACGGTTTTTGCTCCTACAGATTATGGCCCGGAGGTCTGACACTAAGAGGGATTCAAGACCGACAACTTTGTTATTGGGCAACGGTAGAGCCTGTTTCCGTGCATCGGTGTATAAGGACCATGCAGTGACTTTTGACGAGGATGTGTCTGCACCATAACTTGGAGATGAGGAATAAATGGATTTAAGGAGTTGTATTCGGCTATCTTCTATAGGATCTAGCTTTTTTAGTAATGGGAAAAGAGATTTGATACAATTAGTGTAGTTACTAGGATACACAGCAACAAGAGTTAATGCTTTAATGAGTGACTCATAGCAATCAATTACAGAGGCATATTTATCAATTGACAAAATTGCTGCTATTCCTTCTTCTGTTTCTGGCAGTTGACCTAGCAGTCTATATTCAAAGTAGCTTGAAATGAAATCAGGTAGTTTATATTTTTGTACATATCCTTTGATGTTTTTATAAAAACCACCTGCTGTAGACTTTTCTTCATTTCTAATACTGATATTATGAATAAGATATAGAGTTAATGGCTGCTTTAGCTCAGATGATATTGCTTTCAGCAGATCTTTGTTTGCTTTTAAACCTGATGACTGCTGAGTCAGAGCAAACTTAAGTTCGATACCCCACAATGACTTTCCTAGATTTTTTTCCATGACTTCTAGAGAAACCAGGGCCTCTTCGTAGGCTCCGGCCATCACCTGTCGTTCTATTCCTTCCCTATACTCTATGAAGCTATTAATTTCATTAGTATGCTCCATTACGACACAAAGGGCCCAGGTTAGTTCCGCAACTCCTGATGCTGGAGAAGATGCAAGAACGGGAAAAAATTTATTGTAGCCGTCCCTGCGTTGAGGAATTAACCTCTTCATAATAGCTGGCGCTATTACCTGACTGGATTTGTAGACACTCGGTATCGCACTGGGTGGCAACTCGGCCATTAACCTCTTCAACTCTTGCCTGATTGCAATCTCACCTTTACCAACCTTGCCCCTTAATCTGTTCTTTATATTATGCATATCTAATGTTTTCAAAGTATCACCCTCAAACTGAACAGTGAATGTGTTAAGTATGACTAAGTTAATCTTTTCTAGCATTTCCAAGGTCTTATGAAAAGCTTTTTCTTCGTATGGTCGAATTGGTATTTGAGCCGCCCGCGTGGGATTCTGATCCAGAATCGGCGTCGTGGTTGCCCCTCTGATCAGAAGACGATCAAAAAGTCGTTGAAGAAGTGGCAAAGAGTCGGAAGAGTCGAGAAATTCACCATCGACACCTAAGTTGACCAAGCAGGAGCCTATAGCGAGGCTCCTGCGAACCACAAAAAGAGACAGTAACACTTCCTCCTGCCAACTGAGAGCATCAGAGGGGTCAGAGCTGGACATTGCCCACACAAAATGTATAAGTCCTCATAGAGGAGGACGGCTATGGCGCGCCCACTACGTATTGAATTTCCTGGAGCCTTTTACCACGTTACATCCCGAGGGGATGAAAGGCGCGAAATCTACAAAAGTTCCAGAGATCGTGAGCGATTCCTGGAGTACCTGGCTTCTGCCGTGGAACGTTATGGGGCAGTTATTCACGGCTACTGCCTCAGGTCAGAGGAGCGGGGATGAACCGGCATTCCCATCGCCTCGGATGGCAAGACCTATCAGGTCAATCCCTGGAGGTCATCATCTCCGTCGGCTATCGGGTGAAATCCCATCGCGGCACCCAGTTCCGTATCTGGGCCACCCAGCGACTGCGGGGAGTACATCATCAAGGGGTTTGCTCTCGATGATCAGCGACTGAAGCAATCAGGCGGCGGCAATTACTTCAATGAGCTGCTGGCCCGCATCCGCGATATACGCTCCTCGGAAAAGGTCTTCTGGCGCAGGTTCCAGGCCTCTTTCCTCTTTATGGCTCCCTCGTCACCGGATGCCCCGAATCCTTCAGCACGTCGTGACCTATAATATTTGTCTCGTAACTCAGGCCAGACCCAGGGGCACCCTTTTCCGCTGTCCGACCGCCAAAACGGTACCCAATCAGCTTGGGGCTCGACCTCATGCCCCCTCAACGCCAGCCCGCTTGACATCTTGTCGATCCTCGATAGTATGTGCGAATGTTAATGATGGATCGAGGCCGGCTGGCGGCCAAGTCCGTCAACTTCTCTAGCCGCAACAATACCGAAGTGAAGGAGGTGTCGATGAAACGGAGAATGATAAAACGTGATTTCCGACATGCCGCTTCGCCTGCTAAATTCCTCGCCTTTTGGAAGAAAGTGCAGCATGGTATGACCGACAACCCGAGCCTTCCTGATTCAATCGCTGCCCTACGGCAACAGTATTTCGAGAAGTTAGACCTCCTTGACAAGACCTACCATCTGGCCCTCGATGGCGGCCGTTCGGTGATTCGCGAGCGCGAAAAGCTCTGTGAGGAAATCGTGGTGCTCCTCGACCAGATGGCATCGGTTCTGGAAGGTGCGTTTATACTTAATCCCGATGCACTTTTGACCACAGGATTCACCGTTACCCAGGAACGGAGAAGCCCCAACAGCAGGGGCCTGGGGGTCAGGTCTGCACCTTGACACGACCTAGGGATCGCAGAATCTCTTTCACTTTTTCGCGGAGGGCTGTTTCGCTATTGAATCGCGCTTCTAGTCTCGTGCTTGCCTTCACCACCGCAGAATCACCAAACCCGAAGTGAGCGCCTATATTTTTCAACCTCTCGCCACTGTACCGATGACAGATATGCAGGGCAACTTCACGAGCAAGCTTTGGCTCATCAATAAGTTCTTGTGCTTTCGCAATTATATTTTCAACAGCAAACCTTCTGGTCAACGCCCTTAGGGCAGGCACGTCAGGACGCTTGATTTCCTTTTCCAGATGGTCAGCCATAATGGTCTCAACGAAATCAGCGCCACCAAGTATCGTGGATGCGACTGTGTGATTAAGTGGGGAGTCATACTCTTTTCCGATCAGGTCTTCACAAATTCCCGATACTGCTGCTGCCTGACCGACAAATCCGCACCGAACATTTTCAGCGTATCGAAAGCTTATCCACCGCCAGCCTGCCATTGCGAATCTTCAAACTGCCAATGATTGTGGTGTAGTTGCCGGCATTGGTGCTGAATGTTGTGTCATAGCCACCTGTAAGGGTCGCATTTTTGCTATCGAAAATCAAACTTTCGGGGAATTCGGTCTCCCGCGCCAGGATCGTAGCGCCGTAGCCGGCGGCTGCGCAGGCAGACAGCAGGGTGCTGTATGCCGTGTTTCCTATTTTGATGTTTGGAGCGGCGATGAAACTCGCGGTAACTGACACGTCAGAGGTCGTGCTGATGCCGCAAGACCTGCTAGCACCCTGGCAACCACCGCTCCAGCCACCAAAGGTGGAATTACTGTCGGGGGTGGCGATGAGATTGACACTGCTACCGCCAGTAAAGGACGCACTGCACCCGCTGCTGCTGCCATTGATGCAAGCAATGCTGCCAGGCGAACTGGTAACATTGCCACCGCCGGTGCCGATGATTGTCACCGACATTTGTTGGGTTCTGTCAACCGTGATGGAAAATGCCGGGAGTGAAACCGTTCCGGTACTGTTTGAGGCGCTGATGACGATGTTTGGGCAAATGCCGGCGTCGGCATTGGCCGGTAAGCCGGTCAACGCACCGGTTGTGGTGTTAAAGTTGGCCCAAGTAGGTGGATTACTGATGCTAAAGCTGGTGGCGCTTGTGACCTTTGGGCTGAAGCTGTAGGTATTACCTGCCGTGACGTTGTTAGGTGGTGTGCCGGATATTGTCGGTAGTAGTGGACTGGCAAGCCATTTGAACACCCCGGCAACTGTTCCAGCATAGAGGGTCTGGGTGTTCGCGGGATCAAACGCGAGAGATCTGACAGTGCCCACCAGGCCGGTGGTGTCCGCCTTGGTCCAGGAGGTCCATGAGCCTCCGCCGTCGGTGGATTTGAATACCCCCGAATACGCAGTCACCGCATAGGTGTTCTGGCTGTTCGACGGATCGATCAGCAGGAAGTTAACTTGTTTCACTTGGTTGCCGGTCTGGGTGTCAGTCAACCCGCTGTTCAGCGCGTTCCAGGAGTCACCGCCGTCGGTGCTCTTGAATATCCCCCAGTACTGTGTCGTGGCATAGATGGTCTGGCTGTTAGACGGATCGAGCGCCAAGAAGTTGACCCGGGTGCCGGTCCGATTGTCTGTCAGCCCTTTGTTCACCGGATTCCAGGAATTTCCGCCATCGGTGGATTTGAATACTCCGCCCCGATATTCACCTGTCCCGGCATAGATGGTTTGCCCTTGGGTCGGATGAACCACGAGGCTGGTGACCCCGTATGAAACTAGCGAGCTCGTCAGCCCGCTGTTCATAGCGGTCCATGAGCCTCCGCCGTCGGTGGATTTGAACACCCCATATGTGCCTGCCACGGCATAAATAATCTGGGTGTTGGCAGGGTCGAACACGAGGGAGGTAACTTGGCTGTTCAGGGTCAAGGGCAGCCCGTTATTCGCTGCCTTCCAGGAGCCTCCGCCGTCGACGGACTTGAACACACCATTGCCACTTACCCCGGCATAGATGGTTTGGCTGTTGCCGGGATCGAACTTCATGAAGACGACATTCTTGGTCAGTTCGCTGATCACCGCACTCCAAGAGCCCCCACCGTCGTTGGATTTGAATACCCCTTGGCCGTATTTCTCCCCATATACCCCGGTGTAGACCGTCTGGCTGTTGTTCGGATCGATGGCCATGAAGGTGGCCGCAACATTAATCGGCAGACCATTCATCGCACGCCAGGAGGCTCCGCCGTCGGTCGACTTCAATGCCTCACCGCTACTAGCCCCGGCGTAGATGGTCTGGCTGTTGGAGGGGTCAATGGCCAGGGAGTAGGCATAACCAAAACCGCCCGTCACACTCCAGGTGGCTCCGCCGTCAGTTGACTTGTATAGCCAACTGTTCACTCCGCCTACATAGATGGTCTGGCTGTTGGCCGGATCTATCGCCAGGGAGACGACGTAGGTCTGACTCAGGCGGGGACTCCAAGTAGCTCCGCCATCAGTGGACTTGAACACCGCAGCACCTGCCCCGCCAGCACCTATCCCGGCATAGATGGTCTGGCTGTTCTTCGGATCTATTGCTATGGCGGTGACATTCGCCCAGGAGGGTAGCCCAATCTTCACGGAGCGCCAGGAGCCTCCACCGTCGGTGGACTTGAACACCCCATCGGTTGTCCCTGCATAAATAGTTTTGCTGTCGGCGGGATCAATCGCTAGCGAGATAGCATTCGTGTTAGTCAGTCCGCTGTTCACTACACTATAGGGACCTCCGCCAACCAAAATCCAGGAGCCACCCCCGTCGATGGACTTGAATACCCCATCGGTTGTCCCGGCATAGATGCAATTACTGCTGATAGCTAGCGTGTTAACATTACCGCCGTACGTGGCCAAGGTCAGCCCACTGTTCACCGCCTTCCAGGAACCTCCGCCGTCGGTAGACTTAAAAATGCTGCGATATGACAGGGCATAGATGACTTGGCTTATCGTCGGATCTATGGCCAGGAAGGTAACCTTTGTTTCTGTTAGCCCGCTGTTCATCGCCTTCCAGGAACCTCCGCCATCTGTGGACTTGAACACCCCCCCATTAGATGTGCCGGCATAAATAGTCTGGGTGTCGGCGGGATCGATGGCAACAGCGTTTACTCTTCCTTCATATGGGCCACCGGTATGCTGCCATGTGGTAGCCATTGCGGCAACATTCATCAAAAGCAGAGAAAGCAACACCACCCCCACAACCCACAACATCCTTTTTCGCATGGTGCCTCTTTTGATCAGATATTTGGACGAAAAATGGACGATGACTGACAATCGCCCAGCAGCGCCGTGACATTATCAATTAATTAGATGAGTTTCAATATAATTTCAGAACTATCGTGGCATAGGCCTGGGGGGCATAGGCCTGGGGTCAGTTATGCACCTTGACACGGCATATTCGGGAAATACTTCCGCTATGACATAAGACGACTGTTCTTCCCCTGTTTCAGGATTCCGCGAACTGCCGCAGTTGAGGAACTCTGCTACGGCGAACTTGCAGGGATATGGTCACAAGCTCATCAGTAGGGTGCTTTTTCGTGTGTGCCCGCATATATTATCTCCACCGATACGGTACCGCGCTCTTCGGCCCAGACGGCAACATAGGTCGGATGCCCTTTTTTAAGATGACAATGGTGCCGGTTGTCTCCAAGGGGATATTTCAACTCCTATCCGCGCGCGGCGGCGCCCTTTTGTTATCGTCGCTGGAACTGGAGGGTATTGTTTGGCTCCGGTCCGACCACCAAAACGGTACCCAATCAGCTTGGGGCTCGTCCTCATGCCCCCTCAACGCCAGCCCGCTTGACATGTTGTGGATAATTGATAGCATGGGTGAGTGACAGCTAATGTTGGCGCGAGGCCGGCTGGCGGCCAAGTTCGTCAACTTCTCTAGCCGCAACAAAACGGAAGTGAAGGAGGTGTCGATGAAACGGAGAATGATAAAACGTGATTTCCGACATGCCGCTTCGCCTGCTAAATTCCTCGCCTTTTCCAAGAAAGTGCAGCATGGCCTTACCGACCACCCGAACCTCCCTGATTCAATTGCTGCCCTCCGGCAAAAGTATTTCCAGAAGGTAGACCTCCTTGACACGACCTACCATCTGGCCCTCGATGGCGGCCGTTCGGTGATTCGCGAGCGCGAAAAGCTCTGTGAGGAAATCGTGGTGCTCCTCGACCAGATGGCATCGGTTCTGGAAGCTGCGTTCATACTGAATCCCGATGCACTTTTGACCACAGGATTCACCATTACCCAGGAACGGAGAAGCCCCAACAGGGTAAGGTTACCGCTGGTAGCTCCTTCGGATTTCAATGTTGCAAACGCTGGCGAAGGAGGCAGGGCGCTTGCCACGGCCAGCACTTTTCCGGGCGCGTTAGTCCACGAGATCCACATCAACCAGAAAGACCCAACGGTTGAGGATGACTGGTTCCACAAGGCGATCTTTCCCTATTCGCAGCAAATGGTAATGGAGAGTATCGCAGCTGGAAATACCTTCTTCCGAATGAGGCACTATGGCCAGGACGGCCCCGGGCCTTGGTCCGGTGTCATGAGCACAACGATCACCTGATCGGCGGCTCAACCGGTTGGCGCTACAGCTTAGTCCTGAGGGTACCTCAATGGTACCCTCTACTCCTTCCCCTTCCCAAGCGGTGATCTGTTTCCCCCCCTCCTGATCCTCCTTCTCAACTGCGTCTCCCGAGCCTAAGGTAACCCCACTGAATGATGAAAGCCCCTTTGATGGAAGGCTGCCCATTTTTGCCTGAGCTTCATCCCCGCCATCAAAATTTTCACCATCGCTATCATGAACTTTATGACCGCTATCATCAACTTTACGATCGCCATCTAGAACTTTATGATCGGAATCAACAACTTTATGATCGTCATCACAATTTTCATCATTGCTATCATGAACTTTATGATCGCAATCGCGAACTTTACGGTCGCCATCATAATTTTCATGATCGCTATCCTGAACTTTATGATCGCTATCGCGAACTTTACGAGCGCCATCATGATCTTCATCATAGCGATTCGCACTTCACCCCCGTTGCCCCCCTCGCCGCAACCTGGGGTGGGTCAATTTGAGACGCCGATGGTGGGTCAATTTTCAACGCCGATGGCACCCACTTCGAGTTGGATATAAGAAGAGCGCAGAAAGGAAGGCATTGATGCTGCGAAAGAAAAGGGGGTATCGTCGGGCGTGAACCCACTGAACAGAAACAAGTGGGGAAGGTGCTGGAGTTAATCGCCTCCGGGATGCCGAAACTGGATATTGCAAAGCGGCTCAGGATAAAGCAAGAGCAGCGTTTAAAGCATCGCGGAGCAAGCACAGGCGGAAACGTCCTACTAATGCCTCGTGTGCCCCTCGATTTTTGAAGCTCCTGTGCTTGTCTTTTTCCAGCCTATCTTGTCCGATAGATTTGTCAGGTTCCTTGGTGTAAATGGAGTCAGAAACCTTTGATGTTTTGTTCGTGCACAGAAGGCACCGCATCCCACGTTCTCCCCTGCAGGAGTCGTCCATTCTGCTTCTTGGCCCGTTTCTTACCATCGACACCCCAGCCGCCCCACTGCTTAAAGAAAAAGGCTGAACTCTGTTCGTCGCACTGGCGTTTAATGTTGAGCACCCACTCCTGCTGCATCGGGCGGGCCTTTGGTCCAGATTCGCCACCGACGATTACCCAGTGGATGCCATTCAAGTTTAGATCACCCAAGTCTTCCAGCAGCGGCTCCACGGAGATGAAGCGGATGTGTGCTGGAACCTGACGCAACCAATCAAGGCGTGGGACGCCGTGCTTGCGGTTCTCGACGGTGACCCCCAGCCAGGCGTTCCTTGGTATTTCGTAGCCCTGAAAGAATGCTGCCATGCGCTTTGCACGCTTTGTGAGCACCTGAAATGTATGCTGCGGAGCCTGCCGGATCACGTCGAAAACCTGCCTGATGTATTCGTCTGGGATGCTCTCGTGGAACAGATCACTCATGGAGTTCACGAAGTAGATGGTCGGCTTGTTCCGTTTGAGTGGTTCCTCCAGGCGATGCGGTAACATGGTCAGCGCAAAGCCATTCTGGTAACCGTTGACGCCCATTGCCTGCAGGCGTTTGGCCATCGCCTCGGCATAGCAGTGGTCGCAGCCGGGTGACACCTTGCTGCACCCCACTGCAGGGTTCCAGGTTTGTTCAGTCCACTCTATACTTGTCTGTGTACTCATGTTTGTACCCTCAACAGTGTTTCGTTTTTTTCAAAGTTGACAACATTGACCGGTCTGGCTCGCTTTGCGTCTAAGTTGCGGACCTTTCCTTCCTTCGCCAACTCCCCGAATGCCCTCTGGAAATCCAGCGGGAACCATTCGGTGTTCTCCAACATGTCAGCAAGCTCTCGGATGCCAAACTGTCTAGGCTCTGTGGACAGGAGGGTCAACCAGTGTACTTTTACCTCGGACAGGTCCATGTCAGCTCGCTCATCGGTGACGTGTGCGGCGGCTGAGAAAAGTTCAAATTGCTTACTTTTCTCGACTCGCTCGTCCTGCTTCGCCAGTGCTCGAACCTTCTTCTGGACAAGTTCCAGCTTTTCGGACGCCTCCATGAACTCGACAATTCCCTTGGGGTGTCGAGTCAAGTACACCAAGTGGTAAAGGGTGCGGTCTCGTGTGGGCTTTTGCACTTTGACACAAGCTGTTCGAGGCAGCCCTCTTCCGCCGGGAGTCACTTGCTTGATATTATTGCGATAGAGCGACAGGAGATATACTTCACGTTCTTCTGGTGACATCCCCTGAGTGTCTGGTAGCACGCCAAATATACGCTCCATATCCTCCTGGAACACCGGCTGCGGCACGGTCCGAGAAAGGAAGTCGTACATGAAGTTGATGAGAAACTCGGAGTTGGGACGCTTGAGGAGCGGTTCAAGTGTCGGCAGTTCAACAACATTTTTCCAGCCCATGGGATCAATGAAGAAGAAGGCAAAGCTGTCAGAGCCGCACCAAGAAAGAATGTCTCGCCGTAGTTCATGGAATTTGCCCTGGAGGGCATCAGTTGCAGTTCCATCGACCGGACGTGCTGCAAGGTAAACCTGGAGATTTTTGAAGCGAGTTGGCTTCTCTTCGACGTACAAGGCCCTAAACTGCACATCTTTGCCGATCTTGCGCAGCGCCTCACGACACTTGTTGATGAGATTCAAGGAAATGACAATGGAAGTGTCCTCAAGGTCATCCGCCTGTGATTTCCAAGGTCCCGCAAAGCAGTCTACGTAGCAGATCGTCCTTTGGTGGTGGCCGACGATCATAAACAGACGCTCCAGATAAGCCTCAAGCAGACAGTGCTTGAAGTATGCTTGTTCGCGACCTCTGTACTGCACAGGTATTTCCATAGTACCTCCGTACCACACTCCTGCGACAGAATACGCCACTAGCCAAGATCATGCCTCAAATATACTTCCAAACACCTCTTCCATCTTCCGTCGCGTCTCCAAAGAGACACCACGGGTTCCCTTCAGCTTCCCATCAATTAAGTCAGCAACAATGCGCTGGTGAAAACCGCTTTTTTTAGCCCAGGAGTTAACGGTCTCGCCAATATCCACGAGCTTATGAGCGATTATTTTCTTCCGCTGTTCCCTATTCATTGCTGGCACCCTGCGCAAGTTCTCATACGATTCTGACTTTGGTGGCCGACCGTACTCTATCTTAGAGTACATGTCAATATTTACCCTACTGGCAAAAAACATGGATGCTGGCTAGTTTCTGTCTACTATCAGCGCTTTGTCTACTTCTCTCTCTGAACCGCAATTGGGATAATCCCCCGACGGAGCAGGGACAGAGGAGGGGACGTCCATGCGATGATGCGATTCTCGGGGCAAGTACCACGAGGAACTCAGAGGGGTCAGAGCTGGACATTGCCCACAAAAAATGTATAAGTCCTCATAGAGGAGGACGGCTATGGCGCGACCACTACGTATTGAATACGATTCGCCGCTTTGTGGAACTGTTGCGAGTACAATTCTGGGCAGTCCCGAGTTCGTAGAAGAGGTCATGGCGGGCCATTTAGATTCTGAGCCAGAACGAAGTGACGTTCCAGCAGTTCGCGCATTGCATCACAGATGCAGTATTGAGAACGTAGCATGGAAAGCGCGGGGGGAAATTTCAGACCCAGACTTGGCGCGGCTTCTCGCTGTCCATATCTGTCAGCTGCACACGGGTGCTAAGTTGAAAGAAATAGGTGACTATTTTGGCTTAAGCGACTCGGGTGTCTCGAAGGTGAGTTCAAGGCTAAAAAGAAAACTGGAAACGAATTCGGAATTGCGCGAGAAGGTACGTACCATCCTTTCAGATCTTGGGCGGGGCAAAGTCCAGCTCTGACCCCCGTTGCCGACCAAAGCCGCCGGAATCAAACAGGATTTCCGGGGCGTTATATGTTCTCCGGGAATCGAAGGCCAAAATCGATGGCGAGCGTTACTTTGCTTACGCACAGGGTAAAATGATGAATAACCCCGGTTGGGATAAGGGGGATGAACTAATGTCACCGACTTTGCAGTGGTTTCCAAAATTGGCGTTGTAGGTGTTGGCGGCGTACTCGAAAGCCGAGATGATTAGATTAGTTGTCACGGCCACAGCCAGAAATGCAAGAAAAATACGGAGTTTTGAACGATAGACGCAAAAATGGCCGGCTCCTTATTGGGGGTTCCGGCCTTCTTCTTTTTGCCCATTGCCCCTCCCATACGTTCTGTTTAAGGAGAGATTTTCGGGTTTTTCAGGAGATGGCTTCCAAACCTTTGCGTTCGACCAGATCCAGCAACTTTAGAGCAGGCCCGCTCGGATGTTTCTTGCCGGATTCCCATTTGGCAACAGTGCCAGTAGTCACTGTCAGATATCTAGCGAAGACGGCCTGGCTTATACCGATTTTGGTCCTTACCTCCAGGATCTTCTTTGGAGACATCGGCTTCACTTCAACGAGGCACGACTTGTCGAACTCTCTCATTGTTTTTGCTGGTACGATCCCAATCTTATGCAGATCACTCAACGATTCGTGCAGGGCCGCCAGTGCTTCACTTTTGTATTTTCTCGACATATTTCACCTCGATTAAAGCGCCACTATCGATGGCTTTTTTTAGGTTTTCTTCAGTCATTCCCAGATAAAGAGCCGCCGCTTTTTTGTACTCTCTTTTCTCTACGGCTGTAAGGTTTTCTTGATCGCTTTTTGGGAAGGCAAACAGGAAAATGCTTCGGGTTTCCGATCGAAATGCAACGGCGCTCCGATATCCGCCTGACTTTCCGCCGCCGGCCCTGGCGATTCTTTGCTTGATTAGGCCACCACCGTAATCGGCGTCGATAAGGCCACTTTCAATATTCTGAACGGTTTCTACCAGTTTTGCGTCGTCGATACCTTCTTTGGCCGTGAACCGCGTGAACCATTTCGTCTTGAATATCCGCACGGGCACTCCTTTATACTCGCCACTCTATCACCAAGAACCATAGATGGCAAGCTCGAATAGAACTCCGCAGCCTCCACATCAGTGCACTGTTCCGGCACGGGTATGGGTCATCAGAGGGGTCAGAGCTGGACATTGCCCACACAAAATGTATAAGTCCTCATAGAGGAGGACGGCTATGGCGCGACCACTACGTATTGAATACGATTCGCCGCTTTGTGGAACTGTTGCGAGTACAATTCTGGGCAGTCCCGAGTTCGTAGAAGAGGTCA
>Ga0209212_1002348_pt1 | contig 27228 bp, 21 predicted proteins | sample RifGroC2_FD_183996 | JGI IMG/M metagenome (GOLD analysis project Ga0209212, IMG submission 183996) | Groundwater microbial communities from Rifle, Colorado, USA - Groundwater C2 (SPAdes) (version 2) | ecosystem: Environmental > Aquatic > Deep subsurface > Groundwater | place: Rifle, Colorado... | reverse complement strand
GATCCATCGCTCAAGCGCTTTTCTCTGTTCCATTGTTATCGGCAAAGCATCGGTTGGTTTCCACATAACCCCAACCGTAACAGAATAAATTTATGTTGTAAAGATATTACTGATACACTACACTAGGATAAGCAGGCAGGCGAGAAGCGCCAGGTGCTTGCTGAACTTTATCAGAAAGGCCGAGATTAAAGTCCGAGCGAACATCGCTCGATCTCCTCAATGCTCCACGAAATAACGCAGGATGTCCGTTTCCGTGACCAAACCGACAAGGTTCTCCCCCTCCACCACCGGTAGACAGCCGATCTGCTTTTCCATCATCAGGCGGGCTGCGTTCTTGACTGATTCGTTAGGGAGAATGGTAATCACGGGGTGGCTCATCACATCCCTGACCCTGATGGTCCTCATCAAATCCTTTTGCTCTCTGTGCTTGAAACCCAGGACCTTGACCAGGGCGGAGTGGAAAAGGTCGCGTTGGCTCAATACTCCCACCACCCGTCCGTTCTCCTGGACCGGAAGGTGGCGTACGCGGCCGAGCTCCATGACATCGTCGGCAACATCCAGGATATCGTCGCACTCCAAGGTGACCGGTCCCTTCATCATGATCTCTCTAACTGTCGCAATTCTTTCCGGCGCCATGTGCCATCCCTCCTCAATGTTATCAGCTCATTCTCCCTGCCAGCGCTCGAGAAAATGGCGCAGCATATCCACATAGGTAATAATCCCCACCAACCGTTCTTCCTCGTCTACCACGGGGATTCCGCCCACCTTCTCCTCGATCAAAAGCTCTAACGCGTCACGCAGTTCGTCGTCCGGAGAAAGGGAGACGGGTTTGCTGGTCATTACAGTTGCAACTTTTGTGTTCATCGCCTTTTCCCTTTCCTCCGGTGTGCCAAAGAGCCGGCCGCTGAGAAAAGAGCGGATGTCCCGGTCGGTAATGATCCCTACGAGTTCGGTCCCCTCAACCACGGGCAGTTGCCGGATGTCTTCCTGATTCATGATCTCGTCGGCCTGCCCTATCGTGTCATTGGGCTCAATGGTCGAAGGATTTTCCGTCATCACATCTGCCACTTTCATAGCGTGTCTCTCCCTGCTGATAATGCCGCCGACGTTTTTTGCGCCTAGCGGCTTCGACGGCATTTCTAATAGAGAGCAAAAAACATGCCTCTATACGGCACTTATAAACGCAGCAAAATTTTCATGGGCAGTGAGCGAGTTTCGCACCTTTGCGATTTGGCCCCGCCGCTTTTTCGCATTCATGGGAATAGGTTGTGAAAATCGGTGGTGAGGAAAAATAGAGATTATCTAAAAGATGGAATTTTTTCTAAACTTCCTTTGCCTCTTTCTTGGCATGAAATGTGCGTTTGCCTTAACACTGAAACGAAAGGTTTGTCGGAGAGACGGTTATGGAAAACGAGAAGGACCGTTTTGGGGAAAAGATGAGGCTGGTAGAGCGCGCGAAGGAGGACATCTATTTTGCCGCGAAGGACCAGGAGTTGATCGAGAAACTGAAGGCGGTGTTAAGGAAGGTTGAAGGGGGTGGGAAGGGAGACCAGGAGCTGATCTGTCCGAAGTGTTTGGGAAAGTTGGAAAGCTATACCTTTATAGGATTTTTTTTAGATCGCTGTCAGGCCTGTGGTGGGGTGTGGCTGGATAAGGGGGAGTTGGAGGGGATCTTGAGGGAGGCCTCACGCAGTCGGGTGGGTTCTTTAATTGAGCGTTTTTTGGCGAAGTATCAGAGGGAGGAGAGGAGATAACCCGAGGGGAGTCGAGGGGGCCGTGAAGAGTTCGAGGAGAGCGCCCCGGCAGTTTGGCGACTAAAAGGGGCTCGCGGGGGAGAGGAGAAGCTTCATGGAGAAAAGGCAGCAGGAGTTTTCCATCTGGTACTTCGTAGCGGCTTTAATTCTTATTCTCATCATCCAGAATTTCCTCCAGAGCCCTCATGTTGAGAGTCTGAACTATAGCCAGTTTAAAGCGTTGGTAAAAAAGGGGCTGGTCGCTGATCTGGTGATTGGCGAAGCAACCATTCGAGGGAACCTCAAGAGCGAGGCGCTCCCGGAGATCTTTCCTCCCGAGAAACTGAAAGAGCTAGGCCAGGATCCGAAGGACGCGAAGAAAGCGTATCCCTTTGTCACGGTGAAAGTCTCGGATCCTGACCTGACCGCCGAGCTTGAGGAAGCTGGAATTTCTTTTCGCGGCGAAGTCTCCGCCAATTGGCTCCCTACCGTTTTATCTTGGGTGGTTCCGGTAGTCCTTTTCCTCTTTTTGTGGAACTACCTGTTCAAGAGAATGGGCTCCGGCGGCAGCATGATGCAGGTCGGGAAGAGCCGCGCCAAGGTTTATATAGAAAAAAAAACCGGGGTCACTTTCGCAGACGTCGAGGGCATTGACGAGGCGAAAGATGAGTTGGTCGAAGTGGTGGAGTTCCTTAAGCATCCTGAAAAATACCAGAGATTGGGAGGGCACATCCCCAAGGGTGTGCTCCTGCTTGGTCCGCCGGGCACGGGGAAAACCCTGCTTGCCCGGGCGGTGGCCGGAGAGGCTGGAGTCGCTTTTTTTAGCATTTCGGGTTCAGACTTTGTCGAAATGTTCGTCGGGGTAGGGGCGGCGCGAGTCAGGGATCTCTTTGCCCAGGCGGTGGAGCATGCCCCCAGCATCATTTTCATCGACGAGTTGGATGCATTGGGGAAGGCGAGGGGAATGAGCGTGCTGACCAGTCATGACGAGCGTGAGCAGACGCTCAATCAGCTTCTGGCGGAGATGGATGGGTTCGATCCGAATCAAGGGGTGATCATTATGGCCGCCACCAACCGGCCGGAGATACTGGATCCTGCGCTATTGCGTCCGGGGAGATTTGACCGGCAGGTTTTGGTTGATCGTCCCGACATCAAGGGGCGGGAGAAGATCCTGCGACTGCATGCCAAGAAAATTAAACTTTCACCTACCGTGGATCTCAGCGTGTTGGCGGCCAAGACGCCGGGTTTTGTCGGCGCGGACCTGGCCAATATCGTCAATGAGGCCGCCCTTTTGGCCGCGCGCCAAGGCAAGGACGCCGTCGAGATGACGGACTTCGATGAAGCCATAGAACGGGTGATCGCCGGGCTGCAAAAAAAGAGCCGCGTGATGAGCGCACAGGAAAAGAAGACGGTTGCCTATCACGAGTCCGGCCATGCCTTGGTGGCGGAGTTGGTCCCCGGCGCGGACCCGGTATCGAAGATCTCAATTATCCCACGGGGCATGGCGGCCTTGGGCTATACCCAGCAGCTTCCCACAGAAGATCGTTATCTCATGACCCGCTCTGAGCTGCTCGGCCGAGTCTCTGTCCTTTTAGGTGGCCGGGTCGCCGAAGAGATGGTTTTCGGGGATGTCTCGAGCGGCGCGCAAAACGATCTTCAGAGGGCCACAGAGATAGCCAGGACCATGGTTACCCAATTCGGTATGAGCGAGAAGTTAGGCCTCGTTTCTCTCGAGGGGCCGAGGACCCCCCTTTTCTTGCCTATTCCCACACATGCGCCCAAGGAGTACAGTGAGGAGACCGCTCGTCTCATTGACGAGGAGGTCAAGAAGATCATTTCACAAGCGCATGCCAAGGCCAGAGAGATCCTTGGCTCGCATCGCTCAGCGCTCGAAGAGTTGGCCAAACTGCTCCTTGAGAAGGAGGTCGTGGAGAGACCTGAGTTGCAGGCCATTCTCAAGGTGAGAAGCATCGATAGCGCCAAAGAGAAAAAGAGACAGGCAGGGGGCCGAGAACTCGAAGGCCTCGAGGAGAAAAAGGAGTAGGCAAGAGCTTTTGCCGTCAAGTGAGACTCATCGCAGGCGGAGGCTTGCCTGGACCCCTGGACGACCCAAGCAAAAACCGAGTGAATAACCAGAGAATCATTGCCTATTTCTCGATGGAGATCGCGGTTGACGCAGAGATACCCACGTACGCTGGCGGTCTGGGCGTACTGGCGGGGGACACGATTCGCTCCGCTGTAGATCTCAAAGTTCCCATGGTTGCGGTGACCCTCCTTTACAGGAAGGGATATTTTTACCAGACGCTCGATGCGAGCGGGTGGCAGAGAGAGGAACCGGTGGAGTGGGTTGTGAACGACTTTTTGGAAGAGATGCCGCAGCGGGCTGCTGTTGCTCTAGAAGGGAGAAGCGTTCACATCCGCTCCTGGAAATACGAAGTCAGTGATTCGGGCGGCTTCAAAGTGCCGGTCTATTTTTTGGACTCGGATCTTCCCGAAAATTCCGAAGGGGACAGAACGCTGACCCACTCTCTCTATGGAGGGGATCAGCGTTACCGACTCTGTCAGGAGGCGATCCTCGGAATCGGTGGCGTAAGAATGCTTCGCGCCCTTGGTTATCACGAGATCGAGCGCTTTCATATGAACGATGGCCATGCCAGCCTCCTGGTTCTGGAACTATTGGATGAAGAGGCTGGCAAGAACGGCGGACGACCGATCACGCACGACGATGTCGAAGCGGTGAGGAGGAAATGCGTCTTCACCACGCATACCCCTGTTCCAGCAGCGCGCGATCAGTTTCCGAAGGAGTTGGCCGAGCGCGTTCTGGGTGAATACCAGGCAATGTCTGACATCAAAGATTTGGTTTTTTGCGGCGACGTTCTTGACATGACGTTCCTGGGTTTTAATTTGAGTCACTTCATCAACGGCGTCGCTAAAAAACACAGCGAAGTTGCCAGATTGATGTTTGCCGGTTATTTGATTGATGCGATTACTAACGGAGTCCACGCGGCCACCTGGGTGGCCGAACCTTTTCACGAACTCTACGATCGCCATATCCGAGGTTGGAGACTGGACAACTTCAGCCTCCGCTACGCTCTGAGCATTCCGAAGGAGGAAGTGTGGAAGGCCCACAATCAGGTGAAAAAACGGCTGTTGCAGTATTTGAACCGCGAGACCAATGTGGGGATGGATGTGGATGTTTTGACCATCGGTTTTGCCCGGCGCATGGCGGCCTATAAGCGGGCGGATCTTCTCTTCACGGATCCCGAGAGGCTCAAAGGCATTGCCTCGAAGGCCGGTCCGTTTCAACTGGTTTACGCCGGCAAGGCGCACCCTCAAGATCAGGCAGGCAAGGAACTCATCCAGCGGATTTTTCGGATCAAGGACGCGCTCGCGAAAAATATCAAGATGGTTTACCTTGAGAATTACGACTTGGAGCTGGGAAAGATGATCACGGCAGGCGTTGACGTATGGCTGAACACACCCCAGCCGCCCCTTGAGGCTTCGGGGACAAGCGGGATGAAAGCGGCTCTTAACGGCGTCCCGAGTCTGAGCGTCCTGGATGGGTGGTGGATCGAAGGATGTATTGAGGGGGTGACCGGGTGGTCCATCGGAGAAAATGAAAGAGGAACAGAGGAAGCTAGCAACCGGTCCAAAGATGCCTCCTCCCTCTACGACAAATTAGAGCAGGTCATCATTCCCTTATTTTATCATAACCGGGATCGTTTCATCGACGTCATGCTCCACTCGATCGCGCTAAATGGCTCGTTCTTCAATACCCACAGAATGATCCAGCAGTATGTTCTAAAAGCCTATTTTGAGTAAAATCGGGGACGCCAGCGGAAGAAAGGTGAGCGATGGTTTCATGGTTGGACATCTCTAACTTCTCCGGCCTTACGGAACAAGAGGCGGCCGAGAGGCTGAGGGAAGAGGGTTATAACGAAATTCCCTCAACAAAGCGGCGCAGCATTGTTGCCATTGCCTTTGAACTCGTGCGGCAGCCCATGTTCCTGCTCCTTGCCGGCGGCGGAGTCATTTATCTCTTATTGGGCGATGTGCGAGAGGCATTGATGCTGCTTGGGTTTGTTATTGTGGTTATGGGCATCACTTTTTATCAAGAACGCAAAACGGAGCGCGCCCTCGAGGCGTTGCGGGACTTGTCCAGTCCACGCGCCCTGGTGATTCGGGATGGTCAGGAAAAGCGCATCGCGGGTCGCGATGTGGCCCGCGGCGACATTGTTATCCTGACCGAAGGCGATCGTGTCCCGGCCGACGCCATGCTCTTGTCGGGCGTCAATCTCTCCGTGGATGAGTCTTTGTTGACCGGCGAATCGGCGCCCGTGCGTAAGGTCGTCTGGGATGGGGCTATGGCTTTGCGCCGTCCCGGCGGCGATGATTTACCATTTGTTTTTTCCGGAACCCTTGTGATTCGGGGGCACGGCATGGGCCGGGTGCATGCAACCGGCATGAAAACTGAAATCGGCAAGATCGGCAAGGCGCTGCAAACGGTGGAAACAGAGGAGACCTTGTTGCAGAAAGAGACCGGAAGGTGGGTGCGTAATCTTGCCCTTTTGGGGTTATTCCTCTCCCTCTTGGTCGTGGTCTTATATGGTCTCACAAGAGGTCACTGGCTCGATGCCCTTCTGGCCGGCATTGCCCTGGCCATGGCGATGTTGCCGGAGGAATTTCCCGTGGTCTTGACCGTCTTCCTGGCCCTGGGCGCGTGGCGCATCTCGCAAAGACAAGTCCTCACTCGTCGTGTCCCGGCCGTCGAAGCCCTGGGTTCAACCACCGTCCTGTGCGTGGACAAGACCGGGACACTGACCTTCAACAGGATGTCGGTGCGCAAGATTTTTGCCCAAGGCGAGTTCTATGATCTCGCAAAGGATACGCCAGAGCCGCTCCCGGAAAGCTTCCATGAGCTTGTGGAGTTCGCCATTCTGGCAAGCCAAAGGGAACCTTTCGACCCGATGGAAAAAGCGCTAAGGCGGCTTGGGGGTCGTCACCTTTGCGGCACCGACCATCTCCACGACGATTGGAATCTGGTGCGTGAATACCCCTTATCTCAGACCATGCTCTCCCTTGCACACGTTTGGGAATCGCCCGGCGGTGGCGAGTTCGTGATCGCCGCCAAAGGCGCGCCCGAAGCCATTGCTGACCTGTGCCATCTGGATGAGGACGAGATGCAGGCATTGGCCGGAGCTATTTATTCGATGGCGGACGAAGGTCTACGGATACTGGGCGTGGCGCGGGCGACTTTTAGACAGCCCAGTTTGCCCGGCGACCAGCACGATTTCGACTTCGAGTTCTTGGGACTTATGGGGTTTGCCGATCCGGTGCGGCCTACCGTCGCAGGCGCCGTCAAGGAGTGTTACGGCGCGAGCATAAGGGTGGTGATGATAACCGGGGATTATCCGGTCACGGCGCAGAACATTGCTCGACAGATAGGCCTCGCCTCTGCGGACGAGTATATCACGGGGGCCGAACTGGACCGGATGGACGATGCGGAACTGCAACGGCGTATTCAGACGGTAAATATTTTCGCTCGGGTCGTGCCGGAACAGAAGCTGCGCCTGGTGAATGCATTGAAGGCCAACGGTGAAATCGTGGCCATGACGGGCGATGGCGTGAACGACGCGCCCGCCTTGAAGGCGGCCCACATCGGTATAGCCATGGGAGCCAGGGGCACGGATGTGGCGCGCGAGGCCTCGGCGCTGGTGCTGCTTGACGACGATTTCTCGTCGATCGTGCAGGCTGTAAAACTGGGCAGACGGATCTTCGATAATCTCAAGAAGGCTTTGGCTTATATCTTTGCCATCCACGTTCCAATCGCCGGTCTCTCGCTGCTTCCCGTGTTGCTGCGATGGCCGCTGGTACTTTTCCCCGTGCACATTGCCTTTCTCGAATTGATTATTGACCCGGCCTGCTCCGTTGTCTTCGAGGCGGAGCCCGAAGAAAGGGATGTGATGAGGCGTCCGCCGCGCAATCCGAAAGAGCCTCTGTTCGACAGGCGCACCGTGGGGCTGAGCGTGATGCAAGGGATGGGTGTATTGTTCATCGTCGCGGTTGTCTATATCGTCGCGCTTTATCGTGGACAAGATGAGATGGATGCGCGTGCCCTGACCTTTGGCACCCTCATCATCGCCAATCTGGGGCTGATTCTTACCAACCGCTCATGGTCAAGAACGATCCTGGCAACTCTAGACGCGCCGAACCGGGCGCTGTGGTGGGTGGTAGGAGGCGCGCTGCTCTTTCTCGGCTTGGTGTTCTACATTCCTTTCTTGAAAGATATGTTCCGTTTTTCGACGCTGCATGCCGTTGACCTGGTGATCTGCCTAGCCGCAGGCGTACTCAGCATCCTATGGTTCGAGGGGTTTAAATTATTCAATGGAATGCGGCCAAAGCATTCCAGCCTGCAATCGACAAGTTCTTGATGACGATTCCCACTTTTGCCACTAACATCTTCCATTCTTCTCAATCATGGGAAAGATAAATCTTCCTTACAACAAAAACTCGAACTATTCCCTGGCATAGCTCTTGCTGTTTACCATGGTTATGTTTCGTTTTCCCGGTATTCCGAGCACCAGAGATGGTTCGGAAGCCGTAGTGTGGGTAGAAATCCACATCAGTCAAGGCGCCTGTGCTTATCCCATCACGCCGTCCACCAATATGGGGGGTGGCTATCAGACGGCGGTGGCCAACGGCCAACGAAACCTCTGGGGCGAGCCGTTGGCCTTTATCGAGCCGGAATCGGAGCATAGCTCCGCCAGCGCCTGCGAAGGGTTCGCGCTCGCCGGGGGGCGGGTGGCAAATTTCACTTCGGGGCAGGGGCTGATCCTGATGAAAGAGGTGTTGTACGTGATCTCAGGCAAACGCTTGCCGGTAGTCTTTCACATCGGCGCGCGTGCGCTTACCTCTCAGGGGCTGAATATCCACGCCGGCCATGACGATGTCATGGGGGTCGCCGATTGCGGCTGGGGAATGCTTTTTGCCCGCAGCGCCCAGGAGGCGGCTGACTTGGCGCTTGTCGCCCGGCGGGCGGCTGAAGAATCAGAGACGCCGTTTTTCAACGTGCAAGACGGTTTTCTCACTACCCATACCATCGAAAGCCTCCAGCTGCCCGAGCCCGAACTGATGAAGGAGTTCGTGGGCGATCCCAACAGCGAACATCGGTTGCGTAATCTTATGGATCCGACGCACCCCATCATGAGCGGCGTGGTGCAAAATCAAGACAGTTATATGAAAGGTAAAATCGCGCAGCGCTATTTCTACGAGCGGCTTCCGGCGATCATGCAACAGGTCATGGAGCGGTTCTACGATTTGACCGGCCGGCGTTACCGGATGGCGGATCCCCATCGTCTGCAAGATGCTGAATATGCGCTGGTGGGCATGGGGAGTCTCCTGGAGACCGCCTCGGCTACGGTCGATTACCTGCGCGATCGGGAGAAACTCAAGGTCGGGTCGCTGCACGTTACCTGCTATCGGCCGTTTCCGGGACCGCAGATCGTGGAGGCGCTCAAACACGTGAAGGCCGCAGCGGTCTTCGAGCGTATGGACGATCCCTCGGCTCAATCCAATCCGTTGACCGCTCAAATCAAGGCCGCCTTCGCCGATGCGCTGGCCGGCGCCCCCGGCTATCCGCGCATCAAACGGGCGCCGATCATCTATTCCGGCGCGGCGGGTCTTGGCGGCCGGGATGTTCGGCCCGGCGATTTCGTTGCCGTGGTGAATCACATGCGGAAGCAGAAGGAGCAGCGCTTCTTTGTCCTGGGAATCAAGCACGATCTCGCGCTTAGTTCCGATGGCGAGGTTGACGTTCGACCGCCGGGAGCATTCTCCATGCGCGGCTACTCCGTGGGCGGCTACGGCTCGGTAACCACCAATAAGATCATCGCCACCGTTGTCGGCGACCTGTTCGGTCTTAAGGTGCAGGCCTATCCCTTGTACGGGTCGGAAAAGAAAGGACTGCCGACCACATACTATCTGACGGTGGCTAAGGAGCGTATCCGGGTACATTCGGAGCTGAAATACGTCGATTTTGTGCCGCTAAATAACGTCAATGCCTTTAATCTGGGGAATCCTCTGGACGGGTTGTCTCCGGGCGGCGCCATCTTCCTGCAGCACCACAGCGCCGATCCTGCAGAGGTGTGGAAAACGATCCCCGGCTATGCCCGCGATATCATCCGCCAGAAACGCATTCGCGTATTTGCGCTGGACGCGGTGAAAATCGCAGAGGAGGTAGCGAGCCGATCGGAACTGGCGCAGCGTACCCAGGGCATCGTGCTGCTGGGCGTTTTTCTTCGGGTTGCCCCCTTTATCCAACAGCGCGGCTTGAGCGAGCAGGAGCTTTACCGGGCGGTGGAAAAGTCGTTGCACAAGTTCTTCGGCAAGCTCAGCGAGCGAGTGATCCAGGATAATCTGGAAGCGGTTAAGCGCGGCAATAAAGAGGTGTTGGAGCTGCCCCCCGAGGTGATCGAGGCGGCGGCATAGAATTGTTCCGTCGGGGCGGAACAGTTCATGAAAGAGCGATTTATGAGCCAAAAAACCGTGCGCGCCTGGATGCACCGCGGCGTGGTCAGTTGCCGTCCCGATACGTCGCTGGAAGAAGTGGCAAACACCATGGAATCCAAGGACATCAGCGCCCTCGTTGTCGTCAATGAGGCAGGCGACGCAGTGGGCGTGATCTCCCGGACGGATTTGGTCAACGCGCGTTTTGTCCAACCCTATTTGAAACTTTGGCGCGGCATGATGGCAGAGCACTTGATGAGCCGGCCTGTCATCAGCGTTGGCCCGGACATGCCGGTTGTCGAGGCGGCGCGGCTGCTTGGCGAGAAGCAGATTCATCGGTTGGTGGTCGTGGAAAAGGAAGGCCGGCACGTTCGTGCCGTGGGAATCCTATCCGTTACGGATCTGGCCAAACATATTTCGGAGTGAAGAGTTTTACGGAGGTTGCGCAGTGAAACGGCATAAAGGGAGGATTCATCCATCAAGGGCGGCGGCTCGGAAGCCGAACGATGTGGGTAGCAAACAGCCGGGGGAGGCGAAGGAAACTCACGAGACGACCTTCCTGGATACCCACCTCCTCGAACTCGATCTCGATACCTACGTGGATGATTTCAATCGGCGGGTCATTGGCGCCTATCAGCAAGGCACCGGTTCGATCACGCTCCCGGCGGATGTCGGTATTGCGCGCAGCCTTATTCCTCCGGGCACGGCCGCCCTGCGCGACTTCAGCTACATCGCCGTCGAAATCCCGCAGTTCCTTGCGGACAAATGCGTGGGCTGCATGGCCTGCGTTACGGAGTGTCCGGATACGGCGATTCTGGGTAAGGCAATCCCTGCGTCCCGGGTGGAACAGGCGCTGACCGAGATCCCGGACCCTGAGGAGCAAGCCTGGGTGCGGTCGCACTGGGTGCGAACCCGCAAGTATTTTGAGGTGCCGGAGAAGAAAGGGCAGGAGGGCGCGTTATTCGGCATCTTCATCGATCCTACCAAATGTAAAGGTTGCGCGGAATGCGTCCAGGTCTGCGACGAGCTGGATTATCACGCGCTGGAGATGGTCAAGAAAGACGAGGCCACGCTGCCACGCTATCGTGACGCTTTCAATTTCTTCCGCCGGATCGGGCCGACGCCTCAAGCATACATCAACGAGCGGGCCTTGGCCGATTTTATGTTGGCCGAGGCCTCCGCTCTGCTTTACGTCGGTGGGGCGGGCTCCTGCATGGGATGCGGCGAGGCAACAGCGATTCGCATGATGCTGGCGGCCACGGGTTTCATTTGCGGGCCGGAAAAGATGGCGATCGTAGCAGCGACCGGCTGCAACTCGGTCTACGGATCTACCTATCCTTACAACCCCTTTCTCGTGCCCTGGACGAACTCGCTGTTTGAAAACGCGCCGGCAGTTGCCATGGGGATCCGGGACCGCTGGGACCAGCAGGGATGGCACGATAAGAAGCTCTGGGTTATCGGCGGCGACGGCGCAATGTATGATATTGGCTTCCAGAGCCTCAGCCGGATGCTGGCGAGCGGAAAGGACATCAATGTTCTGGTGCTCGATACGCAGGTTTACTCGAACACGGGCGGCCAGGCCTCCACCGCTTCCTTCCTCGGTCAGGACGCCAAGATGGCGGCCATCGGCGGAACGATCCGGGGGAAACGGGAACATCGAAAAGAGCTGGGACAAATCTGCCTGATGCATCCCGAGGTCTACGTTGCCCAGACCACGCCGGCTCACATCAACCACTTTTACAAGGCCGTCATGGAGGCCAACGAGTATCCTGGCCCGGCAGTCATCAACGTCTTTGCCACCTGCCAGCCGGAACACGGCGTGGCGGATGATATGGCCGCGCACCACGCCAAGTTGGCAGTGGAATCGCGCGCCTTTCCGCTCTTTGTTCACGATCCGCGGAAGGGAAAGAGAATCCGCGAACGGTTGAGCCTGGTCGGCAATCCGGCGCAGAAGGAGGATTGGTGGACGCCGCCCAACAGCGACAAACCGTTTACCTTCATAGATTTTGCAAGTACGGAGGGCCGCTTTGCGAAACAGTTCGATGCTGAGGGGAATCCATCGGAAGCGCTTCAGCAGGCGCAAGAGGACCGGCTGAATAACTGGCAGCTCTTGCAAGAACTGGCGGGACTGCGCTGATCGAGCATGAGGTCTAAATCTCCGTAACTTTCGTCCGTTATACCGCAACAATCGACTTCGCGAAGTCTTGCCAAAGGCTCCGTTATTATTTCGGGCTTTGACAGACCGTTGAAAAAGGTTCGACCTTGCCTTCGGCTCTGAGGCTCAGGCTCGAAGAGAGGCTCACCTCGAAAGGCCCATCTGCGCCCTCGCAGTCTTACGCCTTCCGCCTAACGCCTCACGCCTGTTTTTGTTGCCTTGCCTGTTTTAGAATTTTGCTCTATTTTACGCGAAACTAACTTCGGCTGGGTCTCCCGATCCGGTCACCTCGTTGATTCCGCATTATCGCCCGGACAGGGTTTGTCCGGTCGGTACAGGATCTCCGCCACGTCCCCCGGACTCCTTGACACCGCCGACCCCCATTTTCCAAATTCCCCGTGTTCATTCACCGCCTTCACCCACTCGTCCAGCGAAGCCCGCTTGGTCTTATCTTGATCGCTCTCCTGGCCCTTGGTCTCAAGGACCAGCATAGCTCCGTCTTTTAAGCGGATGAGAAAATCAGGCCGGTACTTGTGAACCACGCCCTGGTAGATATAGAGCACTTCAAACCCGAGGTGATCATTCTTCACCCACGCCGCAACATTCTGGTTCCGGTCCAGCTCGAAGGCTTCCGTGGCCTCCCACGTGCTGTCATAGACACAGAAATTGATGTGGGATCTTTCGGTGTACTCGCACGGCTTTCCGGTGAACCAGGTTCTCATGTCGCCGGTGGAGAGAATAGGCCGTTCCGTGTCGAAGATCGGGATTCGGCATTCCGTGTTTCCAGGAATGATGCTCTCCCATATGTGCTGGACGGCTTTGCTCATGTTCAGGGTTATGAGAATACGGCGTCTTATGTCGTCCTGGTTAAAAAGGGGCGGGTTGATCTCGATTTTCCCGGAGGAGATGAACTGCTCCACCAGCCGGATCAGTTGGGCCAACAGATATTCCTTATTCCCCTTCCAGCCGGGCCTCATCTGGTCATAGACCTGACTGGCCTGTTCAAAGACGATCTTTTGCCATCTAAACTTTTTCCCCAGCTCCTCCAGGTCTATGGCCGAGATCTTCGTGACATCAGGCTTCCCGTCTATGATCGGAGCCATCTGCACCAGGGTGGGGGTTTCATAGGCATTCAGCTCAAGCGGCCTGGTCTTGTTCAAGTCCAGCCTCAGCTCAGGCCGGAATACGTGATCGATCCTGATGATATTCGGCCAGCTAATCTCAAAGTCTTTCTTGTCGTTTACCGCCTCTATTTTAGTCTTGGGAGGAGGGGGAGGCGGCGGCAGACCCTCCGTATCTCCCTCGTGCGGCAGGAAGGTAAACGGCACGCCGAAGATATTGACGTACTCCGGGTCAAATAAGCCCGTTTCTTTGTTGATTTCGTAAGACACCCGCCTGAGCCCGCGCCCTACCACTTGCTCGCAGAGTAACTGGCTCGTAAAGGCGCGAAGCCCCATGATGTGGGTGACGGTCCTGGCATCCCACCCCTCAGAGAGCATACCCACGGAGATTACTTTCTGAATGGCTTCGCCGGGCCTCCCCACCTGTCCGATGGTGTCCACTTTTCTTCTGAGCAACTCCCCTAGTTTCTTCTTTGTGAGCTTTCGGGCGGGCTCGTCTCCTTCCGCCTCCTCTTCCGGCTCGGGCGGGTTATCGTCATTTAACGAAACCGGCTCCTCTTCGGCCTCCGCCATTTCCAGAACCTTGGAGTCGATGTGGAGAATTTTTTCAGGATCGCAAAGCTCGTCGATCAGGATTCTCTTGCGTGTAAAAGCATAGTTCACCCTGGCCGCGGTCTCCGTCCGGTTGGCGACGGTAATCATGACCGGCGGGGTGCGAAGCCCGCTGTCCTTCCATGCCTTCGCCGCTTCAAGCCAGTCCCGGCCCAGGAGGTAGTAACCCACACTGACCAACTGGGGAAGAGGCTCCTGCTCTTGGGCCTTCCGGTTGAGATCGTCCTTTACATGCTCATAGATATGGTAGAGCTTTGATTTGTAGCTTTTCGCATCCGGCAGACCTTCATCCCGCACCACAACGCGGGGCGTCTTTACCAGGCCGGACTCGATCGCGTCGTTCAGGCCGAAGTCGCTCACGATCCAGCCGAAAAGGGCCTCCTCCGAACTCTGCTTGCCGGAGGGAGCGAACGGAGTGGCCGAGAAGTCGTAGCAGGTAAGGATTCCCCGCGCCTTATGGATTCGGTCCAACCCCCCTATCCATTTGGTAGCTTCTTCGATGTCTTCCTTCTTGACGCCTTTGACTTTGGACTCGGCTGGTATTCGCCAGGCGTGGTGCGCTTCGTCATTGATCACGAGCAGGCTACGAGCCGTGGCAATCTCCCCGAGAACTTCTTTGACATAAGCCTCGTCGCTCTTGGCCCCGCGCTTATCGACCGTCTTCTTTCTGGCGAGCTTCTCTTCCGTCTCCCAGTTAAGGCCGTGCCAGTTGCGGATGAGTACCTTTCCCTGGCGGAGCTTGCCGAGCAAGGCCGGAGGGACAATGATGAATTCGTCGTAGAAATTCCCTTTTCCCGCCGGAAGCAGGACTTGGAGGCGGCTTTTTACAGTCAAACCAGGAGCCACCACGAAAACATGCTTGGAGAAGCGGGCGTCCTGCGGATAGGTGACTTTGTTGATGACCTGCCACGCAATCAACATCGCCATGACGACGGTTTTTCCCGAACCCGTGGCCATCTTAGAGGAGAGCCGAGTGAATGCTCCCCCATCGGAGGGAATGTCGATGCCGACCTTGTCCGAAGCCGGGGCCTCCGTGAGCCAGATCAAGGTTTCAATCGCCTCAAGCTGGCAGAAGAAGAGACGGTTCTCTCGCTCTTCGGGGTTATGCCAGTGCTCCAGCAGCCGTTTGGTAATCCCCGTGGCTCCGGGATAACCCGCTTCCCGCCACGCCTTCACCCGCGGGCGGATCTGGTTTACCAAAGGGATTGGGACGAAGATGCCTGGATCGTCAAAGGCCTTGGAGGTCTGGGAAGCTATGACATAGCCGGCCGGTCTCCTGCCTTCTTTCAGGTCGAATGTCCGCGTCTCCCGGTCGTAGCTCCAATATTGCCGGGGCTCCCCGTAGGGTGAGTTGATGATCAGGTGGTCTATGGTGGGCTTGCCCATTAGTCGATCTCGATGATTCTAAGACTCTCGATCCCCCGATCATCCACGATCTTCACGGCCACGCGCTTATGCTTCCCAGACTCGAACGGAAGCGAGACTGTCCCCCGGTAGGCCTCGATCAGCTCTTCGTCGATTTCCGCTTTGAGGTTCTTTGCCAGCCTGGCCCATCCTTCATTCTCGCCAGCCATAGGAAAGAAAACCTGCTTTGGAAAAAGGCTTCGCCCGTCGTAATCGGTGTCCAAAAGCCAGATCGCGATTTTTTCATTCCCGCCGGACTCAATCGTTCCTGTCTTCGTGTTGTAGTAATCGAAACCCAAGACCTCGACTTTATATTTGCCTTTGTCCTTCCCGTCCTTGATTTTCGTGAGCCGTATATCCGGCTGGCCGATGAGCCAGAAGCTTTCGTTGCTCGCCCGCTTTTTCTTGAGATCTTCCGTCAGCAGATCGGCGTTCATCTGCGCTTTCAGCAGCACCACCCCAGGCCATTCCGTTTCATCGATGTCCTTCGCAGCCTCCGGGTCGAACTGGAAGGCGGCGAAAACGACTATCTTCGGCTTGGGAACAAGCTTCTGCGCCTCTTCGATGGCAAGCTCGACCTGCTTCTGTTCAAGCGGAGCATGCTCCGGGCCAAAGGAGATCACGACTCTTTGCGGTTTTCCGTAGATTCCCTCCGGGTCCTTGACCCTGTCCGCGCCCTTGTCGTTCGGCCTCGTCTCCGCTTCCGCGTGGAGCCACCTGGTTCCAGGCAGAGGTTCGACGCGAGAGAAAAGAATGTACTGCCCTCGTTTTCCTCGGATGCCCGTTCTTAACAGCTCATCGCGCCATTCAGCCTGGCGCAGGGTCTCCCCGGACCGGGCGATGGAATCATCAGGCGGCAGCTCCGCCTTTATCTCAAAGAGCGGTTTCACCACTGGCGCCGGGACTGCTTCCACAGTGAAAGGTCCGGTCACTCGCGCTCTTGAATTGTCCACGAAAGGCTGATCGTAGAGGGTCTCCTGATCCGACGGTTCGTTGTTGGCAATGGATTTCAACATGACATGCGGAACTGTCTTGTACTTGAATCCGCTTTCCACCCCTTCGTTGGGGTGTGCAAGTTCATAGTAATCAAAGAGAGCCGTCATCAAGCGCTGTTTTGCTAAAGTAATGGCCACTCTGGACGTATCGCAGGTGATCCAGCGTCGCCCCCACTGTTCAGCAGCGAATGCTGTTGTTCCGCTACCGCAGGTAGGATCGAAGATCAGATCTCCGGGGTCGGTGGTCATAATCATGCAGCGCAGGATAACTTTTGTTGAGGTTTGAACAACATAGTCTTTGTTTTGCTCAGACAATTGATCATTCCATATGTTATCAAGACTCTCGAACGGGAAGTCTGAAAAATACCTCACGTACTTTGGGCTATTCCCATAAACCTCAATCCTATTTGCAGCAACGAGATTGTCTGCGCCTGCCTGATTTGTCTTGAAACTCCCACTCTTGATTGCGAAAGTCTTTCCGAGAATCTCAATGCTTGCACCACTGCCGGACTGACTTCTAAGGTCCGTGAGCGTGTAGATCCTTGCATCTTTCGGCAAATTCGCCTCATTTAAAATCGCTCCGTCTCTTTTCTCCCAATCGCTTATTGAAAGTCTTTCGCCATTCGACAATTCAATCTTTGAGTAATACTCCTTGTAGTAATCGAAGCTCTTTTCGACAAAGAGGGGACGGTATTTGATGTGATTGATATCCTTACAGTACCAGAGCAGGTAATCGCCCGCCTTATCTAAAACCTTCTGCCCGAGTCCCGTGGTAGTCCGGAACGATACCACTCTGACAAAGTTCTTAGGGGTAAAAACCTCATCTAACAATTCCTTTACATGGTGCACGTTCTCGTCCGAAATCTGCACAAAGATACTTCCGCTTTCCGCTAAAAGTTCCCGAACCAAGAGGATCCTGTCCCGCAAATAGGTCAGATACGAGTGTATCCCCAACTCCCAAGTATCCCGGAATGCTTTTATCATCTCTGGCTCTTGGGTAAGATCCTCATCTTTCCCATCTTTGACATCACGCTTGTTTACAAAAGGCTGGAAGTTGGAGCCGTAGCGGATTCCATAAGGCGGGTCGATGTAGATCATTTGAACCTGCCCGGCCATGCCTTCCTTTTCCAGCAAAGAATTCATGACCAGCAGGGAGTCTCCGGCTATCAAGCGGTTCGACCAGTTGTGGGGATGCTTGTAGAACTCGATGGCTTCGCGTAGCGGGGGATTCTCTCCAGGAGATTGAAACAGGGACATTTGCTGATCCGCCTGCCCGTTGCGCTTCCGAACCGCTTCGACGATCGTGCGCGGATCGATCCGCTCGTGGACGTGAAGCGAGACCGTTGGGACTTCAAAGGAAGTCCGTTCCGCTTTCCCTGACCAAACCAACTGCGGATCGAGATGCGGATCGTAGGCGTATTTTTTCTTTCCGGTTTCCTTATCGGTCTCTGGTGTTACCAGCCCGACCGGAGGATTATTAACCCGCTTTTTGCCTTTGTGATCGTACTGGTCGATAGGTTTCTTCTTCGACTTCGTCGCCTTCGCCACTCGAGGGTCTCCCTTCCATCCGCTGTCTCCAGGGGAAGCTGGGTCGGATCACAACAATTTAACCCGCTTAGAGTGCGCCTGTAAAGCCAAAAGTGAAGGGCGTTTGGATCAAGAATTAGAACGCCAAAGGTCCCCGACGCCCTTTCCTCTCTCGTGCCAATCCCCGTTAGCTTTTTTCTTTACAATTCCCATAGGAGGCGGTAACATTCCGTTCAACGGCTTAGGCCGACCTGCCTGTCTGATCCCACAGGCATGCCCGTTTTATCCCCAATGCCACGTAGGGGATTCTGTCGGAACTCCGTTGTTCCCAGGCATTAGGGATAAAACGCTATACGTCTAGGTGTCTAATTGGAGAAAGGAGAATCACATGGCAAAGAAGAAGGTATTCGTGAGCTTTGATTTCGACAACGACAAGTCGCTCAAGGATTTGATCGTTGGTCAGGCGCGACTACCTGACTCACCATTTGAGGTCATCGATACTTCCCTGAAGGAAGCCGCCCCGATGAAGACTTGGGAGGACAAGGCTCGTGTTGCGATCAAGCGGTCAGAGATTGTGTTGGTAATGGTCGGGTCGAATACGCATAAAGCACCCGGTGTCCTCAAAGAAGTCCAGATGGCTAGAGATGAGAAAATACCCATCGTTCAAATGATCGGGCACAAAGATGGGAACTACACAGCTGTTCCCAACGCTGGCCGGCTATATGCGTGGAACTGGGACAACCTCAAGAACCTCCTGAGCTAGTGTCGAATGAGTGCCCTCAACCTCGACTCGCCCTCGGTTCAGAGCTACCTGGGGATTCTCCAAGGCGTCATCACACGGATGGCGACGAATAGCGCCAACGCAAAAGCATGGTGCATAGCGCTCGTTTCAGCGATCGTTGTCATCATCGCCGACAAGGGCCGGCCCGAGTACGTATGGATCTCATGCGTGCCCATCGTCTTGTTCTTCGCTCTCGACGCCTACTACTTGGGGCTAGAGCGTCTCTTCCGCGACGTCTACAACGGTTTCGTTCGCAAGCTGCATGAGGGCACAGCAACGGTCGAAGACACATTCATTGTCACTCCAGGCACCGGCGGCCAGATTTTCGGTGCCGCCGCGCGAGCGACGGGGTCGTTCTCAATTTGGCCGTTCTACCTCCTGCTCATAATCATGCTGTTGCTCGTGAAGGCGTGGGTCTTGTGATCGCGGCGACTAGACACCTAACACGATGCAGCGGACGGTCCGCTTCGCGGCCTGCCGCTGATCGCGAACGTTGAACCCCATAAAGAAAGGACAAGTCATATGGCCAGAAAAACTGTCGATTTCAACAAGACAGGCGTAGAGAAGCTCCCCGATGATAAACCAGTTATCTATAAAATCCTTACCGACAGTGGTAAAAATAACTACACTGGTGTAGCAAAACGCGGCCGCGTTCAAGAAAGAATTCAAGAACACCTTCCTGGCGGTAAAGATTATGTGCCCGGCACCAAAGTTCAAATCGAACAAATGAAGACCATCAACGATGCCGAACAAAAAGAGGTGAACATCATTTCTCGAACTAAACCAAGATACAATGACCAGGGCAAATAGGTTCTAACGACGGCTTACAGCGGCCCGCGCTGGCGCGCGGTCGCTGACCCCGCAGAGGGAAAAAGGGGACATTGAGAGGGAAAAAGGGGACATTGTACTTTTCGCGGGGAAAGGCGTGGGAGTCAGGTCTTGTAGTCACACATTATCGTAATGCAAGACGCGACCCTAAAATCCGAGGGTTACCCAGGAAAAATCCTACGGCCGAGCCCAACAATGATGCCCCGTGAAGATTCGGATGATAGTGTTCTGGCGCCTCTGACACCGCCGCAGCGCAGGGTCTTTCTCTCGTCCGTCTTTCAGGAAATCTCTCCCGACGGCGCAACCCAAGGTTATTTCAGGCTCCGGCGGACCATATACGACATCGGGGAACAGGAAGGCGTGCCGGTATGGGTGGCCGAAGTGGATCGGGAAGATCTCGGTCGTGACACGCCTTGGACAAAAAACCTTACCGCGTGCATTGAGGTTCTGATCGATTCTCCACTGCTAATTGTCATCCTTTCCCATCGGGCGGGCCGTCCGGTTGACCTCGGAGAGCTCGGCTCAGCCGCATCCAGCATATTCGAAGTTGAGCTATTTCATGCCTCTCAATGGAAGGTGCCCACCGTCTTCTATGTCGTAAGAGGCTACGAACCCGCGCCAGAACTCACGAATCTCATCAGCATCCTCAGGCTTCAGGAAAACAAGAATTGGTTCGTTCTCGATGAGAACGAGATTGAGCGCCACGTTCGCTCCCTTTTAAGGCATTTCAAGACGGGAACCCTTGCGGAAGATTGGGCTCTCCGAGCGATCCCTGACCGTTTGTCAGATGGGAAGTCGTTTGCCGCGGTCGAGCAGGAAATTCAGTCGGACACCCTCAGTTTTATCGGCAGGTTCGGGCCGCGCGGCCGTTCCGATTTCAATATGCGGCGTGTTGACCGCTTTCTCGGGCTTGCCAGGCAGGAAGCGGAACGCGGCAACAATGTCGATCGCCTAAGCTATCTGTGGATGGCAATGCGTGACCTTTCAATTGGGGAAGCATTGGAACTCGCACGCGCTGAAAAATGGGCCGAACTGTCCGAACAGTGGCCGTCAGTCGCAGCGTGGCTTGGTCTCCATGGGCCGCTGAATACGGGAGTATCAGCCGCGTTTCACACGCAAAACGACCTCAGGAGCCGCGGATTCTTCAGGGATCGGGAGTTTCCGTACGGACCATACGCCAGCGAATTCTATTCTATGGGGCTCGCCTGTGAGACGCCGCGGTGGCAACGGCGGCGTTTCGCTGCCGCAGTTCAATTGGCCTCAAGACACACAGCGTCACATGCGTATGATCCTTCAGGCGCCCTGGCGATCAGGGCAAGCGCAAAGCTGCGTCTTGCCCGGCTGGGAAGACCGTGGCTCGTTTGGAGCGCACTTTCGGACTACCGGCAGGTTTGCCGCATCAGAGAAAAGATCGGCGCCGACGATTCCGCTGTGGGCGAAGCCCTCGTCGAGTCGGCTTTTGCAGAATTCCAGGTCGCTCGTTTCATGCCCTGGAAGCGAACCAACGCTCTTGCCCGCATGCGTGAGGGCGTTGCTCTTCTGGAATCGAAGATCGTGCCTCCCAGGGTCGGATTCGTTGTAAGGGCAAAACGGAAATTTGCGCTGGCGCTGGAGCAGGCAGGATTCCGAGACGAAGCCGAGGCACAGAAAAAAGGCGCGGCTGATCTTGCAACGCGATACGGCATCCTCGGCCAGCTCAGACAGATGCGAGATCGCTGAAGCTTGCCCATCACTCTATTGAAAGGGTATGGGGTGATATTTGTGATTCGTGGTTTCGGGAAATTTAAAGGAGTCTTTTCACATAACCCACAGCATGACCTCGGAGCGCTGTCTATCTGTGCGGACACGCAGACAGGTCTCCCCGCGCACATAAAAGCAGACGCCACTGATCGATCACCAAACAACATTCGGCAACGCGGATGCCAGGCTCGCTCGTGGCTTCTTAGAGATCCTCCGCCTGGCCTGGAATTTCCGGGGACGGTATACTTCATTTCCTTTTCTTCCCCTTTTGCCAGCCGCGGAATCAGGTGTTTGACAATGTGAAGTCATCAGCCTAGACTTTGGGTAAATGGGTACAAAGCAAATCACAGTAAACGCTGAATGGGACCCGGAGGCCAAAGTCTGGGTCGCGACCAGCGATGATGTCCCCGGGCTCATCACCGAAGCCGACACCATTGAGGCTTTGGCAGAAAAACTCTCCGTCATGATCCCCGAGCTCCTGGAAGCGAACGGTGCTTTGGCAGGCAACGCGGTCCGCGAAGTGCCTATCAATCTGATTGCCCACCGCGAACAGGTTATCTCGCTCCGCGACTAAATGGCAGACTACTCGCCCGATGTGAAGCGGATTCTCCGGGCGAACGGGTGTTACTTTCACCGCCAGGGCAAAGGCGATCACGAGATTTGGTACAGTCCCATAACGAACCGCTATTTCCCAGTAGACAACAAGATTCTTTCCCGCCACACCGCAAACGGCATTCTTAGACAGGCAGGCTTACCGAAAGAGTTTTAATGTTTCGTTTGGGGTAGAAAAGGTACCGAATTTAAAGGGTCGGGGGTCTTTTCACGTAACCTACGGCATGACCTCGGAGCGCTGTCTATCTCACGCGGCCATAAGAGCAAATGCCACGGACTGATCACCAGACAGTATTCGGCAACGCGAATGCCAGGCTCGCTCGTGGCTTCTTGGAGATCCGCCGCCCGCACTGAGTAGTACGAAGCGCGTATCGAAATGCCTGTCCTGATTAGGCCCGCAGGGCCGTATCGAAGGGGTGAGAACACGAGGATGGCGCGATATGACTCACCCCTTCTATCTTATGGATGGCATTCCCGTCGTAAAAGACTCCCGAACAACCCTTTATCCCGCTTCGAGGTCATCAAGAAAATTCTTCAACACCTGGGCCTGTGGGAAGAGGCTCATGCCCCGGCGGATAGCGACCCCGCGAGAGGAGAGATCACCCTGGATCTTTCCTACAGCCAGTCAATGTAAAAAACCCTCGCCACCTCTCGGCGGGAGGCCATGTCCAGGTCTGTCTTAAAACCGAACTCGGGTTGACATAATAGGCCGTTATCGGATACTGTCGGCCCCAAAACGAGCGATGGGCAGCCGGTTTGCGCGTCCGAGTGCTCTGTAGGGCTCTCGGCGGCGGGCTGACGAGTGACTGTCTCGAGGACTTTTGGGTTCTTGGTGGCTATACCTCAAAAAGAAATTCTATCATTTTATCATTTTGACTTTGCTAGAGCTTCCAGACTATAAGCCAAGGAGGCTCAACTGCTAAACCTTAATTTGGACAAGAGTGACTCGGACTATTGGATTTGTCACTGCTGCGGGGAGTTTAACCCGCGTGTTCCAAACTTGCGTTTAAAGGAGGTGTCTAATGGATTGGGAAAAAATTAAACTCGGTGCGTGGAGTGCCGTTGGAGGTGCGATCATATTAGCCATTGTCGGTTTCACCTGGGGCGGATGGGTTACCAGCGGCACTGCTGAGGCAAAGGGCAAAGAGATCGCCGCCGATGCTGTCGCCGCGCGCTTGGGATCGATTTGTGTCGCACAGTTTAACCGGGACCCGCAGAAGGGCGAGAAGCTCAAAGAAATGAAGGACAAAGATGTTTGGGACAAAGGCCGCTATATTGAAAAGCAGAGTTGGGCGATCATGCCGGGCGAGGATAAAGTCGATAGCAAGGTTGCCGATGCCTGCGCCAAGCAACTTACGGAGAAGCCCTCATAGAATTCCGGGCGGCGATTTCCGGGCTCTAGTAGGGTCCTAGGGTCAGGTCTAGTATCGTAGCTCATCTCGAAACAAGTCACGTCTTACCGGCCGCGCCGGAAATTCATAGGGGCCGGGGGTCTTTTCACGCAACCCACAGCATGACCTCGGAGCGCTGTCTATCTCACGCGGCCATAAAAGCCCTGTGGAGTATGGACCGCGACTCCACAGGGCAGGCTCGCTCGTTGTTTCTTGGAGATCCACCGCTTGTCCTGAGTAGGCCCGAAGGGTCGTATCGAAGGGGTGAGAATGCGAGGACGGCGCGACATGACCCACCGCCTCTTTCGTATGGATGGCTCTCCCATTGTAAAAGAGTCCCTTATCCCGCCCTCGGTACCCAAAGTAAACTCAAAAAACGGTCACGATCACTACTACGGATAGCAGTTTATATCCTGTAGTCTATTCGTGCATTCGAGCAGCACGCTTCACAATAAAAACCTAAATCTGCTCTTGATTTTGTCCTATTTTATATGCAAAATGTGCATTACCAATACACGGAATGCCGCAAAACCATAAAAACAGCCTCAAGACGCTCGGACCTTTGGCTGCGTTGCTCGTAACTACCCTCCACGAGTGCAACCAGGTCTTGTTCGGAGTCAGGGATGTTAAGGCAATTACCGGCTTGGCGGATCCCTCAGCCAGGAGCTTCGTCCGCTCGCTCGTGGAAAGAGGTGTGGTGACCCGCCTCAAGCCCGGGCTCTTCATCCTTGTTCCCTTCGAGTTGGGGAAAGAAACCGAGTACATGGGCCATCCCTGGCTTGTGGCAAAGGCACTGGCCAGCGGGGATGACTATTATCTATCTTACGGCACGGCGATGGAGGCGCACCAGATGCTCACGCAGCCACAACTCGTGGTCTATGTGAGCACCCCTAATCCTAAACGAGCGCGCTCAATCATGGGGACAGAATTCCGTTTCGTCCGCTGCACGAAAAAACAGATCTTCGGAATTGAAGAGCACTGGGCAACAAAACAAGACAAGGTCAGGGTCAGCGATATCGACCGCACCATCATCGATGGCCTGAAGCAACCCGAGTACTGTGGAGGCATAACAGAAGTCGCCAAGGGTCTCTGGATGCAACGGGAGAAAGTCAATCCAGAGCGCCTTGTCGAATATGCGATCCGTCTCAACATCGGCGCTGTCATCAGGAGGCTGGGGTATTTGCTGGAACTCTACGAGCTGGGATCAGACGAAACAGCAAAGGCGCTGACGAATCGCCTCACGAACACCTACGTTCCTCTGGATCCTGTTTTGCCCAGCCAGGGAAAGCACCTCCACCGCTGGCGCCTTCGTCTGAATGTTGAGCCGGAAGAACTTTTATCGGTTGTAAGGATCTGACGCCTTGATCGCCCAGCGCAACCTTTCAGTCCTTTCCAACCGCCTGGCGAAGGCAGGGGAACGACGGATTCCTGAAAGTGTTCTTGAGCGGGATTATTGCCTGTCATGGTTTCTTGTAGGTCTCTCACGAAGCCCGCTTCGAAGCCGCCTGTTTTTCAAAGGAGGAACAGCCCTCAAAAAATGCTACTTCCCGGATTACCGCTTCTCCGAGGACTTGGATTTTACACTCGCGGAGAAGGTGCCTTTCGAATCCATCCGCAAGGATCTCGACGTTGCGTTTGAAGAGAGTTATCGCGACTCCGGCGTTGTACTCCGCTATGCTCGTTCTGACCGACAACCCCACGCCAACAGCCACACGTTCTACCTTACCTATGAGGGCCCTCTGGGAGGCTCTCCTTCCGGAAAAGAAGTAAAGACGGACATCACCATCAGGGAAAAAGTGATCTATCCTATCGAAGAGCGACCTGTGCTGCGGGCCTATGAGGAGTACGAAGACATTCCGGGAAATGCCGTCGTCAAGGTTTACTCACTGAAAGAAATTGCAGCTGAGAAGGTCATTGCTGTCTGCGATAGGGCGAGGAACGAACCGCGCGACCTTTATGACCTTTGGTATCTATGCGAGCAGGCCCACATGGACTTGGCGGAAGTTACTGACGCTATCGCGGGCAAGCTTGAGTTTCGCGGCCAAACCATTGAAACGATTCGCGGGCGGTTGGAGACTAAGCATGCGCGGCTCCAACGATTGTGGAGCCAGAGGCTGGCCGGACAGATGGCAAAATTGCCGGAGTTTGATGGTGTTTTTCGTGCTGTCCGGAGAGCTTTCCGTCAGGCCGGCATCAGCGCGAGTTGAGTTTCGATCTTTCTGATTTAGCACCCGCTACAGATTCCGCCTGGGGTTCGGTCTGCTCCATTGAGGTCACCACCAAGAGGAATTTAAAAGGAGTCTTTTCACGTAACCCACGGCATGACCTCCGAGCTTTGTCTATCTCCCCGCGGCCATAAAGGCTGATGCCACCGACTGATCACCAGACAATTTTCGGCAACGCGGATGCCAGGCTCGCTCGTGGCTTCGTGGAGATCCACTGGTGACAATGCGAGGACGGCGCGACAGAACTGAACGACCTGGAGACGCGCGGCATCTATCCCAGCCTTATGTTCTGCACGACAATGCCCAGGGTGGGCGCCCTCGAGAGGGGGCCATCCGCGGTAAGCAGGGGGGCATCGTACAGACGTGCCGCCGCCACATAAAAGGCGTCATAAGCGCTTACGTTATGCCGATGCCGCCAGGCTTCGCGGAGCAGAGCCGCGTGTGAAATGCGATCGATCGGCCAGGCCGCCAAGTCGTCCAGTGCCAACCGAGCCCGGCGCTCTTCGAGCCGCTGGCGCAGAACGGCGCGGCGCAAGACGGACAGAACCTCAACATCAAGAAGCTCGGGTGCAGCTAAAAAGGCCCCTTCAACGATTTCGGCGATCTTGCGACCCAGGGTCGTCCGCAGAAGGAATTCTGCGGCGACGGAGGCGTCAATCACGCACCGCTTCACCCAAGCTCCGCATCGCGCTGCTGCCGCTCCTCCTCAAGTAATGAGGAGGCAGAAGTGCCGAGCTCGGTCACTGGACGTTTGGCAAGACACTCCTCCCACTCGCTTCTGGCCAGCTCGCGCTCGATCGCGGAGAGCACAACCTCGCTGATCGTGCGTCTCCGTTTTCTCGCATGCCGCCGCAAGCGCTGATGTAAGGAACCGGAAATGTTTTTGACCTGCAGGTTTGGCATGACATGAATATGGCATGCTAGAAGCATGCCGTCAAGAACTGTGAGCCTCCGTTCGCTGATGGTGATTCACGGACAAAAGCCACTGGAAAAGTCCTCCCATCACGCCCCAGAAGATAATCAGGCCCGCCAGCGATAAACCCCGGAATTCCCACACGAGCTGAGACCGGGGGGGTCAAGACGGGGTGTTCAGGCAGACCTTTTTGACTTTTTGGGCCGTCGCCCTTCTCTGGGAAATTTAAACGAGTCTTTTCACGCAACCCACAGCATGACCTCGGAGCGCTGTCCATCTCACGCGGCCATAAAAGCAGATGCCACTGATTGATCACCAGACAATATCCGGCAACGCGGATGCCAGGCTCGCCCGTGGCTTCTTGGAGATCCACCGCTTGCCCTGAGTAGGCCCGCAGGGCCGTATCGAAGGACTGAGAATTCGAGGACGGCGCGACGCGACTCACCGCTTCTATCATGTGGATGGCTTTCCCGTCGTAAAAAACTCCTTATTCCGCCCTTTTCTTTAAGGAACCTGGTCCGCCATACCGCCCGCGGTATCAATCTAAGTTGCCAGTGTCCCTTGGAAAATTGATTTATCGCGGCTCGTCCGCCGGCCTCAAAGAATAACTGGTGCTGCGCCCACCGCCAGGGTCCTTGGCAAGAATGCCATGATCAACGAGGTCCAGGATGTCACGTAATGCCGTA
>Ga0209212_1002345_pt1 | contig 27285 bp, 22 predicted proteins | sample RifGroC2_FD_183996 | JGI IMG/M metagenome (GOLD analysis project Ga0209212, IMG submission 183996) | Groundwater microbial communities from Rifle, Colorado, USA - Groundwater C2 (SPAdes) (version 2) | ecosystem: Environmental > Aquatic > Deep subsurface > Groundwater | place: Rifle, Colorado... | reverse complement strand
GACCCCGCCGCATTTTTCAGAAGCCACGCTCGAACATATTCCTTGTCCGGCGAATCGACATTCTCGCTATTTCTTTCGTATTCATCGAGAAGCCAGAATCGCGAGCTGTCCGGAGTATGAATTTCATCTATCAATATGATTTTTCCATCCAGAAGCCCGAATTCGTATTTCGTGTCGACCAGTATTATCTTTTTTTCACTAAGTTTTTTAGAACCTCGTTCGAAAAGTTTCAGGCTGATTTCTTTCATTTGCCCGTATGTTTCGGCGCTCGCCCAGCCTTCATTTACTATATCTTCCGAAGTTATTTCACGGTCGGATTCCTCTTTCGTCGTGGGCGTGACTATCGGCTTTTCGAATCTGTCGTTCTTTTTCAGGCCGTCCGGCACCCCGACGCCAGAAAACTCGCGCCTGCCCTTTTCATAATTGCGCCACATCGAACCGGCCAGATAGCCGCGCACTATAACTTCTATCCTGACCGGAACGGCTTCTTTTACTATAGTTATGTTCGGATCGACCGATTCGATAAAATGGTTTTCGACAATATCTCTGGTGGCCTCGAACCAGTAATTCGAAATACCGTTTAAAACTGCTCCTTTGTGCGGTACCGGCGTTTTTAGTATCTTATCGAAACACGAAATTCTGTCGGTCACGGCGATAAGCCTCCTGTCAGGCCCGAGCCTGAAACTTTCGCGCACCTTGCCGCTGTGTATTTTTTCGAGCTGCGGGGTTTTTAAATCTATCAAGCAGTCCACTTCAAAACTCCTTTATTCAATAAATTTTGTTTTTTGTCTCTCATCTTCCGGCATCCGCTATCAGTGTTTGAAATGTCTCGTTCCAGTAAATATCATCGCAATCCCGTTCCTGTCGCACGCTTCGATTACCTGTCTGTCGCGGATCGATCCTCCGGGCTGAATGATCGTTTTTATCCCCGCCTTCGCGCATTCATCGATATTATCGGGAAACGGGAAAAACGCGTCTGAGGCGAGAATGGCTTTTGCCATCTGGTTTTTCACATAAATATCAACGCCGGTATCGCCTGAACATTCATTGCTTATAGTTTCAAGGCTTCTGGCAATCGCGAGGCCGGTCGAATTGAGTCTGTTAGGTTGTCCGGCACCCATTCCGCACAGGGAAAGAAATCCGTCATCCGTCCTTCTGACAATCGCTATGGCGTTAGATTTCACGCATCTGGCGGCGTACATTCCAAATTCAAACAGCTCCATGTCTTCGCGCACCGGCCTCGCAACAGTCACCATTTCAAACTTCGACCGCAGCTCGTCGTCGTGATCCTGGATCAGAAGAGAGCCGCGAATATATTTCAAGTCATATTTTCCGGATCCGACGGACATATCGTATTCGATTATCCTTATATCCCTGTGCTTTTTGAGATATTCAAGGGTGTCTTCGGAAAAGGAAGGCGCTGCTATCACTTCCACAAATTTCCGTGCCGTCCTGTCAGCGGAATCGAGCGCGAGAAACTCGACCGTTTTTAAATCGACTTTTTTATTGAATGCTATAACCGAGCCGAATGCCGAAACGGGATCGCCGGCCCATGCCAGCTCGAACGCGCGGCGCTGGTCATCGCCTTCGCACAATCCACAAGGGTTCGTATGCTTGACGATGGCGCACCCTGATTTTTTCATGCCGCGCACCACTTCGGCGGCGCCGTTAATATCGACGGTATTATTGTATGAAAGTTCCTTTCCGTGCAGAACGCGCATATCGTACAGCGGATTTTCCGCACCGTTTTCGGCGAAGAACCACGCCCGCTGATGAGGATTTTCGCCATAGCGCAGCATTTTTCCGCGCGAGAACCCTAAACGTACAGAACGTTCGCCGAAACGCTCGTCCATCGCGCATGCTACGAGCGCGTCATAGTCGGCCGTATGGTTGTATGCTTTTCTCATCAGCCCGACGCGCGTATCGAGCGAAAGATAGCCGCCCGTCCCGCGAAGTTCGTTTATTATATCTTCGTAATCGGAAACGTCCGTCACGGCGGCAACGTATTTGTAATTTTTTGCGGCGGCGCGGATCATCGTCGGGCCGCCTATATCTATGTTTTCCACCAGAATATCGATGTCGGAACCGGCATCCATAAATTTTTTAAAGGGATATAGATTGCACACGACCATATCGATCGGCTCTATCTTCAAATCACGCGCCTCTGCGGCGTCCCTTCCACGGTCAAAAAGCAGCGCCGAGCATACATTAAACGAAAGCGTCTTCATGCGTCCGCCGAACGCCTCGGGACTGCCTGTTACCGAAGCGATATCGGTCACGTCAATTCCGCCTTCCAGCAAAACTTTCCGAGTGCCGCCAGTCGAAACGATCTCGCAGCCGTATGACTTCAGAGCACCTGCCAGACGTAATATCCCTGATTTTTCCGAAACGCTGATCAAAACGCGTTTTATTTTTACCTGCCCTTCCATCTTATCTCCTTTCATCATTAACGGTTTATAATGTAAATCATAAGAACTTTATTATTCAGATCAGTATTTTTCAGCTTCCACATGCCTCACTATATTTTTAAATATGACCAGCCCTTCGCCATCTTCTGAAATCCGTGGATTTTCACGTTTAATTAACGGCCATGCGGGATTATTGTACAGCGATAGATACGCTTCAGGATGCGGCATCATGGCGAATATTCTACCGGTTTTATCGCTCAGCGCCGCGCAGCTCATTTCGGAGCCGTTCGGATTGTGCGGAAATTCCATGCTCGCTTCGCCGTCTTCGCCGATATAGCTCATGCAGGCGAGACGGCCTTCTTCCACGCGCCTCCTGATTTCAGCGTCCGCAAATATGAGTTTTCCTTCACCGTGCCTGACCGGAAGGTTTATCATGTCTATGCCTTTCAAAAAGGGCGTCCGGACTCCTTTCGCGACACGGAGGCGGCACCATCTGTCTTCGAAACTGGCGGAATCGTTGACGGTAAGCGTCGCTTCCTGAGCGCACGACCCGCCTATATCCGGCAGTAATCCCATTTTCACCAGGACCTGAAAACCGTTGCATACGCCGAATACATAGCCGCCGCCGGATACGAACTCCCTCAACTCATCACAAAAACTGCCTTTCGCGCTTTTTTTCTTGTACATTAATTTGTTCGCCAGCACTTTTCCCGAACCCAGATCGTCGCCGAACGAAAATCCGCCGGCGAAATTCAGCACGTCAAAATTCCGCAAATCAGTTTTATCCTCGTACAAACCGTTCAGATGCGCAATTTGTGCTTCAGCGCCGGCCAGCCTGTACGCCGCGGCCATTTCCTCCTCGCAGTTGATGCCGAATCCCGTTATAACCAATGCCCTGACTTTTTTCATTTAAAACACCAGCCCGTTCTTCCATTCATTTATAAGCGCCGCAGTTTCGACATCGACGATAGTATTACCGCGATATCTGATTTTCAGTTTCGCTTCAGCGGTCACTTTCCCCAGAAACCTTCCGAAATCTCCCATTACATCTTCAAATTTATCCCTGTTTTCCGCTCGTATCGAAACGACGAAACGCGAATGCGACTCCGAAAAAAGTTCGGCATTCAAACCGGCTTCAGACGTTGGAATTTCGATATCGGCTCCCTGCATCGACCCGAAAAGGCATTCCGCCAGAGCAACCGCCATTCCCCCGTCGGAAATGTCATGACAGGATTCGATGAGTCCGGCATCGTTGGACGACATTACCTTGAGATAGAGCTCCATGGCATCTTTCCTGCGGACCTTCGGAACGTTGGCCCCGACATGGCCCAAAAGTCTGTAAAACTCGGAGCCGCCGAGTTCATCGAAGGTTTTACCCAGAACATAGATCAGATCCGACGGGCATTTGAAGTCGGACGTGACGGTTTTTCTGATATCGTCGATTCGCGCGGCTATCGAATATAGCACCGTGGGCGGCACGGATATCTTTTTTCCGTTACCGTAAAAATCATTCTTCATGCTGTCTTTTCCCGAAGTCATCGGAATGTTGTAAAACGTCGACATGTCATATAGCGCCTCGCACATCCTTACCAGCTTCGCCAGTTTAACGTCGCCGTCAGGATTTTTAACCGCGTCGTACACCGAGTCGGGAACGCAGAAATTGTCGTTGACCGACCAGAAATTATATTCGGAATCAGAGTGCAACGGCAGCTTTCCGCCAACCGCAATTATCTGCCTTATCGCTTCGTCGAACGAACCGGACGACATATCGTATGGATCGATATCGCCGAATTTCGGCATTATCCCGTTCGATATCGCCACTGCCTCATATGAGTCGAAATTCAGCCGGACGACGGCGGCGTCCTGCGGCGCGAGGCCAGTCGTGCCCATCAAGGGCTTTATTATTGTTTTTCCCTTTACCTCGTGATCGTAGAAGCGTATCACTCGTTCACGCGAGCAGATGTTAAGGCTTTTTACAAGTTCGAGCAGGAGTCTGTCGTATCTTTTTGTTTCGGCGATTTCAGGCTCGGAAAGACGCGGCCTGCTCCATCTCGCAATGAGTCTTTTGCGCGGCACGCCGTGGTGCAAAAACTTCAGATCGAGCGATGCTATAATTTTTCCGTCGTGGCGCACATTCAAGTTCCCATCGCGCGTGAAACGGCCAATTTCGGATATCTCCACCTCGAATTTTCGGGCGAGTTCGCCCAGCCGGCCTAATTTTTCAGGCTCGACGACGAGCGTCATTCGCTCCTGGGATTCGGATATGAATATTTCCCACGGCCTGAGACCGCAATATTTGAGCGGCACGCGCGTAAGTTCGACCTCTGCGCCGCCGAAGAGCTCGGCAAGTTCGCCGACTGAAGACGAAAGTCCTCCAGCGCCGTTATCGGTGGAGCATTTCACGAGCCCGCCGGCGCAGGCCACCTCGAGAAAATCCGAAAGCATTTTCTGCGTTATCGGGCTTCCGATCTGTACCGCCGAAGCCGGCGAATTTTCATCGATCGCCGCCGATGAAAAAGTCGCACCGTGTATTCCGTCCTTGCCGACGCGGCCGCCGGCCATAATTATCAGATCGCCGGCCGAGGCCTCTTTATCCCATGAATTCAATCCGTTATACGACGCCGGCATGACCCCGCCCGTTCCGCAAAATACGAGGGGCTTGCCGCTGTATCGTTCATCGAATATTATAGAACCGTTCACCGTCGGCACTCCAGATTTATTGCCGCCATCCATAATTCCATGAGTTACGCCTTCGAATATTCTTTTGGGATGAAGCTGACCCGGCAGCAATTCTTTCGAATAGTCGGGCGGGCCGAAGCAGAGCACGTTGGTGTTAAAAAGCAGTCTGCCGCCGCCGCGCCCCGTGCCGAGAGGATCGCGGTTGTTGCCCAGAATCCCGGTTATCGCGCCGCCGTAAGGGTCGATGGCCGAAGGCGAGTTGTGCGTTTCCACCTTCCATGCCAGTACATTGTTTTTGTCTATCTTTACGACGCCGGCGTTATCGGAAAAAACCTTTACAAGCCAGTTCCGGCCGGCCGCCGCTAGTTTTTTCATTATTTTTTCGGTCGAGCCCTTTATATATGTGTTAAATAACGAATCGATAGTCTTTTTTTCGCCGGTGTCATGGTCCTCGTATTCTATGATCGCATTGAATTCCTTGTGTTTGCAATGCTCCGACCATGTCTGGGCGATGATCTCCAGCTCGCAATCCGTAGGCAGTTCGCTCAACCCGGCTTCCTTTCTCTTTCCGGCCGTTCCGGGCGCCGAATAATGCGAACGGATCGCCTTCATTTCATCGACGTCGAGCGATAAAATACGCTCCTTCGATATGCATTCGAGTTTTTCGTCAGACACGAATATATCTATGTTTTCAACCCGGTCGTCGTTTTTTATACTGACCTGCGGAACGTAATTTATCGTTCCATCGAACCGGCCGAATTCGAAATGATTGACGAGCGGGTTTCCCAGCAATTCATGCGCGATTTTTTTTAATTGACCGTCCGTCAGTTCATTTTCAAAATGATATATCGCGCCCGTAAAAATATGCTGGGTTTCCATGCCGATATCAAGGCCTGATATATCGCATAAAGTCTTCTGGGCCGACATCCCTTCGTCATCGGTAACCCCGGGAAGCTTCGCCGCGAAAACATATGTCCGGTAAGAACCGGCGTCGTAAAAAGAGCCGGCGTAAACGTCGTGTATTATTTCGTCTTTCAGCCCTTTATTCGCGAATTTTTCGAGTTCGCGGGCGCAGAGTTCATAACATACCGTAAAAATTTTTCCGGTTTTAACCGCGCCCGTGGCAATTCCCAGATATTTAAGAGAGCGCGCGGCGATCTTTTCTCCCTCGACGTCGCGAACGCCCTGTTTCAATATCAGTTCTATATGAAACGGCTTTTTCATTTTTCCTCCACTATTTGCCTTTTCTTGCATCATATTCGAGCGTCATGGAATTGACGCCCTTTGATTGGATCCTGATAACGGGATCATTAGTTATTACACCCGCGATTTTCGCTGAATATCCTTTTTTTTCAATGAGTTCAATTGCCTTTTCTGAATCCCCGCGGCCGATTATCAAAATCATTCCGTTTCCCATGTTCCACGATCTGTATGCCTCTTCGTCGCTCAAGCGCCCCAGTTTCTGCAGCTCGAGCATGAAGGCGTGCGGATCGTAAAGGTCGTAAAGATCGGCGCCAAGGCCGTTCGCCCTGATAATGCGGCTCAGGTTGTCCGGCACCCCTCCGCCCGTAACGTGCGCCGCGCCCTTCGGCGAGAGATCTTTTTTCACCATCTCTACTATGAGCGGCGAATATATCAGCGAAGGAGTGAGCAAAACCTCTCCCCATACGCGGCCATCGTCATACTTCGCGGTGTGCCATTCATTCCCAAAAGTTTTCTGCATGACGTTTCTGACAATGGAAAAGCCATTGCTTCTGAAACCGCGGCTTTTAAGCGATATAACCATATCTCCCGTCACGATTTTTTTTCCGTCTATCACGGGCGATCCCGGCGGTATAAAACCTATGGCCGTCGCGCACCAGTTGAAATGCATCCGGCTTCCGTAACCCGCCACTCTTTTACCGAGTTCGGCGATCTCGCCGCCAGTGACCGCGATGCCCGCGAATTTCGCGGCCTCATGAAGTCCTTTCATAAGACCGTCGATGACGTCGGCCTCGAGAATATCCGCATCGATAATATTCGACATGCAGGCGGGCTCTATTCCGTTGCATGCCAGATCGTCAGCTACCATCGCTACGAGATCATAACCAAGCGTTTCATAAATGCCGGTACGTTCGGCGAGTTCGACCTTTGTCCCGACACCGTCCGAGGTCATCCCTATCTTCAGGCCGCCGAAATCCATAATGTTCGAAAAACTTCCATCCGCGGCCGAAATCGGCTCACCGAACGCGCCGCCCCTGTTGGCAAACGATTTTTTAGCCCATGAATAGGCTAATTTAGAGCATGAATTACAAAGACTTATATCGATGCCGCTTCCTGCTAATCCTTCCATAGTGGCTCCTTTACGATCGTCTGGTTCCTGTCGGGACCGACGGAAACCAGACCGACCGGAACTCCCATATATTCTTCTATAAAATCTATATATTTCCTGCAATTCGCCGGAAGCTCCTTGAATTTAGTCACGCCTGAAATATCCGTTTTCCATCCTTCGAATTCCAAATATCGCGGAAAGCCCTCGCCGTCATAATCGACCGCGGCTAATATTTTATCGAAAATTCCAAGACAATCTACCTTCGTCAGAGCTATATAATTAAAACCGTTCATTATAAAAGATAGTTTGAGCATTTTTAAATCTATCCACCCGCAGCGCCTCGGGCGGCCCGTCGTCGCGCCATACTCATGGCCCGCTTCACGCAGCCGGGCACCGGTTTCGTCGTTGCTTTCGGTCGGAAATGGCCCGTTGCCGACCCGCGTGGCATACGCTTTTACTATCGCGATCCGCTTCCCGAAGTCAAGATAAACGCCCGATCCGGTGTAAGCGCCTCCTATCGTCGTATTCGACGAGGTTACGAACGGGTACGTTCCGCTGTCTATATCCAGGAACGCTCCCTGCGCGCCTTCGAATAATATGTTCCCGCCGGCCCTGGAGACGGAATAAATAGTTTCGGCGGCGTCTTTAACATATTCCCGAAGCGTTCCGGCGTCCCTTTCGAATTTTTTAAATGAAAGTTCGAATGAAAATTCATTCGCGATCGCGCTTGAATTTATGGCATATTCATGTTTTTCGAACAATTCGCGGTAACGCCCCTCCAAATTTCCTCCCGTGATTTCTTCCATCCTGATGCCGGTCCGCGCGGCCTTGTCCGCATAGCACGGGCCGATCCCCCGCCCCGTCGTTCCTATCATTCCTCCCGAAATTCTATCGAGAAATTTATGAACGGGCGTTACTATATGCGCGTTACGCGATATCATAAAATTACCCGCGTTGACCTCTACTCCGGCTTTTCTGATGGTTTCGATTTCCTCGGCAAGCAGGCACGGATCGACCGCGCAGCCGTTTCCGATAACATTCATGCAATTTTTTGACATGATCCCTGACGGAACCAGGTGAAGGACGGTTTTATCACCGTTCACTACGAGCGTATGGCCTGCGTTTGCGCCTCCATGGAATCTCACCACGACATCCATCCTGGAAGACAGCATATCCACTATCTTCCCCTTGCCTTCGTCGCCCCATTGAGCGCCTAATATAATGTAATTCGACATGTTTTCACCCGCTTTATTTAATCTTATATTTGCTGTTCAGACGCGCTGCCAGGCATATATATGTCATGCGCCATGCCTTCCCTGATAGAAAGTGCCGAAACCACTTCGACCTCCGCGACCCTGTGTAGCTCTTCGATCGAACGCGCGCCCGCCGTCGACATTGACGATTTTATTTTCGCGACGGTTTCCGGAAGGTTATTATCGAGCTTTCCCGCATATTCAACGAAACCTTCGACGCCTTCAACGAATTTTGCCTGATAATAGCGGATGCTTTTCCATTCGCGCGCCCGCGCCGAACCCTCTCCCCAGTACGGCTTCATTATTCTGTTGTTGATCTCGATTTTTTCGGTGGGCGATTCTTCCATGCGGGCGAAATACCTTCCCATCATGACGTAATCGACACCAAGCGCGAGCGCCATGACTATGTCCTTCGCAGTATTGATGCCGCCATCGGCCGCCACGGGTATGTATTTTCCAGTTTTTTCGAAAAACGCGTCACGCGCCGAGCACACTTCGATGACCGCCGTTGCCAGGCCGCGGCCGGTGCCTTTCTGTTCCTGCGTTATGCAAATCGAACCGCTTCCCATCCCGACTTTAACGGCTGCCGCGCCGCATTCGGCTAGAAATAAATAGCCCGAAGCCGTGACCACGTTTCCGCCGATAACGGGAAGCGACGGGTAATTAGATCCGATCCATCTGATCGCATCCTCCTGAAACGCCGAATGGCCGTCGGATGAATCTATTGCGACGACGTCGACGCCGGCTTCGACCAGCGCAGGCACCCTGTCGCGGAAATCGTGAGTGTTGATCGCGGCAGCGGCGATCAGGCGCTTTTTTTCATCGACAAGTTCGAACGGATTGTCCAGATGTTCGCGTATATCTTTTCTAAAAACCAGGTATAGAAGCCTGTCTTCGCGATCGACCACCGGCAGTACCGGCTGGTGGCTTTCGATCAAAAGCGCGTTGGCGGCCTTCAGATCGGACAGATCGACGCCGGCTTCTATTTTTTCACGACGGATCATCCGCTCGGACACCTTCATTCCGCCATGTATCGACACGTCGTAATCGTTCCTGCCGATCATCCCCAGCAGACTGTTATTTTCGTCGACGATTGGAAATATCGAATATCCGGTCCGCTCCGACTGTTTCTGCAATTCTTCGATTTTCATATCAGGCATTATGGTTTCAGGCGTTACGAATCCCGCCTTATAATTTTTGATTTTTTTAATCATATCGGCCTGGGATGCTATCGCCTGGGAGCAGTAAATGAACGCCGCGCCGCCCTTGCGTGCAAGTTCGATCCCCATGCGCTCGCCCGAAACCGACTGCATCGCCGCCGCGACCATGGGGATATTGAGCGTGTATTTTTTTTCGCCGCCGGCTGAATATACTAACGGTGTTTTAAGCGATACCGCGTCGGCGGAACAATCCTTTGCGGTCATACCCGGCAGAAGCCTGAACTCGAGAAGCGTTTTTGAAGGCTCGTAAATAATCCTGTTAGCCATTTTTATATAAACTCCCTTCCGTTCCTTTTTTATTTTTATCGATTTATTCCGGGACGGTTCTCAATTCACCGCCAGCACCGGTATTCCCGCTATTTTTATCTCATCCGCGCCAAAACTCTTTTCGCAATAATGGCAGCGAACCATTATCGGATTTCTGGCCTCGACATAAAAACACGTCGTTACGGGCTCAGTGTTCGTTATGCATTTATGGTTCTGGCAGACTATTATCGCCGAAAGTTTTTCAGGTATGTTGACTTCGCTTTTTTTTACCACTTCGAAGTTCCTGATTATTGAAATATTCGCGTCCGGGGCTATCAGAGCGATCCGATCCACCTCATCGCCCGATAATTCACGGTTCTCTATTTTGATCAGGTCCTTTTTCGCGAATTTTCGGCTGGCTAGATTAACGCCGACCATCACGACATCGGAATCCTTCAATTTCAATATGTTCAGAACTTTCATCGCCTTGCCGGCGGGAATGTGATCTATTACTGTTCCATCCTTTATGGCGTCAACCTTCAATTGTTTCATCATTGCGCTCCTTCCAGTAATATCGATATTATAGCCTGCCTTATGTAAACGCCATTCTCGGCCTGATCGAAGTAATACGCGTAAGGCGTCACGTCGACTCCGCAGTCTATTTCGTTCACCCGCGGAAGCGGATGAAGTATCTTGAAGTTATTTTTGACGTTTTTCAGCATTTCAGGCTTCAGCACATATGAATTTTTGACTTTTTCATATTCTTCGATGTCGACGAAACGCTCGCGTTGTATGCGCGTTACATACATAATATCAAGCGCCGGTATAACTTCTTCGATCTCCGCGCATTCGTTATATTTGATTTTCTTCCTGTCGAGTTCATCCCGAAATTTCTTCGGAAGCCTCAGGTGCCGGGGCGATATGAAATAAAATTCCGGCGCGAAATGAGACATCGCGTCGACGAGTGAATGGACCGCACGGCCGTATTTAAGGTCGCCGACGATGGCTATGGTTTTGTTCTCAATACCGGCCTGCGTCTTTTTAATAGAATAAAGGTCCAAAAGCGCCTGCGAAGGATGCTGATTCGCGCCGTCACCCGCGTTTATCACCGGTATTCCGGCGATTTCGGCGGCATATCTTACAGAGCCTTCTATGGCGGAGCGTATTACCATTATGTTGGAATAGCGGCTTATCGTCTTGATAGTATCGGCGAATGATTCGCCCTTTTCCATCGATGTTCCTGCGCTGCCGGACATTGTGATGGTTTTACCCGAAAGTTTTTTCATGGCCGTTTCGAACGAAAATCGCGTCCGTGTGGACGGTTCGAAAAATAATATCGACATTATGCTGTCGGGAAATTTCGGCCGCATTTCGCTTTTTTCAATTTTTTCAGCGGCATTTAGAAAATTCAAAATCTCTTTTTTCGTCATGTCGCGTATGGAAATCAAGTGTTTCAACTTTCTCCTCCTTAAAAATTACATTTTATATCTCATTTGCACTGATTTTTTATTCTATCGATATATCCGTTCCATGCGGCGCTCCTGTACTCACCTGCATTTTTCGAATAATCGCCGCTTTTGTATATTCCCCGGCCGACAATGATCATATCGGCGCCGCCGCGCACCGCCTCGCCGGCCGGAACGTAAGTCTGTCCGAGCGTATCGCCGCCCTTTTCAAGTCCTACGCCGGGCATCAGCAATAAAAACCCGGCCGGTATTTTCTTCTTAAGTTTCGATATTTTTTCGGCATTTTCGCCGAAGCCGATGAAGCCGGAAACGCTCGACGGATTGGCGCGGCCGATATCGATTACCCTTCGCGTATATGCTTGGTTAATGAGATTTTCCTTCGAAGACATCGCCGCGAGCAGAAACGAGCTTTTATCGTTAATTCCGTCAAAAAGACCGTTTAATATGGATTCTCCGGCTATCATGTGGACCGTGACAAAATCCGACCACCCGGATATTTTATATATTCCGCCGCGATACTGCATCCTTACGGTGTTTCCGATGTCGGCGAATTTCCGGTCCTCGAGCACCATGAATCTGTACTTCTCAGAGCGTTCGCGCAATCTTTCAGGAAAGTCCGCGTCGTAATCCGAAATTATGTCCACGTGAGTTTTTAACATCGCAATGTGCGGCGCGGTCCTGTCGAGTATTTCGAAAAAATCCTTCTGGTTTTCTACGTCGAGCGAGAGCACGAGATTCGTTTCCTTTCTTTCGATCGTTTCGAGCAGATCCCTTGTCATTTTATTCGCGACCGGCGCGCTTTCCGCTTTGTCTTCGCCTTCCGTATTCATATTTTTTATGAAATTCTCCACTTCGTTTTTCAGTTCCGATCCGATTTTTCCATGGCTGAAAAGCACTTCAGCCATTTCAACCGCCGTCACGACGCTGTGGAGATTATAACCTTTTCCGGCGAGATATTTCGCTCCGTCATGGCTGCGGTCGACAATTACAACTATATCGCTTACGCCGACGCCCTCTGATTCAAGCTGATCTATAGTTTCGATCTTGCTTTCTCCGGTCGTTATCACATCGTCGATCACCAGGCATTTAGAATTTTTCGCTATGCGGCCGATCACGTTTTTAGCGGTGCCGTATGATTTTTCTTCTTTTCTGATATAAATCAGCGGAATGTTGAGCTTCTGTGAAATTACGGCCGAAAGAGGCAGCGCCGTATAAGGAATGCCCGTCAGAACTTCGAAGCCGAGGCCTTTTATTTTATCGATCAGCAACATGACTGCCATTTCAACGATTTCAGGATACGACACGATATCGCGCAGGTCGATATAAAATGGCGATATTATTCCGCTTTTCAGCGTGAATTTTCCGAATTTCACGGCATTAATTTCGCTTAATTTCAAGATGAATTTTTCAACCGCAGTATTCACTTTTTTCACTCCGTTTCATATATTTCAATTTGATTTTTATTTTCTTCCGGCTGATTTATTTTTTCATTTTTCATAACTATTATTATTCAGAGCTATTTTCGCGATAACATATTTTCCCATTTATAACGGTCAGAACATTTTTACCTTTTACTTCAAGCCCGTCAAACGGTGAAAACTTCGCCTTCGACCGGAAACGCTTCGCGTCGATTCGCCAGTTTCTGTTCATGTCCACCAGCGCTATATCGGCGAAATAACCCTCGCGTATCTCGCCGCGCCGGTCGAAACCGAATATCTGCGCCGGTCGTTCCGCGGTAAGCCGTGAAACCGTTTCAAGTTCCAGCCGCTTTTCGTTCACTTCGTTTGTAAGAAGCGCAAGCGTGGTTTCCAGCCCCGGAAATCCCGAGGGCGCTTTTTCATACGGCAGGGCTTTTTCTTCCAATGAGTGGGGCGCGTGGTCCGAGCCTATCGTGTCCGCCGTCCCATCGTAAATGGCCTCGTACAGGGCTCGATTGTCCCGGCGCGGTCTCAGCGGAGGGTTGATCTTACCGATATTACCAATATTTTTCATAATCGATTCGTCCAGCAGAAGATGATGCGGCGTGATCTCACAGTATACTTTCGCGGTTTTCCTGAATTTTTTTATCAATTCGATTTCTTCGGCGGTCGAAACATGCGTTAAATAAAGAGCAGCTCCCGTGTCACGGGCGAGCGCGAGCGCGAGTCGCGTACCTTTGACGGCGCATTCACGATTTCTGATCCGCCCGTGGCATGCCGCAGATTTTTCAATGCACGCCTTTGAATATTTTTCCAGTTCGCCGGAGAGTTCCGAGTGGACCGCAATTATCTTTTCATGATTTGCGGCAAGCGCAAAAATTTCCGCGTATTGTTTTTTCATATCTTCCGGCCGGCAGATCGCGTCCGAAAAGAAAATCTTGATGCCTGCGACCATGGGGCTCAATTCGTCATCGCATAAAATCGCTTCGGTATTTGAAATGTTTTTCCAGTCAACGCCGATTAAAAACTTGTGATTGAGCGGCGATACGCGCGACTCATCGATTTTCATCTCGAGGGTGGCGCGGCAATCGGTGGGAGGAAGAGTATTAGGCATATCTATTATTGAGCTCACTCCGCCGGAAGCGGCGGCGCGGGAACAGCTCGTCCAGTCTTCTTTATAGGACATATCGAGCCCGCGGACATGAACGTGCGGGTCTATCAAACCGGCGATGGCGGTTAATCCACGGGCGTCTATGACTTCGGCCGCTTCGAAATCCGCCATATTTTTTTTACGGTCTTCCTCACACCCGGAGGCCTGAATTATTTTTTTGATTATTCCGCCGCCGATCGAAATATCGGACAATTTGCCCTTCAGCAGGCAATTTTTAATGAGTAGCTCCACAGAAGAATTCCTTCGCCCCGGAAGCATCACGCCTGTATGCCCCGAATTCGCTGAGAAGGCCCACCGCTCGTTTATTCAATACCGGCCCCTCAACGCACACCCGCAGCCCGATCGGATCCATGGCGCACTGGCCGCATATCCCGATCGCGCATTTCATATAACGCTCGACTAATATTTCGCATGGAATACCGTCCGAGGCATCCATGACCTTCTTTAACATGATCTCGGGTCCGGCCGCATATATCATGTCCGGCCGCTCTTTCTTTAAAATATCGCGCATGGCATCCAAGACCGTGCCGCGGGCGCCGAGGCTTCCGTCATCCGTCATAATGACCGGCCTGATGCCTGTCTTTTCAAATTCATTCACGCACATCGCTTCGCTTCCCGTCTTAAACCCCGTCACCGCCGTTACAGTATTGTTCCGCTCGATCAATCTTCCGGCCAAAAAAAATAGAGGCGGGACACCGCACCCGCCTCCTGTTATTAAACACCTTTTTCCTTCCGGTATCGTAAAAGTGCTGCCGTAAGGCCCTCTTATCGACACCATGTCTCCGGGTTTAAGGGCCGAAAGTTTGCCGGTGAACTCTCCGACTATTTTCATCGTTACGCCAAACGACGAGCCGTCGCACGAAGATATCGAAAAAGGTTTCTCTCCGTTTTCCAGATCCGACAGCATTATAAATTGTCCCGGTCCGGATTTGATTTTATGCTTGAAAATGAAGGTTATAGTTTTTTCGTTTTCATATATCACGTCCATGATCTTTAACGTGAATCTTTTTTCTTTCATCTGCTCACTTCGCTCCGGTTATTTAATTTTTTTAACTTCGCCGATGTTTTCATATCCCGCTTCGTTTAAAAATTTTACTATTTCACGGTTGACCTTTTTAAAAATTTCGATTCCCCTGTAAAAGACACCGGCGCCTATCCCTGCAAGGGTGGCGCCGGCCATTTTTATTTCTATCACATCTTTTCCGCTTATCACTCCGCCCATTCCGATTATGGGAATTTTAACGCAGGAACTCGCTTCGTAAATCAGTTTCTGCGCCACGGGCTTGAGGCAGGGGCCCGATACCCCGCCGAATTTGTTGGCGAGCACGGGCCGTTTCAGTTTTATATCTATAAGCATGCCGGGCCCGAGCGAATTTATCATTGAAAGCGCGTCCGCGCCTGCATTTTGAGCGGCCATCGCGATTTCTTTAATGCTGAGAACGTTAGGTGAAAGTTTGGCGATCACCGGCCGCTCGGAAACGGACTTCACTGATTTGACTATTTTATAAACGCTGTCCTTCGACGCCGAAAGCGGAACTCCGAACTCGTCGAGCACATTCGGGCATGACAGGTTTAATTCGATGAAATCGGCCTTTGATTTGTTGACGTAAGACGCGAGTTCATAAAATTCTTCGGGCGAAGTGCCAAAAACACTTGCTATGACAGGGGATTCGATGCGTTTCTTGAAATCGCGGACTTCTTCAAGCCCTTCTTTTATTCCAGGATTGCATAGTCCCATGGCGTTGATCATGCCTCCTTCGAAGCATGCCGTAACCGGATTATTGTGGCCTTTGCGGGGTTTCAAACTCAGCGATTTAGTGGTGAGAAGACCGGCCCCGCAATTCGCGGCCCGGGCAAGGCTGCCTGAAGAGATTCCCATTATACCCGCGGGAAGAACGAGGGGGGAAGCGAGAGTATAACCTAGAAAATCAATCATTAATTTTTTAGACATATGCGCCGCCTGTTTTTAATCTGGCCGCCATACGAGCTACTCGATTCGGGGTCAATATACACAATGAAAATGGGTTTGTCAAGTTTTTTTTATAAAAAGTTTTTATAACCCTTATGCCAAACTCTAACGAAAATGGGGCATTATAATCAATCATAACTCATCTCTTGTCTATTTAGTTATTTATGATTCATATATTGCAGGATAATATTCATAAAAATCAAGAAGAACGTCTTTCTTATTTAACCGCCTTCTGCGATTTTTCCGTCGCTCTTTCTGTAATATACCTTTGGGATGCCTTAAGCAATATGGAAAAAATGTCACCCATTTTTATGCAATTTGCATATTTAATAATTCAGCAATAATTGCCAGTAAAAATTTTAATTTTTTTTGAATTATGTTATAATGGTGCCGAGCATTATTTAAAGGACAGATAAGTTATGAATTTTATAAAAAAATTACTTAAAATAATAATAATAGCCGTTTTGCTGCTGATAACAACGTGTGTTATCTTTATATATTATGAATATACGGTGCTTATGAAAGTACCTGCGACAAGGCTTGGCTCCGGAATGTATTACGAAAGGATGCCGGAGGATGAAAATCACCGATACATAGACCTTCCGCTCGATCACAAAGACCCGGGTTCAAAAAAATTCAGGGGATTTTATATTTTAAATCCCGGATTCAAAATGGGCTCCGAAGTAGTTTTTTTTCTTACCGATGGACAGATGCAGCTGGTCGGTACGAACCCTGACTTTTCTTTTTTCAGTTCCGTTATCGGCGGGACACGCTCTTATGTTCTAATCGGCGTTCGCGGGCACTCTCCGATCTTATTTCCCGAAGTATATAACTCCGGCGGCTCCCTTAATTATAAAGCGGCGATGAATCTTTACGGTTCCGATCAGCAGATCGAAGACATAGAGTGCGTCAGAAAAGATATGCAGAAGAACGGATACCTCCCGCCCGGAGCAAAAATAATGGTTTTTGGCGCATCCGGTGCCGGAATCCTCGCCCAGCAATATATTTCAAAATATCCGGATAGCGTGTCACGCGCCATTCTGGCCGTTACGGGAGCTCCCGACATTTCGCAGGCAAAAGGATGGGCGGGCAGCCCTGATTTTAAAGATTTCAATCCGGAAGGAACTAAATTGATCGGCGGGGCTTTAAAGAAAAGCGGAGCCGATATATGCGCTCTTTCTTATATGCTCTATCAAATGGCGCGAGGCTCTTCAGACGCCGTAAATACTCAGAATGATTTTCTGAAAAAACTCGCATCGGGAGAGTTTGGCGCATATTTTAAAGTATGGATAAAACCTCAGTTCAATCAATTACTTCTGAACACTATACTGAAGGCGCCTTCAGCCGCCGCGATGAAAGTCCGATGGTATGAAATTTTCGCGTTCGACCTGAAAAAATATAAATCTGGCGCGTCTGAAAACATCAATCTTTTATATGAATATTCGCGTTCGGCGCTCGCTGATTTTATCGAAAAAGATACGGGCGAAAACGATCTGACAAAAATTTTTAAGATCGACCGGGCGGGTTTTACAGGTGAAGTATTAGTGATGTGCGCGAGCCGGGACGTGGTCTTTTCGACCGAAATATCGCGCGCCATAGCCTCCGAATATAAAAACTCCAAGATCGCGGTTTTTGACGACTGCCATCGCCTGTTAAAAGATCCCGGCTATTACCTTAAATTAAGAATCGCCTTCTATAATGGAGGATTTAATTCCAGAGAATTTCAGGAGCTGTATGATGCTCCGGCTAATAGGAAATAGTTTAAAATCTTGAGTTAATTAATATCATAAAACACTCTAAAATTTAATAAAATGAAGGTGCAAAAATGGAAAAAATCAAAATTGCGAACAACGCTTTCGTATATCCGATGCCTATGGTAATAGTGGGAACCCATACTGGCGGAAAGGCTAATTACATGGCCGTAGGCTGGGTCAGCCGCGTCAATTTCAATCCGCCGATGATCGCAGTCGCCCTCGGAACTCATCACACCAACGGCGGCATCCATGAAAACAAAGAGTTCAGCGTGAATATTCCCGGATGCGATCTGATAAAGGAAACCGACTACACCGGAATCGTTTCAGGCGCCAAGGTCGATAAATCTGAAGTTTTTGAATCTTTCTACGGCGATCTTAAATCGGCGCCAATGATCAAGAACTGCCCGCTGACAATGGAATGCAGACTCGTTGACAGCGTGAAACTTCCAACCAACGAACTTTTCATTGGCGAGATAGTCGCGGCGTACTGCGAGCAGCGTTATATGACCGACGGTAAGCCCGACATAAAAAAGATAGAGCCGTTCACGCTGACGATGCCCGACAACCGCTACTGGAAGGTCGGAGAATCAGTCGGACGCGCCTGGTCCATCGGAACCGAACTGAAAAAAATATAAATAAAATAATCGCGATTTCAGCATGCGGCGCCCGCTTCGAACCAGGCCGCCGGAGACCTCATGGGCGGCCGGAAAAAGATCATCGAAATAGTCCTCAGGAAGCGTTTTCGAGGGCATTCAAAAAGGTTTACGCGGTAAGCCAAATCTTTTGATTTTTTAATTTTTATCATTTTGAGCAAAAACTGTCAGGATTTATCTCCGAAAATTTGTTACAATGAGAATGAAAACAGCCCGAACAGGGCGTTTTAAAAAAAATATCAAAATTCACGGAGGTAATCAAATGTTAAAAAGAACGATCCTGGCGGTTGCAATTTTAATGTTGACTTTATTCAATCTTTCAAATCTTAACGCTCAGCAGATAACTTACGAAGAGGTCAATCCGGCCGAAGTGGACGCCGGCATGCCTTACAACGTAAAAGCCTTGCCCGTTACCGATCCGTCCTCGCTCTCCGGAGTCAGAATAGCGATAATCGCGGCCCACGGCTTCGAAGAAATAGAAGCCACCTATCCCATCGAGCACATGACTAATCGCGGCGCGATCATCGAAGTTATAACCCCAGACTGGATAAAAGACAGGGTCATGGCCGTCAAATTCCTCAGGCCGTCGATATGGATACCCGTCACCAGACAGATATCGCAGGCGAAAGTCGAAGACTATCACGCGATCATAATTCCCGGCGGCGCGTGGAACCCGATAATAATGAGGACCGACGCTCAGATACTCGATTTCGTGAAAAAATTCCGCGCGAGCGGAAAACTCGTGGCGAGCGTCTGCCACGGCCCGCAGGGCCGAACGCGCCGGGTCTAAGAAGGTCCGGCACGCCCCCCCGCCCAAAGCCTCCATTTACATGATGCAACGCATTAGCGGACATGAAAATTGACAATTTCTTATTTTTTTGATAACATTAATCACATGAAATACATAGATACCGTCCAAAAAGTCCTGAATTACAATGATTTCATGCATAAGCTCTGGGGCAGGCTTTTCGACAAAAAATTCCTGCCGGCCGGAACGGTCGAAGGGGGCCGGTATTGCGGGATATGCTCGTGCAAAGGCGGAAATAAATTTTCGTATCTCGCCGGCGTCGTTATAGGCGAAAAAGACCTGCCGAAGATGAAAAGGCCCCTCGAACTTTTTTCCGCCGCGCCTTCGAAATACCTCAGAATAAAATTCAAAGGCGGTTTCGACGAACTCGCCGCGGTGCATAAGTACGTTTACGCATCGTGGCTTCCCGATTCAGACTTCATTTCTTCCGCGTGCCATAACATCGAGCTTTATCCGTTCTTCCCGCTCGATGAGAACCGCCATGCGGAGGCGTCTTCCGTGCTGATACCCATATAACTTCTGTGGAATATGGTTTTCAATTTCATATATTCATCAAATAACGGTCCGCGATCAATCTCGATCGCCGGGATCGAATTAGTGGAGGAGCAATGAAAAAAACTGCGAAACTGTTATTGTTCAAAGCAATGCTGTGCATCGCGCTGCTCGCTTTTTACGGACCGGCGGCGGCCGCGGAAGGTCCCGGCGCAAAAGATGTGAAATTCACGCCATCGCTTAAATTCTCCTGGTTCGACATATTAAGATTCGAGAATAAAACCTATCCGGGATTCGTCAAAGACGGTCCCGGGAAAAGGAATTTCTGGTTCAATCTTTCGAAATTGTCCGCGGAACAATCACTTTCACCTGAATGCACCCTTAACTTCGGCGTTCGTGACTTCAGGTTCTTCGACCGCCAGCCTGCCTCGAACGCCGGCATATCAATGACCAATTTTGAGCTGAGCCTTCTCAATCTCAGGTTCGAGGAATTTCTCGGAAATAAACGCCTCAAGGCCACGATCGGCCTTCAGGAAAGCGTCTGTAAGGAGTGCCGCGTGATGGGGCTCGGCAACTGGATCATCGGACGCCTCTGGCAGGGCGTCAGGCTGACCTATTACGACACACCGGCCGAGACGCTGGATTTTTTCAATTTCGAACAAAAGCGCGCGGATAACGATCCTCCGTCGCAGTCCCGCGGGTTTTATTATTTCAACGAAAAAAAAGGCTGCGAGATATATATCATGAACAAGGTCGACCGCCGCGACACCGCCGGGGAGATCCCCGGCAGAACGCCGGGCAATATCGATATCAAGACCCTTGGATATAAACAGAACGTCAATTTCAGCAATAGACTGCAGGCAAAGTTAGAAGCGGCCGCCCAGCTCGGATCTTACGGCCCGGACGATCATTCGGCCCGCGCATTTCACGCGCAGATAAAATATTCGACCCTTTCGAGATCAAAATACGCCGTCACTCTTGAATATAACGAAGCTTCCGGCGACGATGCCCCGAACGACGGAAAGCACGGCACCTTCGATAACCTATATCCCGCCAACTACGGCAAATATGGTTATATGGATTATATGTCATGGCAGAATATGAAACAGATTTGCCTTTCTAATTCTTTCGCCCTGCCCAAAGGCTTCACCGCCCGCATCAATCTTCACAGGTTCACACTGGCGTCCGCAAGCGACGGATGGTACAATTCATATCTGGTCTCGCAGGCGCGCGACGCTACGGGCGCAGCCGGAAAGGACATCGGAAGCGAGATCAACTTTATTATCTCGAAGAAGGTCGACGATTCGACCGACATCGAATTCGGAACGTCAAGGTTCGATCCGGGAAGCTATATCAGAAACATTAACGCGCCCGGAAAAGAGATCACCAAAGTGACATGGACTTTTTTTCAGTTGACGAAAAAAGCTTCGTTTTAAGAGTTCCCGGATTTATCGAGGCCGGCCTCAAAGTCAGCCTCGACATCAAGTAGAATTTGATATGGTGATTAATATTATCGCGGCGCGTGGTTTACACCGTCGCAGAAAAGGAGTCGATATGAAGGATCTATGTTTTATCAGGCGGACGGCCCTCTGCGTTATTTTTGTGTTGTTGGGTGTTCTGACCTGCGCGCTTGCCGCCGAAGGCATGGAATATGTCAAGATCGCCGGGAACGACGGTAAGATCAGGCTTTTTTCAAGGCTCGTTATGGGAACTGACCACCTCTGCCAGGCCGGATGGGTCGACGAAAAGCAGCCCGAACCAACCAGGGAGAAGGTTTATGAGGTTTTGAATGAGGCAGCCAGGCTTGGGATCAATCTCTTCGACACCGCTCCGATCTACGTCGGCGGCGTTGAATACACTCTCGGCGAATGGCGGGCCAATGTTACGGCGCGGATCGTGGACGGCAGCTTTTTAGCGCAGCCATCATTGAATCCCGACAGAAAGATCTACGCTCTTTCCAAAGGCGGCTTCCCCTACGACCTTTTCTGGCTCAAGGCGCTGCCGGCAGGCTGCCACTCCGTCGAAACGATCGGCGAGCTGAAGAAACGCGGGATACTCGCTTCCGACGCGGTCGACTGGAGAAACCGTCAGTGGCCTCTCAAGGACGTCCCGGCAGGAACCTATCTGAGCCATCTCTACTGCGAGAAAAAGCTTATGATCGAGCGCATATCGGCGGAGATGACCCACACGAGAAATAACCTCAAGGGTGTTATCGACGTCTACCTGATGCACCGGGACGACGGCGACGCCATCGGTTTCGTACCCGTCCAGAGGAATCAGACGCCAGTGACTCGTATTGTCGAAGCCGTCAGCTCACCCGAGATCTCGAGTCAGATCAGGGTCATAGGATGGTCCAACTGGAAAACCCCGCGCGTCGAGGAGTCACTGCGTCTGGCGGCTAACGACGAAAAACTCATACGCCCGATGATCAATAGCCCCTACTTTTCGCTGTTTGAAATGAGCGGCCGCTCCATTCACGCCCTCGGCGTTCAGGTGCTACATTCGGAAATGATGGACCCGGATTTTCAAAAGGGGATCAAGATCATGCCCTATTCACCTCTCGGCGGGTTCAGCATCCTCGACAAGCCGGCGCCGGCATGGGAAAACGCCAAGAAGGCCGCGTACCAAAAGCACATTGAGGGAGATCCTTACTGGAAGAACGTATATCCATCCATATTCACTCCCGAAAACGAGACGCGCTGGTATCGCGCCGTTAAATTCCTGGATTATTTCAATAAAACGCACAAGAGCTCATACACCATCGACCAGCTGTTAAATGCCTACGTCCTCGCGCACCCGCGCACGGACATGCTCGCCATAGGCGCGATCACCAAAGAGCAGGTTTGCCGCACCGTCGAGGCGCTTGAGATGTCGAAAATGCTGTCACACCGCGACCTCGAATTCCTCTACAGCGGAAAGATCGGACAGACCCCCGAAGCTTCTTTGGCGAAGTAAGTTCACACGGCCTGAGCCTGTAGCGGATATCTCGCGCCGGTCTTCTTTATTCGGAGCCGGGCTGAAAAAAATAACTAAAATAATCACTATTTTCCGTAGACCCAGTTTCCGTCATGATTATCGATAAATCCCATAGTCTCCCAAAAGCCTATGGCGCTGTAGCGTACCCGGTCGGCGACGATAGTTTTAAAGTGCTTCTTGCAATAATCGACAAATTCACGGCCATAGCCGTGTCCCGACCATTCCGGATATATGTTGATCGAGTATATTATAATGGCCGCGTTCTCTGAATCCGCGGGCGCGCTGAGCTTGCAGCGGACCTTGCCGACGCGTATTTCTTCGCATGAAATGTCAGCCCAGTCATATTCAGAGTTTTGCTGCTGCGGCGTTATAAATTTAATAGATATAGCCATAAATATCAGGCCGTCCTTATTTGAAACCCTCGCAAAACGCCAGCACATTTTTGCCGAGATCGGGCAGATAATATCCGCCTTCCAGAACCGCAAAACGCCTGTGGTTGGCTACTTTTTTAGAAAAATGCTTCATTATATGGCCGATCCGGTAGAAATCAAAGGTCTCGAGTTTTTTCCCAAGGTCTTTGCGGTAGATATCGAATCCTGCGCAGACGCCTATGATATCAACGGCGGTAATGTTATGGATAAATTTTTCTATTTCTTCGATATATGCTTCGGCTTCACCGGCATACGGGTTTAATATGCGGCATTGGTCCCAGCCAGAAAGCACTTCTTTCGTGCCGTCGCCCGTATGCGCGTCAAAATCAAGAATAAAAGCCGATTCAATTTCATGCCGCCGCTTTAATTGAAGCAGGGCTATCGCCATATTTGAAAATACGCATGAACCCCACGCGGAATCTCTGCCGGCGTGATGTCCCGGCGGCCTGACGCACGCGAAAGCCGGTTCGCCCGCAATGGCGATATCCGCGGCGGCGATAGCGGCTCCGGCGGAAAGCGAGGCCATTTCAAATAAAGGCTTATTCGCTTTGATCGTATTTATATAACTTTGTGAATGCGCCAGAAGAAGCATGTCTTCAGAGGCGGGCTCCGCGCCGGTTATCTCAAAAAACCGTCCGGAGCGGATCGGCGATATGATGGATTCCATGCGGCCCGGCGCCGCCGCTCCATCTGCCGCGTAGTCCGATTCATAGAATTTGTCGTGAAATACAATCTTCATTTTCGCCCGGCTTTCGAATATTATCGGCTGGCAGTCAGTTTAAATAAAAATTTTAAAACAGATATGTATTGCATTCAGCAAAAAAAATTCGCATTTGATCAATTGTATCATAAATCCGGATAAAATGCAATTGACGTTATTTTCAAAAAGCCTGTAAATACGATTATTTTAATGTCAATACAATTTCCTTTTCACTGATTGATCTTAGCATATAAAACAGAAAAAAAATTAAGCCATAGAACAATTTAATAATTTAATAATCTCATTTTGAGATTTGTTATATTTATTCGACGCATTTAATATTTCATACTTAAAATAGCCGTAATTAAACAATCTCAATCTGATATTCAAATTTCAGATTGATTCGCCTCATTATTAAATTGTAACATTCAAATAACTGAATAAACTAATAACTGCAATATTTTTAAAGCATTTTAAATTTATTCAGGATTCCGGCATGCAAATTGCCATAGAATTTTTATAATTAAAATGCGGAGCGGATAAATGTATAAAAGTTTAAGATCAGCCATAGTATTAGGTATCGAAGGTCATGTCATAGACGTCGAACTTCATTCGTCGGCGGGGCTGCCGGCGATCACGATAGTCGGCCTTCCAGACACCGCGACCAACGAATCGAAGGACCGCGTCAGGAGTGCGATCTATAATTCAGGATTCGATTTTCCGCTCAGGCGTATTACTGTTAATCTTGCGCCGGCGCACATAAAAAAAGAGCACGCTTTCTTCGATCTGGCCATTGCACTCGGAATTTTGAGCGTATCAGACCAGCTCGCCGAAACCATAGATCTAAGCGGATATATAATCATTGGCGAACTCGCACTGAGCGGAAGGCTGCTGCCGCTTCGTGGAATACTGCCCATAGCCGTTATGGCGCGTAAGAGCGGATTGAAACTGATCGCGCCGGCCGCTAATATCAACGAGATCAAGATAATCGACGGGCTGGAATATTACGCTTTCGAAACGCTCGCCGAAACCGTCAATTATATCACTAAAAACGCATATTCTGAAATTAAAGATTCCGCGGCCGCCGTCGAACGCGGCTTTGCGGGCGAACCGGCCAACATTCCCGATCTGAAGGACGTGATCGGCCAATCCTACGCCAGGCGCGCACTCGAAATAGCCGCCGCGGGAGGCCACGCGCTTATGATGCGAGGCGTTCCGGGCAGCGGAAAAACGATGCTTTCGACCTGTCTTCCAGGGATACTTCCGGCTATGAGTTTTGAAGAAAGCCTCGAGGTATCTAAAATTTATTCTATATCGGGGCTTTTAAAAAGCGACAGGCTTATCGAAAAACGCGCCTTCAGATCGCCGCACCACACCATTTCAGAAGTGGCTATGATCGGCGGAAGCAGGATACCCAAGCCGGGTGAAGTGTCGCTCGCGCATAACGGCGTTTTGTTTCTGGACGAATTCACCGAATATAAAAACTCCGTGCTGGAGGCTTTAAGGCAGCCTTTAAGCAGCGGCTGCGTCACGATTTCAAGGGCCGCCGCCACATACACTTATCCAGCACGTTTCATGCTCGTGGCGGCCTGCAATCCATGTCCCTGCGGCTATTTCGGCGATCCGAAGGTCGTCTGCCGCTGCGCGCCGGCGTCGATAAAAAAATACAGGGCCAGGTTTTCGGGGCCCATAATCGACCGAATAGATATCCAGGTGGACGTACAGAGGGTGGATATGAAAGATATCAAAAGCGGCGCGGAGTCGGAAAGCACGAAAACGGTCGCAAAAAGAGTGAAGGCGGCGCGCGCGGTCCAGCTAAAAAGATTCTCCGCAAAAAACGCCGAAAACGACGGCGGCGCTATATTCGCGAACGCTAATATGGATGTGGATCAAATAAAAAGGCACTGCGCGATAAATTTCGAGTTGAGTTCGATACTGCAGTCGTTCGTTGAAAAACAGGGACTGTCGATGAGAAGTTACTATAAAATTTTAAAGGTGGCAAGGACAATAGCCGATATAGCCGGATCGAAGAATATCGGAAAGGAGGATCTGCTTGAAGCGATACAATACAGAGGCGGATTTAATTACTGACGGCGGCCTGCTCTACACTAAACTCGCGCGCGGCGGCGGCATGAATAAAAAGGAATTAGGCTCGGCCGGAGAGGATTTCGCCAAAAACTACCTCGCGCTCGATAAGTACAGCATACTTAAAAAGAACTACAGGACGCGCTTCGGCGAGATCGACATAATCGCCCTTAAAGGCAAAACCGTATATTTTTTCGAGGTCAAAACCAGAAGATCGGCCGCCTACGGCTATGCCGAAGAGGCCGTCGGCCGTATTAAAAGAAAGAGAATAGCCGGCACCGCGCTCAGATTTATCAATGAAAATAAGGCGCTCGGAAGTTATAACATGGCGTTCATGCTCATCGCTATACAGATCAGCGGAGGCGATATCGCTATAAAAATGGTGCCTATGAATTGAAACATAGTATGGTAAGTTACATTTTTGTAAGCAATCAAATATATAAACAATAAAAATTATAAACTTCAGACCGGGCTCGTCTAAAACTATCCGTTGACCGCTTCAAATATTTCATATACTATCCGCTCGGCCTGGACGGAATCTTCGCCGTCGGTAAGAACCGCCACGGTGAACGGTTTCGATTTGCGCGCCAGATGGTAGCACGCGGCCGACGATCCGGGACCGCCGCCGGTATGACCGTAAACAGGCCCGTAAGGCGCGCCGGTATCGGTCATCAGGCCGCAGCCGTAATGCGGATCGTAAAACGGCCTGCCCGTGACGCCTTCCACTTTAAAGCCGCGGGTCATTATATCGATCTGGTCCCGTTCCAGCAGTGCGCCGCTGAAAACGGCGTTCATTATCACGGCCGTTTCATATGCGCTTGATGATATAACGCCGTGTGAAACCCAGAGCGGATGGTATATCTTATAAATGTCGGCCGGCGATTCCTTCGAACCTAGATAAACGCCCGGGCCGAATATATTATCGGCGAGCGATTCCTTCGTTTGTGAAACTCCGGTCGATCCGAGCGAAAGCGGAAGGCATATCCGCGAATTTATAATATCTGAAAAAGACGTACCATACTCGATCTCCGCAATTTTTTTAAGGAGCATGTAACCTATATTCGAATATGAAAATTTTTCGCCGGGCGTAAACAGCAATTTATCACCGAGTGTCTGGTCTATGAATTCATCGAAACTCCAGGGCTCCGAACCAGCTTTGACCGCGGCATGATATTTCGCGTCGCCGCCGTAATCCTGAAAACCGCCGGTATGCCTGAGGCAGTTATAAACCGAAACAAGTCCGCT
>Ga0209212_1002344_pt1 | contig 27287 bp, 28 predicted proteins | sample RifGroC2_FD_183996 | JGI IMG/M metagenome (GOLD analysis project Ga0209212, IMG submission 183996) | Groundwater microbial communities from Rifle, Colorado, USA - Groundwater C2 (SPAdes) (version 2) | ecosystem: Environmental > Aquatic > Deep subsurface > Groundwater | place: Rifle, Colorado... | reverse complement strand
ACTTCTCCAGCCGGCCCCGCCTGACAAGGCCTATCCTGCTTGCCTCGATGGCCGCTATAGGCTACTCTCTTATTAGAGGAGGGAATGGCCATGAGCGTATCGCGGTCGGTAAAATGGGGCGATCTCCTGGGAATGCGGAAGATCGAGACCGTGGAGCAGATGCCCGAGGAGTACAAAAGAACGCTCCTCAAGGTCATCTACGCGCTGGCATCAACCGAATTCGCCTCGGTTGAGCAGCATCAACCCTGGATCAACAAGGGGCCGACGCCGGAGGATCGTTATGTCCAGGCGCAGATCGCCGCCGACGAGGCGCACCAGGGATTCATCGACTGCCGGATGTTGCGCTCCTTTGACCAGGAGGGCGAGGAAAAAGCCGCCAATCTCCTCAAGCTGCGCATGGGGGAGCACCTCCTCGCCGTGTTCAACGTGCCCTTCGAGAGCTGGGTGGACCTCTGCGGCTTTTGTTTTCACCTGGATCTGGTCGCCTGGTACCACCTGCGCGCATTTGAGAATTGCAGCTACGCGCCGCTGGCCCGGGAGATGACCACGATGGTCCACGAGGAGAAGTTTCACGCCTCCTTCGGCGCGCGTCGCATCCGAGACCTCGTGCGGAACCCTGAATACGCCAGGCTGTGCGGCGCGACGGAGGGGGATGTCCAGCGGACCGTGGACAAATGGTATCCGCATGCGCTCGACACCTTCGGCGCGTCGAAGTCGAAGTTCAGCGAGCTGGCGGTGGCCTATGGTATCCGGCGTTGGGGCAACGAGGAGCTGCGGCAGATGTACAAGCAGGACATCGATGCCCAGATCGCGGCCATCGGCCTGAAAGTCCCGGACCCGCAAAAGGGCCGCACAGTTCTCTAACTTAATCCCGCCTCGTTCGGTTTCAAGGTTACGAAGGTTTCTGAAATCACGCCGCTCCTGAAAGCTTCGGCACGAGGAAGCGGAAGATTCAAACTTGGAACTATTTTTGCCTCTGTCTTGACGCAGAATGCTACTTGCAATAGAAAACAGAAGGCAACAAAAGATTTTACTAGGCTCCTACGATGAGGGTGACGGAATGGGGAAGAAGGTCCTCTTCGGCCTCAAGAACTACGTCCAAATCTATTACAGCAGTCAAGTCCTCAGCACGGTCGACAGCAACTGGGGTTCTTTGCTGCCCAAGCCTCCTTGCGTAATTACCTGGATGGATGCTCGATAGACAATCTGGATGAAAGGACCGACATATAAAGCTAGTCTCACAAAGGTTAGCCAGTATATGAAGAAAGTCCTTGTCGTAGAAGATCATCCGGATATGCGCTGGATCCTTACCCGGCAGGTCGAGCGGTTGGGATTTTTGGCCATTAGTGCTGAAGGTGGCCAGGAGGGCGTGGAAAAAGCGCTCAAAGAGAAGCCCAACATAATACTGATGGACATCCTGATGCCCGGGATGGATGGAATGGAGGCAACGCGCATTCTTCGTGCCAATCCAGAAACCCGAGATATTCCCATCCTCGCGGTAACGGTCCTCATTACCGAATGTGAACTAAATAGATGCGTTGAAGCGGGCTGCAACGATTACATCGTTAAGCCCTTTACCACGCAGGAACTCCTGAGGAAGATGGCAGAATTTATTCCCTCTTCAAGTGAAGCTCCCCTATCTTGGGGAGTTGCCTAGAGATTGCGACTCGTAGTCGAAGTTTCACTCTTTTAGCGTAAGCAAGCGAAATCTCTGGCGTCCCCGACGGGATTTGAACCCGTGTTACCGGCGTGAAAGGCCGGTGTCCTGGGCCAGGCTAGACGACGGGGACAGAGTTGAGCCGTGCTGGATTCGAACCAGCGACCCTCTGCTTAAAAGGCAGATGCTCTACCGCCTGAGCTAACGGCTCTCACGGAGGGATATAAACTTCTTATTAATAACGGGATTATCATTCTAAGTCAATAAATAGGCAGATAACATGACGCGGCACATCTATCACGGCCCAGGCGCGCTCCTGGTCCGATGACACCGTGAATCTTGCAATCGTTCAAGTAAGGGAATAATAAAAAGGGAGCAAATTAAGCCCCCGTAGCTCAGTTGGATAGAGCACAGGATTCCTAAGCGTGCACGTCCGTTAAACTGAGTTCCTGCCAGTTAATATCAGCTAAGAAAATCAAGGTTGCGGGTTGTGTGAATGCAGTTGAGTTGAACTGTCATTGGCACACACTTGGCACAAGTGAAGGAAGATTTTTTATGGCTGATGTTCAAGAAACGGAGTTGAGTCGCTTTCCAAGATCCGGCGCAAATCAGCATCACGATTAAGAGCGAGTCTCAAAAAAATTGCCTCTTACACCACAGGATTTCTTAACCTGCGGTGAGAAAAAAGAACAATGAAGTTAAGGACTTCTAAAACGTTGTGCCAAGCCGTGACAAGGGGAAGTAGGAAGTCGAAGGGCTTTTTCTCCCCCTGTCCGTGTTCTGTCCGAGGGAGTCCTTGAGGACGAACGGGAGCAAGGAAGTCTCTCGAAGGGAAACGAAGAGAGTCTTCCTTGCAAGGGCGGGTAGGAGATCAACAAAGAGCCGTGGTCCTGAAGTGGCGCGAAGAGATGGAAGAGCGAAGCGGAACACAAGGACGACGGCCTACCACCGGGACAGGAGGGAGTCGCCCTTTTAGGGAGACGGGAGGGCGCGAAGCGTTCTGGGAGGGCAGAGGGTAGTGTAACAGAGGGGGACTAGGCAGGGGCCAGTCCGAAGGCGGGCAAGCCGGGGGGAAGCCAAGGGGGGAACCGGCGCAGAGTCCTGGTCTCCTATTGGTTTTCCCTCGCATCAAATTAGATCCCTACCTTTTACTTGCGAGCGGACGAGCGAACGTAGGCGAACGGATGGGCTGGCGAGCCCAGGGGCGAGAGAAGTAGAGATGGTGGCGCGTTGGGTCTGGTCGCCGCAGGGAGCGACGGAGCACGCAAGAGTAGGGTAAGGGGTAAGGGAAAGGAGCGCGAGGGAAACCGTTAGGGGAACGGGACGAACCGCCGAGGACAGGGGGCGGGTCCGAATGGCGCGAGGGAGCGAACGAGGGACGAGGGGAAAGAAGAAGAAGAGAGGCGATGGGGTGACGGATGACAGAGGAGGAGCGTCCCAGAGAGATGGGGGGGCCTTTCCCCTTTTACGGATCTGGACAGAAATGAACCGAGGTTTTTCCTATAAAATCGACCCTGGAGGGGGAAAAGCCTGACTGTAGTCTTAACTTAGTGCCCTTTGATTCGTATATGAAACAAAAAGGAGTCTCACATGCCTGGAACGAAGCCCACTAAAAGGGAGTTGGCAAGGATGAAGGTCATGCACGAGATCGGGGAAAGTCCTACGGCTATCGCCAGAAGGATGGGCCGGAGCCACAACACGATTCTCAAATATCTCAGATCCGAAGTCTTCACAGATCCCGACATAAGCCAGATGGTAGCCCAGATCAAGGAAAAAGAGACTGCTGACCTCTACTTGATCGGGGGCAAGGCCCGCCAACGGATACACGAGTTATTAGACGGAGGAAAAATGAGACCTATCGAGGCTGTTGCTACAATGGACAGGGCTTTTCAACAGCGGCGACTCCTGGAGGGGCAATCTACGTTGAACGTCAACAGCCTTTCCGCTTTAGTCGTGGCTGCCTCTCGGGATTTTGCGAAGATGAGCCAGGAAGGAGAGAGGGAAGGGGAAATTAAGGGGAAAGAAGAAATGCCAATGCCGGGAGCACGGGGCCAGGATAGATGAGGTCTTCTCAAAGACCAAAACCAAAAATACGTGCGAAGAGCCAGCTAACAAATGCAAGCATTACAATGACAACTGTCAACTCAACCGCGTCAGTATCAAATGCAAAAAGATTCCTTGGTGGCCCTGCATATTTTTCTCTTCTATTTAAAGCGTTCTGGTAATTCCATACGTAAAGGTCCCCGATCACCCACTGCCAGGCGACCATGCCAACCAACCCGCCAAACCAGAAGTAGTCCACAACTCTCGTAACAATAGCTGCAACAAACATCAAAATCAGAGGATAGATCATCGTCAACCTCCGTTTAAAATTCCAGGTATCCCACTGGGGCGTCAACGGCAGTCTCTGAGGCGGGGTTTCTAATTCTACAACTCCTTTCGCTGAGGATTTGCAGGTTGCCAAGCAGTTGCCCGCCATTTATTTGTTAGTATCCTGTTAAACCATACAGCAACCAGCAATACTGCGCCTCCAACAAGCCAAGTTGCTAACTCTGGCTCTGTAAACCAGTGATACAAAAAATAAAGACCCCAGCCAGCCAACGCACACCCTCCAACAAAACACTGGACCTCTCTTTTGAAATCAAAAACATTTGCCTCGCCATCCCGCATCAGCTCATAGTCTTTAATCATGGCCAAAATAAAATCCCACAACAGGTAAGAAAAAAGCCATATCCCAAATAGAGCAAATACTATAATTCTGCTCCATTCGGACTGAAACAGCAGCGCCAAAAACCAACCTGCCCATTCAAAAAATTCCATAAAATCACTCCCTACTTGAAAATCATACCCCGCCTGAAGGTGGCACTCATGGGATGAACTTTACACACGCCTAGCAGGCTGCTAAGTCTGTAACAAGCCCCTCCTCTAGCCTAAGCCCACTTCGTCTTTGGCCTGGATAAAATGGCAATAAAATTCTGTTTATTTTGTGGTAGAGGTGCGTTCCTCGATATAATCTGCCAGTCTTTGGAACATATCCTCAAGACCGTTAGAGATCATCACAAACCTTACCCAAATGCCCATGCCGATCACTGCGAAAATGGCAGTTTCAGCGCTGACTGCTTCTCCCCAGAACAGCAGACTGCCGACAAGGGCCGAAATGATGAAGTCCGCAGAACTATATTTCGCGTATCCCATTATATCCTCCTGTTTCCGAACTCCTAACAACCACTCACCCCTAAGACGCTTGTTTGAGAACCTTACCCTAACTCCCTCTCACCTTACGCGCTTTCCTTTCCACCTTGACCTTAGGCCAGGCTTGCTGTTGCTTTTCCACGTAGCGCCGGAGGCTTCTATCTCGCTCTTTTGCCTTAAGCCCCTCATGCCTTAGCGCGTCTTCTGGGGTAGTGTCCTAATTTCAAAAAGTAAAGTCACAAAACCCATTAACCAAATGTCGGCTCAGGATGAGCCCGATCAAGTATCTCGCGTATTTTTGTTAGTTCCTTTAAAGCTTTTCTAATTTCATCAATTTGTGTGTTGTTATTTATTTCTCCCAATAAGGCTGTCATGCGTTCAAGTTCGCCATGTATTATCCATAAAAGCGCGATAATGCCTGCCCACCCAAACAATCCGAGTAAGAAATAATTCATAATCTCCCCTTTCTCTCAAATTAGCTCCTTCAGTTCCTAAAGCTTATCTGTCACCCCCGCAGCCATAGCGGGTGTTACTCTCAGCGTCTTATGAATCCTCACAAATGCCGGAATTTTCCCACCCATAGGGCAGGCCGTCAACCGAAATTTTTCTTGAAATTGCCCCCTGAAGCCTACACTGAGAAGGCGACCCGAACATTAGTCGCCGCGCGAGGTATTAAACCAGTCTCTTGGATCAGGTCGTAGAAGATCTTGAAGGGTGTAGCCTCCCCACGGGAAGAAACCACCGTAAGGGATCCAGATATCGTCTTTCGCCGATATTCCCCTTTTTACAAGTTTCTTACCTGCTTCTCTGAAATCCCATGCTGGGTCGCAGCTACCTGGAAATGCAGCCAGGGTCAGTTCCCCGACGTACCTATACAGCGGATTCTGGGTTTGCTTCTTAAACAGTGCCGCCAAATCTTGGGCGCAGGCCTTACGTTTCGCTTCTTGTGGTCTGTGCCGTTGAGCCGGGCCTAGCTCACGTAGTGATTGTGCGAATTTTTTAAGGCGCTCTGGATCAGGAAAAGGGGACCAAGTTAACGGAGCAAAATAGGGCTTCCACGTCGTTAACACTTCGGCGGCCTTCTCCAAAGCCCTCGCGTCCTCTTCCCGGGTTTTACGGCTTCTTAGCTTAGCCCCAAACTCCACGGCCGACATGTCCTCCCTGCTCTTCTGAATCCAACCGGTAGGTCGATCTATCCACTTGCCTGAAAACACCTCATCACGCGACAAGCTCCCTATCTTGTGCATCACCAAGCGGGTCAGGACTCGGGATGGCAAGATTTTGTACCGGTAATAAAGCTCCCTCAGTGCGTCGTCAGCTCTATTTGCCGTTTGCTCCGCCCACTCAAAGAAGCCCTGCTTTAGAGAGATGCGATAGACAGCCCACGGAGACTCCCCGCCACTCCTTAACCACATTAACCACTCCCGGAGGCTCTCCCTGAAAGGAGAATCTGTATCATCTTCCAGGGGGACAGAACTCCTCCCTTTTTTGCTCACTTTTGTCACCTTACACATGCTCTCATTGTAGCTTAAATTGTAACGCATGAAAAAGAAAAATTTAACGAAGCGTCGGATGATTCTAAATTCCTTCAGGCTGCCAGTGGCGGACAGCGAGGTGTTGAAGGCCGCAGCCAGCAGCAAAGGAATTAGTCAAAGCGAGTTTTTACGGCAGGCGATCAAGGAGAAGGCGCGCCGCGTGCTTCTAGGCGAAAATAACCCAGAAAGTCCTGAGTCCAGATGATCGACAAGCCCTCAATCGTTGAAACTATCGGCGCGTACGTCCAGATGCGCCGGTCCGGCAAGGAATACGTTGGCTTCTGCCCGTTTCATTCGGAAAAAACACCGTCCTTCACGGTCAACGGGGAAAAGGGTTTATTTCACTGCTTCGGTATCGGCTGCGGTGTCGGCGGAGATGTGATCCGGTTTGTCGAGCTAATCGAAGGCGTCGGATTTCTTGAAGCCTTGTCGATTTTGGGTATGCGGCAGGATCAGATTCAGAGGCCGCACAACGAAGCAATCAGGCGGAAGGCCGAGACTGTCAGCCGGTGGGCGAATTATTGCTTCGATCAGGCGCAAAGTCTTTTACGCGAGATCGGCCAGCGCGAGCGAATAGCGCGAGAGTTAGGGTGGATAGATGAGATTGAGCGATGCAAGCGGGAATGGGAAATTCTCAGCGACCTATCCGATGACCTACAAGACGCGACGCGGGTTATGGAGCTATGGACAGAGCGTGAGGCCGTCGAGCCCATTCTTGCCGATGCACCGGATGACACCCTGCCGACCTTTCCTACTATCACGCCGGAGTACCGAGCGCGGCTTCAGGCCGCAGTCAGGGGGGAACTATGAATCCGGCAGAACTTGAAAGACAGTTACGCAGCGACTCGCACGGGGGCGCGGAGAGCGATGATCCTATAGCCGCATTGGTTTCACCTCTCGATGATCTGCCTGAAAATGCGCCCCTGGCAAAAATAGAAGCTGCGCTTCGAAACCTAGCTGTCAAGCTTGACGGGTCTGACTCCCTCCGACGTTCGACGGTACGGGAGGCGGCGCTAAGAAAACTTGAGAAAATCGGAATCAGCGCTCCGGCGCGGCTTTTGGATGCGGCGCTTGAGAGTGGCGGCCTCGAAACGAGCCAACAGCAAGGGCGGCCGGTTCTGTTCGATGATCCCGAGCCCTGGCTGCATCCCGTGGACGGAGCGGGTCTACTTGATGACCTTGTTTCGGCGCTGAAACGTTTTGTCGTTTTCCCATCTCACGCCACGGAGGCGGTGGCGCTGTGGGTCCTCCATGCTCATGCGCTTGAAGCCTTCTCGATTTCACCGATCCTTGCGATTACCTCAGCTACAAAGCGCAGCGGAAAGACCTTACTTCTGGAGCTTGTGTCACTGCTTGTACCGCGGCGGCTCTTTGCGTCCAACATCAGCCCCGCGGCTCTTTTCAGAGCCGTCGAAAAATTCACGCCGGTGCTGCTCATTGATGAGGCTGACACCTTCCTACGCGACAACGATGAGCTAAGAGGCATTCTCAATGCTTCGCACCGGAAGGCATCTGCTTTCGTTGTTCGCACGGTGGGCGATGAGCATGACCCGGCAATTTTTGCGACGTGGTGCGCAAAAGCGATAGCGTTGATCGGCAGATTACCCGGTACGCTCGAAGACCGTTCCGTTCTCATTTCGCTCAAGAGGAAAAGCCCCGGCGAGCAGGTTGAGAAATTCGAGATTGACCGGGTGGCCTCGGAGTTTGCGACGTTGAAGCGCAGAGCGGCGCGGTGGGCGGCTGATAACCTTGATGCGTTGCGGAAGGCCGACCCGGAAATCCCGAGCGCATTAAACGACCGTGCGAGCGACAACTGGCGGCGCCTGCTGGCTGTGGCGGATCTCGCGGGGCAGGAGTGGCCGGCGCTCGCTCGCAAAGCATGCGTGGCCCTGGCGGGCGAAGTCGATGAGGCGGAAAACTCGGCCCTCATCCAGTTACTCAATGACTTGCGAGAACTTTTTGAGACCCGGAAAGTTGATCGCTTGGCCAGTTCTGACATAGCCGGAGCCCTCGGGGCAATGGAGGAGCGACCGTGGAGCGAATGGCGTAGAGGAAAGCCACTGACACAACGCCAGCTCGCTAAACTGCTCGCACCCCTTCGCATTGGACCGCGAACGATCAGGATAGGTGACGGCACATCTAAAGGCTATCTTCTTGAGCAGTTCACTGATCCATTCTCCCGTTATCTACCCCTCCGATCCGTAACACCGTCACAAGCCGCTCTGGGCGCGGGTTTGCGGGTCATTCACGATCCGCCACAGAAAGCGGCTGTTACGGATCGAAAAACAGGTCTAAGTACGGAAGAAAGAAAGGATGTTACGGATGTGACGGATCAAAACCCCTCCCTATTCCCGGAAGGTAGTAAGGCATGGACGCAAGAAGTCTAATCGAGACGTTAAAGGGCCGGGGCCTATCCCTCCGGGTGGAGGGCGACCGGATCAAGGTAGAGGCGCCCCAGGAGCCAGGCCCTGAAACAAAGGCGCTACTTTCGGAGCTTAGGCGGCACCGGGAAGAGGTTAAAATGATCCTGGCCACCCCAAAGTCAGAGACCCCGACTCCTGAAACCCTGGCCGCTTCCCTCCTGGTAGAGAACGAACCGGATGAAGTCGAAACCATCCTGGCAGTCTGGAGAGACATTTTCGGCATGAGGTTGGATCGGGATCAAGTTGTAAGGCACCTTGAAGGTCTGAGACGATGGCAAAGCCGGCGGGCAAGATGATCCAGGAAGGGGCGGAAAGGATCAATGAGCGAGCCGAATAACCCCCCTGCCCTTCTAGCTGAGGCCCTGGCCTCAATCCTCAAGCCCATTGTCAAAGAGGCCGTCCAGGAAGCCATAAATGGCCATAGGGAAGAGGATCGCCTGCTAGACGCGGAGCAAGCCTCAAGGCTTCTTTCTGTCTCCTCAGATTGGCTCTACCGCCACGCTAAGAGGCTGCCCTTCGCCCGCAAGCTCGGGCCGAAGATGCTTAGGTTCTCTTCCCAGGGAATCCAGAAATATCTTGCCACAAGAAAAATCTCCTAGCCCTCTTGACACGGTTGTATTTCTGCTCTAAAATGCAGAAGTATGAAAAGACCAAAACGAAAGGAGGGTGTTGAGATGTTTCACACATCAATCACGTTGCCGGAGATCCTCTACAAGCGCCTCTGCCATGTTGCCGTAGATGAGGGAAAGACCCTCAAGGACATGATGAGCGAGGCCGTTGAGGAGTATGTCAGCCGCAAGGAGAAAGGAGGGGGTAAGAGATGAGAGGCTTAGGACGTGTATTCAAAAGAGGCTCCGCGTGGTGGATTGGCTATTCACACCGGGGAAAGGAATACAGGGAAAGCTCAAACTCGGAGAGCGAGTCACAAGCCCGAAGGCTCCTCAAGAAGCGCCTGGGAGAAATTGGCAGAGGAAGGCTTATCGGGCCAGTAGAGGAGAAGATAACTTTTGAGGCAATGGCCGAGGATCTTCTCAGGGACTACGAGACAAACGGGAAAAGGTCTGTTAGGTCTGCCAGGCTGTCAGCAAGCCACCTGCGCGGGTTCTTTGGTCTGGATCGGGCCTTAGATATCACCACAGACAGAGTGAGGGCCTATATTTCACAGCGCCAGAGCGAAAGGGCGAGCAACGGCAGCATCAACAGGGAGCTTGCGGGATTGAAGCGAATGTTTTCCCTGGCAGTCCAGGCCGGTAAGCTCTCCTCCCGTCCCTATGTTCCAAGTCTGGAGGAGAACAACGCGAGACAGGGCTTCCTCGATCATGGGAGTTTTCTGGCTCTGAGAGAGAATCTGCCGAACTATCTCAAAGGTCCGGTGACGTTCCTTTATCTCAGCGGGTGGCGAGTGAGCGAGATGAAAGCCCTGGAGTGGAGGGACGTGGACTCAACGGGTAAGGTGGTAAGGCTCAGGCCGGAAATCTCCAAGAATAAAGACGGTAGAGTTTTGCCGTTGAGCGGCGAGCTTCTACAGATCATTGAAAGGGCCAGTGAGACAAGGCAGCCGGATTGCCCGTTTGTTTTTCACCTGAACGGTGAGCCTATCGGGGATTTCCGCAAATCATGGCGGAAGGCATGCGCGGCAGCGGGCCTCAACGGGATCATTGTCCATGACCTCAGAAGGACAGCCATTCGCAACATGGTAAGAGCGGGAATCCCTGAGCGCGTAGCTATGAGCCTGAGCGGTCACAAGACCCGAAGCATCTTTGACCGTTACAACATTGTGAGCGAGGCGGATCTGGCACAGGCAGCGGAGAGGCTGCAATCCCATCTCCAAAAGCAGCCCAAGACGGCGGTTGTCTACCCGTTGAAAAGGGCGGTTTGATGGGAGAACACGGACAGAACACGGACAATTTGCGGACAGTTGGAGAACAGGTGGCTCTTAGGTCAATGCATAGGTCATTGAAAAACTTAGAGAAAAATGGTGGGCCGCCGGAGACTCGAACTCCGGACCCGCTGATTAAGAGTCAGCTGCTCTACCAACTGAGCTAGCGGCCCGTTTGTCAAAATCGAGAATCGAAGATTGAGGATGGAAGATCGCGATCCTCGATACTCTATCCTCTGTCCTCGTCACCTCTAAACTGGGGTGAGTGAAGGGATTTGAACCCTCAACCCCTGGAGCCACAGTCCAGTGCTCTAACCAAATTGAGCTACACTCACCATATTCTAAATTCCAAGCCATGCTGGCGCGCCAGAAGGGATTCGAACCCCTGACCTACGGCTTAGAAGGCCGTTGCTCTATCCAACTGAGCTACTGGCGCGAATTCAGTAGGCAGGAAGCAGTATGCAGTCGGCAGGAAAGAAAAAAACAGGCTCTTGGACCGCCTACTGCCTACTGCCTACTGATTTTCTGGTCGGGGCGAGACGATTTGAACGTCCGACCCCCTGCGCCCAAGGCAGGTGCGCTACCAGGCTGCGCTACGCCCCGTCAAGAAACTGAAGACCATTCTACACATGCAGGGTGTGAAATCAAGGATTCGTCAAAGCATGAAGCAGCGAAGGGAGGGCCTGCTTGAGTTTCGCCAACGCCTTGCCTCGATGACTCACGCCGCTTTTGGTCTCGCGGTCGATTTCAGCAAAGGTCTTGCCCAAAGGAGGGCAAAAAAAGAGTGGATCATAGCCAAACCCGTTCTCTCCTCTCGGCTCAAACGTAATCCATCCTTCACACTCGCCGCGAAAAACCCACTCCCTCCCCCCTCTCGATCTCGGGCCGCGCAATGCGACCACGCAGATAAACCGCGCCCCTCTCTTCTCCTGTGGCACACCGGCTAAGGCTTGGAGCAGTTTCTCGTTATTTCGAGCATCGTCGGTATTCTCTCCGCTGTAGCGAGCCGAATAGATGCCCGGGGCTCCGTTCAGGGCGTCAACCGCCAAACCCGAGTCGTCAGCCAAAGTGAGATATCCGGAGAATTCGGCCAGGGTGCGGGCCTTTTTTAGGGCGTTCTCTTCAAAGCTCCTCCCATCCTCAACGATTTCGGGCGGGCTGCCGAGACTGCTAAGAGAAATGACCTGAAATGGGAAATCTTTGAAAACCGCCTCGATCTCGGCAAGTTTACCCGGATTGGTTGTAGCCACCAGGAGTTCCACGGCAAAATAGGCTAGGGAATCGTGGCGAGCACTTTTTTTTGGACCTTGAGAAGCTCCCGAATGCCTTGCTGGGCAATCTCAGCCATACGGTCCAATCCCTTCTTGGTGAACGGGGCGCTTTCTGCGGTTCCTTGGACCTCGACAAACTTTCCTGATCCTGTCATGACGAAGTTCATATCCACCTCGGCGCGGCTATCCTCTTCATAGTTCAAATCCAGAAGCGGTTTACCATCGACGATGCCAACGCTCACCGCAGCAACCGAATCTTTGATGGGATTTTTCTGGACCACCCCTTGCTTGATCAACTGACGGGCAGCCTCAACCAGGGCCACATAGGCGCCTGTAATCGAGGCGGTTCGGGTTCCGCCATCGGCCTGGATCACGTCGCAGTCAATCCAGATCGTTCTCTCCCCTAAACTTTTCAAGTCCGCGATGGTCCGAAGACTGCGACCGATCAGTCTTTGGATCTCATGGGTCCTGCCCCCGATCCTACCGCGGGCGGCCTCGCGGGAGATGCGCACCTGAGAAGAAGAAGGGAGCATCCCATACTCCGCCGTGATCCATCCCTTACCGCTGTGGCGCAGGAAAGGAGGAACTTTATCTTCCAGTTTGGCAGTGCAGATCACGCGGGTGTCGCCCACCTCGATCAAAACTGAGCCGTCCGCAGACTTGATGTAGCTCGGCGTGATGACGATAGGCCTCAACTCCCGTTCTTTTCGACCGTCGGTGCGCATATCTATGTATTAAGGTTCGACCTTGAGGCTCACCTCGAAAGGTGGAAAACCACCATTTTTAGCTCGGTCATTTCCTCAACCGCGTAGCGCGGCCCCTCTTTGCCGAAGCCTGAATCCTTGAGCCCGCCGTAGGGCATGAGGTCGGCACGCCATTGGGGACCCCAGTTGACATGCAAGTTGCCCGATTCCACTTCACGGGCAAACCTCATGGCCCACTCCAGGTTCTCAGTGAAGATACCGGCTGAGAGACCATAAACAGTATCGTTGGCCAGCGCAATCGCCTCGTCCATGGAGTCAAAGGGGGTAACCGCCACCGCCGGGCCGAAGAGCTCATCACGGGAAATGCGCATCTCCGGTTTCACATCCGCCACCACAGCCGGCACGTAGATCGCACCGCGTCTGCCGCCGCCGGCTACCAGACGCGCGCCGCCCGCGACCGCTTCGTTAATCCAGTCCTCGACCCGCCGAGCTTCACTCTCCTTGACCATCGGCCCGACTTTGGACTTTTCGTCAAGCTGGTTACCGGTAGTCAGCGCTTCCACTTTGGGCTTCAGCGCGCCGAGAAAATCGCCGTAAACCTTCTTTGCCGTCAGAACCCGCTGCGTTGAGATACAGGTCTGCCCTGCATTCCCGTACCCGGTCAGCGCCACCGCGGCCGCTACCTTGTCCAAATCGGCGTCGGGCATGATGATGAGCGGACTGTTGGAGCCGAGCTCCATCGTTACCTTCTTGATGCCGGCCATACGGCAGATCCGGTCGCCAATCTCCCGGCTGCCGGTAAAGGTGACCTTGCGCACGCGCCGGTCGGCGACCAGGGCATCGCCGATCTCGCCGCCTGACCCGGTAACGCACTGGATGCCCTCCGGCGGCAGTCCGGCTTCGAGCAGGATCTCGGTGAGCTTCAAGGCCGAGAGCGGCGTGTCCGACGCCGGCTTCACGATCACTGAGTTGCCCGCGGCCAGGGCGGGTCCTACTTTATGGCACACAAGGTTCAGCGGAAAATTAAAAGGGCTGATCGCCGCGACGACGCCGCACGGCACGCGCAGCGTGAATCCCAGCTTTTTGCTGCCTCCGGGATCACCGTCCAGCGGAACCGTCTCGCCGTGAATCCGTTTGGCCTCCTCCGCCGATCCCATAATGGTTTCGACGCCACGGCTTGTTTCTCCTCGCCCTTCGGCGATGATTTTTCCTTCTTCCCGAGAGATGATCTGGCCCAGCTCCTCGTTCCGAGCAGCCATGATGTCGGCGGCCTGGCGCAAAATTCTCCAGCGGTCATAGCCGGAGAGCTTGGCCATGACCTTGGCCCCGCGCTCCGCGAAACTCAAGGCTCGCTCCACGTCGCCGCCATCCGACCGGGGTACGGTGTCTATCACCGAGTTGTCGTAAGGGTTTCGGACTTCAATCTTGTTGGACTTATCAACCCACTTACCTTCCAGAAATATCTTCACAGGCAAATACCTCCTGGCCTGGTTAACTCAAAATGCCAAGTGCAAATTTTAAATTTTTCATTTTGCAATCTGCAATTTTCATTCTTCTTTTTCTTCGTCGGGCTTGGCGCGGAAAAAATTACGGCCATAGGCGCGATGAAAAGAGGTCCAGCGTGAGCCCGGCTCTTTCTCCATCAGGCTCTGAATACTCTGTATCTTGCCGTCCAGGTCGTCCAGGTAGTGGAGGATGACCGCCTCCAGAGTCTGGGGCAGCCTCGGCGAGCCAAATTCCAAAGAGCCGTGGTGACTCACGATCATGTGTTTCACCAACAAGGCAAGCTCTTCAGGAAAATCCGGGATGGTCTTGATCTTCTCATGAACGATCTCAACTTCCATGACTAAATGACCCAAGAGCTGTCCCCGGTCGGTGTATTCCACGGCCCGATCAAAAGAAAACTCATAGATCTTGCCGAGATCATGGAGAAATCCGCCCATGAGAAGAAGATCCACATCGATACCCTGGTAGTTCTCCACCACCTTTAGGATGAGCTTGAGGAGCGATAGGGTATGCTCCAGGAGGCCACCTAAATAGGGATGATGGATGGTCTTTGCGGCCGGGGCGCGCTTGAAGAGATCCATGAAGGCTTCATCGGCGAAGAAGGTCTCAGCCAGGGCACGCAGGTGGGGGTTATTCATCGATCTCAGGATCGTTATCAGCTCCGCAGCCATCGCTTCGGCATTGTAGGGACTCTTCGGCAAAAAATCTTCCGTGGCTACGCTTTTCTCATCCAGGCAAGAAATATCCTGCACCCGAATTTGCACCTTGCCTTGATAAAGGGTCGCCAGCCCGCGTACCCGCACAAAGTCGTTTTTTTGAAATCCCCGCCCCAGGTCATCTGCCCGCTCCCACACCCTCCCTTCGATTTCACCGCTTCGATCTGCCAGCTTCAGAGTCAAATAGCCGCTGCCGCCTTTGGTCACCCCGTGGTTCTTGGCGGTTACCAAAAAGGTCGAATCAATCTGTTGGTTCTCGCGGATATCAGAGACGAAAAGAGACTTCATAAAAATTAAAAGATCTATCCCATAAATTGCAGTGAGCGCGCCAGATCATAGAGCGACTGAACCAGAAACTGCTGCAGAAAGATAATCGCGACAAAGACGAGAATGGGGGAGAAATCAATGCCCCCCGCGTAGAGCGGCAGAACGCGCCGCAACCGGTAGAGCACCGGCTCAGTGACACTGTAGAGAAAGCGAACTATAGGGTTGTAGGGGTCCGGATTCACCCACGAGATCACTGCGCGGGCAATGATGATCCATTTATAAGCCTCCAAAACATAATGTATGACCTGTGCCACGGCAATCAAAAAATTGGCCACAATAAACAATTCCAACTCCTCAGTTATTAGTTACTAGTTATTGGTTGACTCGATAAGGCGAGCCTCTCTTACAATTAACTAGTATACCAGTAACGAGTAACCAATCACTCCCTTGGTCCAAAGATAGCGGTCCCAATCCGTACCAATGTGGCTCCCTCTTCGATCGCCACCGGATAATCATGCGTCATGCCCATGGAGAGCTCTTGAAGATCCACATTCGTGATCTTCAACGCCATAAGTTCTGTTTGCAGTTCCCGCAAGGCGCGAAAGTAGGGGCGCACCTCTTCAGAGTTCTCCCTAAAAGGAGGAACCACCATTAATCCCTCGATTCTGAGATGTGACAGCTTTCCTACCTCCTGCAACAACGCCACGACTTTCTCCTTAGGGATACCACTCTTGCTCTCTTCGCCTCCAAGATTCACTTCAACGAAAGCGCGCACGGTTTTTCCCCGCTTCTTTCCTTCCTTGTCCAGCTCCCTGGCCAACTCAGCGTTATCCAAAGATTCGATCAGATCAAAAAGCTCCAAAGCTACCTTAACCTTGTTGCGCTGCAGATGACCGATCATGTGCCATTCCACCGGTTCTTTAATTTCTTCTCTCTTGGCCTTAGCCTCCTGAACGTAATTTTCACCGAAAAGCCGGATCCCCGCCTCGATAGCCTCCCGGATACGAGAAACGCCTTGAGACTTCGATGCGGCCAGGAGCTTGATCCCGCGGGGATCCCTCCCGCAACTTATAGCCAGCCCCTCTACCCGCTTAAGGAGCTGCTGGCAATTGGCGGCAACATCGACCATGAATGTTTTTTGAATATCACATCCCACCCAATAAATCACTCCTGCTTTCTTTTGAATCTCCTTGACATGCCGCGTCGAGCCCGGGCTTCCTTTGATCGCTGCTGATCCGCGCCGTCTGGACCAGCTCTTTTCTAATCTCTTGAGTAACGCTATCAAGTTTACCGGAGAAGGGGGAGAGATCGAAGTAGGCGCGAGGGCCCCTTTATCTTCTTAAGACACGCGCAATTTCGGATCGAGGGCATCGCGCAAGGAATCGCCGAAGAGATTAAAAGCGAAAACCGAAAGGCTAATTGCCAATCCGGGGAAGATGGCCATCCATGGTGCCCTCTCGGCAAACTCGACGGCGGCGCCGCGCAGCATCAAACCCCAGGCAGCTACCGGCTCCGCAACCCCCAGACCAAGAAAGGAGAGCGAGGCCTCCAGCAGGATGGCCTGGCCCAGAAAGGCTGTCAGCATGATGAGATAGGGGGCCATCACGTTAGGTAGCATATGGCGGAAGATGATCCTCCAGTGGCTAAAGCCGAGGGCGCGAGCCGCCTCTACGAAAGGTGTGTGACGGAGGGATAAGGCGCTGCTGCGAATGACCAGGGCGCAGCGCGGGACCATCGGTACGGTGATCGCAACAATCACGTTGGTGGTCCCGGTGCCCAGGACCGCCACGACCACGAGGGCCAGAACGATCAGCGGAAAGGAAAGTAGCAGGTCCATGAAGCGCTGAACGATCAGATCCACTTTTCCGCCGAAATAGGCGCTGGCGACTCCGATCACAGCCCCGGTCGTCGCCCCCAAAAAGGAAGAAGAGAAACCGATCCATAAGGCCGTGCGTGAGCCATAGATGAGGCGGGACAATACATCCCGCCCAAAAGAATCCGTGCCGAACCAGTGACCGGAGCTCAGGCCTTGCAGCATCGCGGCATAATCAGTTTCCAACGGATCATAAGGCGCGATCAGGTCCGCGAGCAACGCGGCGAAAATCATCAGCAGGACGATAATCGCGCCCGCTGCGCCCAGGGACTGTTGGCGAGCAAAATCCAGCGCCAGGCCCCACCATCGCTGAAGGCGGGAGACCCTTTGAACGTCTTGAACGACTTGAGCGCTCTCTTGCATTTATTTATTGATACCGGATGCGCGGATCCAGACAGGCATTGATCAGATCAACCAGAAAATTCACGAAAATAAAAACGAACGATATGAGCAGCACCAGCGTCTGGACTATCATGTAGTCGCGCTGCGCGATGGACTCGACGAAAAGCATGCCGATGCCGTTCAGATTGAAGACCTGCTCAGTAACCACTAACCCGCCCACCAGAAAAGCGAACTCGAGTCCGATGATCGTGATCACGGGCAGCATCGCGTTTTTGAGCGCGTGACGGACCAGCACCACCCTTTCCCACAGCCCCTTGGCCCGCGCAGTCCGAATGTAGTCCTCCCGCAAAACCTCCAATACAGCCGAGCGCGTCATGCGCGTGGCCACGGCCGAGTAGCGATAGCCCACCGCCAGGGCCGGCCAGATGAGTTGTGTCAAATTGGCCTTGGGATCGACCCAAAAGGAGGTAAATGTTAAAGGCGGGAGCCATCGAAAGATAATGAGAAAACCGAGGATGATAAGAATTCCCAGCCAGAAGGAGGGGATGGACAGGCCGGCGATGGAAAAGATCCGCACAGCATAATCTATCCAGGTGTCCTGCTTGAGCGCCGCGAGCGCCCCTAAAGGGATGGAGAGAGAGATCGCCACGAGCGTGGCCATCAGGGCCAATTGGAGGCTCAACTCCAGACGGATGGCGATCTCATGAATAACCGGCTGACCAGTCCACATGGAGTTGCCGAAATCGAAGCGCACGATCCCCCACGTCCAGCTCATAAACTGCTGCCACAGGGGCTTGTCCAGGCCAAACTCAGCGCGCTCGCGCTCGATAGCCTCCCTGGGGGCAAAGGTCCCGGTCCCTGCGTACTTGAGCTCTACGATGTCTCCCGGGGCCACCCGGAGCATGAGAAAGACCAAAACCGCGACCCCGAGTAACGTCGGGATCATCAGCAGGAGCCGCTTGAGGATGTAACGGTGCATCTCAAGGCAAAAGGTAAAAAAAGAGGGGGCGGATTTCGCCTTTTTACTTTTTCCTTTTTACTTCGAGCTTTCACTCAGACAGCCAGATGTCCCCCAGATGCATGAAGTAGTGGCTGGGCACGTTCTTAAAGCCCTTGACCTTGGCCCAATGGGGATTAATTTTCTGCCACCAGAGGACATGGAACTGATAGGCCTGTTCATCCAGCACCCGTTTCTCAAACTGCCTGAGAAGCTTAAGCCGCTCCTTCAAATTGGCCGCGCGGCCCTGCTTCTCATAGAGGTCGTCCAGGACCCGGTCCTTGTAACGGGCATAGTTGAGCGGGCTTTTATCGCTGCTCAAAAGCTTCACGAGCTGGAGATCCGGCTCATCCATGAAATCACAGTTGAAATCGACACCGGCGTCGTAATTCCCCTGCCGGAAATCGTTGAAATAGGGACCCCCCTCCTGCTGGACGTGGCTGACGTTGAGGCCGATCCTGCGCCACTGATCGATGAGAAAGACTCCGGTGTACTCATAGGGCTCTTTGATATTTCGGTTTTTGAGGGTGAAGGAAAAGCCCTCGGGAACCCCGGCCTCTTTTAAGAGCCTTCTGGCTTCCTTGCGGGACGCCTCGATATTTTTGCCATACCCGGCGAGCTTAATCAGCTCCGCCTCAGGGGTTGCGAACTCCGATCCGGGCCGGAAGAGCCCGCCGACATATTTCATAAGCGAGATCTTAGAAAGGGCCTTGGAGCCCTCCCACCGATCAACGGCAAGGGTGAGCGCGCGTCTGACGCGCGGGTCACTGAAGGGCTTTTTCTCATTGTTAATCACCACAGTCAGATTGCAGATCCAGGAGCTCTCCTGGACCACGACCTTATTACCCAAGGCCTTCACGATATCGTCTCGGGCCGCGGGACTGAAGCCGCGGAACTCGATCAGCGCCTGTCCGCTCCGGATGGCAGCCACCCGGGGAGCGGTGTCCCGAATAAAGACCGCTCTGTAGCCATCCAGGTAAGGACGGCCCTTGATAAAATAGTTGGGATTCTTCTTCCCCACCCAATGGGAACCTGGCACATGCTCGACAAAAACGAAGGGGCCGGACCCCATGACGTTTTTCTCATACCAGCGGGGGTCCTTGGCGAGGATGTCGGCCTTATAAATATAGTTCCAGGGGGAGGCCATGTTGGCCAGAAAGGAGGTCGAAGGATGCTTGAGGCGAAAGACGACCGTGTAAACATCCGGCGTTTCGATCTTATCGACCACAGCATAAGAGGCCTGACGGGCACTGGCCACTCCCTTCGGAGGAAAGATGATCTTCTCGTAGGTGGCTTGCACGTCCTTTGACGTAAGCAGGCTGCCGTCGTGGAACTTAATGCCTCGGCGGAGCTTGAACGTGTAGGTCAGCCCGTCCTTGGAAATCTGCCAGCTCTCCGCCACATCTCCGATAATTTTTGGATAGTTCAAAAGATCGAAGCGTAAAAGCGTGCTGTAGTGAGGGGACACCGGATGAAGCATGGCAAAGGTGGTCTCCCGGTGGCCGTCGAAAGAAGGCGGAGTCCCGCCGACAGCAAAGACCAGTTCCCCTCCAGTGCGCGGCTTCTCTTTCTCCGCAGCCTGCGCCGTAGCCTGGAAAACCGGCGGGACGAGCGAAATCATTAAGACCATTGCACGACACAAGTTCAAGCTGACCTTCTTCGACGTTCTCATTGGAGACCTCCCTCTTTGATCTTGCCGTAGTCCATCCAACTCATGGCCACCGCTTTCTGGCCGCTTTGCAACTTAAAACCTATTTCATCTGCCTTTGAGCTGTCAAGGGCCTTTTTTGGTTATCAGACGCGGATGCAGGCGGCCCGGTGATTTGGCCTGACCTCTCTTATCTCAGGAACCCTCTGGCTGCACTCCTCGACAGCAATGGGGCAGCGGGAGTGAAAGATACACCCATGCGGGGGATTTAAGGGGCTCGGCACTTCACCTCCCAGGACAACGCGCTCGCGCTTGGCCTCGACCAGGGGGTCGGGAATAGGGACAGCTGATAGGAGCGCCTTGGTATAGGGATGGAGTGGATTTTCATAAAGCTCCTGGCGGCCGGCGATCTCGACCACCTTGCCCAGGTACATCACCACTATCCGATCGCTGATATGACGCACTACGGAGAGGTCGTGCGCGATAAAAAGATAGGTGAGGCCGAACCGCTCCTGCAACTCTTCCAGGAGATTGAGGATCTGGGCTTGGATGGAAACATCCAGTGCAGAGATGGGCTCATCACAAACGATAAACTTTGGCTCGAGCGCCAGGGCGCGGGCGATGCCAACCCGCTGTCTTTGGCCACCGCTCAGCTCGTGAGGATAGCGGCCGGCCATGAGCGGATTCAAGCCAACCACTGAGAGCAGCTCCGCAACCCGGTCTTCATACCGACGCCCGTCCGGAGAAATCCGATGAACCCGGATCGGCTCGCTAAGAATCTGGCCTACGGTCATGCGCGGGTTAAGAGAACTATAGGGATCTTGAAAGACAATCTGCATCTGCCTGCGCAAAGGGCGGAGCGCCGCATCTGCCATCCGCGCCAGGTTTTGGCCTTCAAACAGGACCTCGCCCGCGGTCGGTCGATCGAGTTGAAGGATGCAGCGTCCGGTGGTTGTCTTGCCGCAACCTGATTCTCCCACCAGACCCAAGGTCTCCCCGCGCCGGATCGAAAAACTGATATCGTCCACGGCCCTCACCCAGCCCTCGACGCGTTGAGCGAAAAGGCCGCTGTATATCGGAAAGTACTTCTTCAGGCCGCGCACCTCAAGGATGGAGTTTTGAGTGTTGAGTGTTGAATTTTGAGTTTGGGCCATAACTAAAAACTAAGAACTCAAAACTGTTTGTTGTTGTAATGTCTCCGCCACCCAACAGGCAGAGCGGTGGCTATCTCCCGCCTCTCGCAGCGGTGGAACCTCCTGGCCACACTTCCCAACTGCGAACCTGCAACGCGGCAAGAAACTGCATCCTTGGGGAAGATTCCAGAGATCCGGAGGTTGCCCTTCGATAGGATCGAGTTTGGCCTTGCGCGGTTGGTCCAGGCGCGGCACGGAGCGGAGAAGCCCGAGGGTATAAGGGTGACGCGGATTCTCGTAGATCTCGCGCGCGCCGGCGCTCTCGATAATCTTGCCCGCATACATGACATTAACGCGGTCGGCATAACGGGCTACCACCCCCAGGTTATGGGTGATGATCATCAGTGCCACGCCAAATTTTTGCGTTAGATCGCGCACGAGCTCCAGGATTTGCGCCTGGATAGTCACGTCGAGCGCCGTGGTGGGCTCATCGGCGAGGATCAGCTTGGGTTTGCAGCTAAGCGCGATAGCGATCATCACGCGCTGCCGCATGCCACCACTGAACTGGTGCGGATACTCAGAAAGTCTCTGGACTGGATCGGGTATTCCTACCAGGCGCAGCAGTTCTAGCGCGCGCTCCCTGGCCTCTCCCTTGGAAACCGCACTATGGGCCTCCAGGGTCTCAGTGATTTGGCGTCCGATGGTGAGGACCGGATTGAGCGAGCTCATCGGTTCCTGGAAGATCATGGCGATCTCCGCGCCCCTGATCCTGCGCATCTCCTCGTCTTTCAGCGTGAGCAGATCCCTTCCCGCAAAGATAATCTCGCCCCCTACGATGGATCCCTGTGGTTTGGGAACAAGACGCATAATAGATAAGGCGCTCATCGTCTTGCCGCATCCGCTTTCACCGACCAGGGCTACCGTCTGGCCCGGCGCCACACTGTAGGAAACCCCGTCCACCGCCTTCACCACCCCGTGCGAGGTATGAAGATAAGTACGAAGATCACGCACCTCGAGCAAATCAGCCATGCAGTACTTTTGTGAGCGCCTCCATCTGGTTTTGTAGATGTCTGACCACCGTAGCTTCTGCCAGTTCGGCATTCTTCTTAAGGAAGGCATCCATGATCTGATCGTGTTCCCGCATAGAATAATCGAGCCTTTGAGGGAGGTGGAGCGCGAGGATTCTGGTCTTTTGGATCTCGTGGCGCATCTGGTCGATCAGGCGGTGCAGCCGTTCGTTTCGCGCAATCTCGGCTATGAAGCGATGAAAGCCGCTGTTGGCCTCAAAGTAACGCTCCAGATCTTTTTTCTTATAGGCTTCCCTGAGGAGCTGATGCAGTTCCCCGAGACGAGAGATCTCTTCAGCTTGAGCCCGTTCCACGGCGAGCCTCGTCGCCAATCCCTCCAAAACACTCAAAATGGAGTAGTAGTCCTGCACGTCTTCTATCGTAGGCTTGCTGACCACGATCTCGCTATTGGAGAGAAAGGTTAGATATCCCTCGGCCTCCAGCCGCCGCAGGGCCTCACGCAGGGGCACCCGACCGACCTTCAGTGAAGCAGCCAATTTCTCCTCGGAGAGCCTCTCGCCCGGGGTGAACTTCCCTGTAATGACGGCCCTCTTGAGCTCCTCTGTCAGAAGTCTCCTTAGAGACTTGAAACGTTTCTCTATTCGGCTCGGTCTGCGCTTGATCATGGAGTTTCTTTCTTGGACGGACCCTTTCCTTTAGAAGGCAGCGGTGGAATAGATCTAAGAAGCTTTTTTAAAGCCTCGCGAACCTTCGTGAGATGGCTTTTCACAGTGAAGAGGTAACGATCCCCCAGGTGTCGCAGATAGACCTCTCTGCCGATTTTCAAATGACTGATATCTTCTCCTTGGGCCATTACCAAAGAACCCTGCCGATCCCGAACCAACGCCAGGGCCAGAGGCGGGAGAAAACCGTCAGGGGTCACATAAAGTATCGTAAAAGTCTCAATCCGACCTTCCTCGCTGACAGTGAGGGGCCGAGGCTGCTTGGGAGAGGGATGACGGTGAACCGGAGCAGGGGAGGAAGGCTTCCACAGGCCTTTCACGACAGGGCTATCCGTACGCTCAACGATTGTAACAAAATTATTGGTGCCCAGCCCGCCGGTACTCTGGGCCAAGGCTCGCCGGGCTTCTCGCTTTAGCTTTGTCCCTGAACTCCTCCTTAACCCCCATACGACCTCCACTACCTGAGCCACCCCACTCGCCCCGACGGGATGGCCTCGGGATTTTAGCCCCCCCGAAGGATTGATCGGCAGAAGCCCGTTGAGAGAGGTTTTACCCTCCTCCACGGCATTGCCCCCTTTTCCCGGAGGAAAAAATCCCAGGTCTTCGGTGCAAATGATCTCAAACGGGGTGAAGGCATCATGGACCTCGGCGAAGTCGATCTCTTTGGGAGAGAGGCCGGCCATTTCGTAGGCCCTGGCCGCCGCAATCTGTGTGGCGCGAAACGAGGTAAAGGAATCGCGTTCTCGGAGATTCAAAGGCCCTGTCCCTTGACCTATGCCGGAGATGACTGCATCTGTTTTTTCCGCAGTCAAGATCACAGCCGCGGCCCCATCCGTAATCGGAGAGCAATCATAAAGTCTTAAGGGGGTGGAGACAAATTTGCTCGCAAAGTAGCTTCTCTCGGTAATCGGCTGCTGGAATTGGGCATAAGGATTGCGGGAGCCGTTCAAGTGGTTTTTCATAGCCACCTGGCACAGAATATGCTCCAGCCGGGAATGGGAGAGACGATATTTTTTTCGGTATCTCTCCGTGATCATAGCGGCCAGGGCAGGCATCGTGGCGCCGCACTGCCGCTCTTGCTTATCGATCACCTCGGCTAAAATGCGCGTGGCCGCGCTCGTGCTGAGATGGGTCATCTTCTCCCCGCCCAGTACCAGGACATTTTGGTAATATCCCGAGGCAACTGCTTGGAATGCGGCATGGAGGGCCGCCGCGCCGGCGGAAGATGCGGTTTCTACTCTTAGCGCAGGCAAGCCGGTAACCCCCAACGCATCCGCGATCTGCGAGGCGATATTGCTGTCTCCGGTAAACTCCTCCGGATTCATGACGCCGATGTAGAGGGCATCTACCTCCTGAATCGGCGAACTTGAGAGTGCGCTGATGGCAGCTTCGCAAAAAAGCTCGGCGAGCGTCTGGGAGCTCTTCCCAAACTTGGTCATTCCCACCCCGGCGATATAGACCGCGGCCATCGTTTTCCGAATTTACCGCTCCCCCCTCCGAATCAACAGGCACCCCTCTACGGGGATATGGAGGTGGACGGGGGCGCGGCGCCGATGAAGTCAGCGGCAAACTCGTTCACCGGACTACCGTAGATCTCCCGGGGGGTTCCGAAACGAGTCAACCAGTAGCGGAATAATCAGCGCCCCTTCTGCATCTCCTTAAGGAGCGACTCAAGCTTTTTAAGCTCGTCGCCATACCCCGCCCAATTCCCCTGGCGCAGGAACTCCTGAGAGCGCGTGTAGTGCTCCATGGCCCGGCGCGCCAGGCTCTTCTCCGCTCCCGCGACCCCAGGGGACGCACTCACCTGGCCCGCTTGAGCCGTTACGGGTGCGGCCCGACCACCGAAAATGCGTTGGAGAGCAAGCTCCAGGTTCTCCTCCATAGCGATCTGATTGCCGAAGGCCACGATGACTCTCTTTAGCTCAGGAAGCGACCCCTTCTCCGCCGCCAGATAAAGCGGCTGGACATAGAGGAGTGACTGCTCAATGGGAATGGCTAACATGCTTCCCCGAACTACCTGCGAACCCCTCTGGCTCCAAAGGCTGAGCTGTTGGGAGATGAAGGCGTCTTGATCGATCCGGGCATCGATCTGCTTCGGCCCATAGACCAGCTTCGCCTTGGGAAAATCCAGGGCGATCAGCTTGCCGTAATGGGGCGGATCGCTCCGCGCTGCCAGCCACGCCCGCATGTTGTCCTTCTTGTTGGGGGTAAAGGGGAGAAGAAGGACGAACTCCTCCTTCTTCTCGCCGGGGAGGCGCATGATTGTATAGTAGGGGTCTATCTCCCGTTCCGTCGCTCGCCCCATCATCCTCCCTATCTCCGGTTCTTGCTGCTCCACGGCTTTTTGCGGAATGCTCAGCAGGTCTTCCTTATTATAGAAAACCTGGGGATCCCGCATATGATAGGTGGCGTACATGCGAGTTTGGATAACAAATAGATCCTGGGGATAGCGGATATGAGCCCGAAGATCTTCGGGCATCGTTTCCAAGGGCTTCAGGAGTCCCGGAAAGACCTTGGCGTAGGCCAGGATGATCGGATCTTCGGGGTTACTGAGGTAAAAACTCACGCTGCCGTCGTAGGCATCCACAACCGCCTTAACCGAGTTGCGGATGTAGTTTCCTAGTCTTTGTGTCGGTTCCGAGTATGGGTAACGGTTCGAGGTCGTATAGCCGTCGATGATCCAGAAGAGGCGACCTCCTTGGGCGATGACGAGATAAGCGTCCCGATCGAAGGTAATGAAAGGAGCGATTTTCTTAACCCGCTCCTGAATCTGCCGGTGATAAAGTATGCGGCTCTCTCTGGTAACATCGTTGGAGAGGGCGATTCTCAGGGTTGCATAGCGGGCCGAAAAGAGTAACTTCCGCCACAAAGAGCTAACAGGAACGCCTCCCTTGCCTGTGTATGCCGTGTAGATGTTCTGGTCGCCCGCAGGATAATCGAGTTCTTGGGCCTTGGTCTTTACAAAGACATAATCGTTGGCCAGCTCACCGTAGTAGATTTCTGGCCGGGTAATCTTAAGCGGCCCAACTGAGACCGGCGGGATATCCTTGATAAAGAACTCCGGCAAGCCTTCCGGGGTGACCTGATTGACCGGCCCGAAAACCACGCCATAGCCGTGTGTATAGGTGAGGTGCTCATTGATCCAGATGCGGCTAGGGAGATGCTGATGGGAGAGCTCCCGCGCCGAAAGCATGACCTGGCGATAGGTGCCATCGATCAGGTAGCGGTCGTTATCCACATCAACAAACTTATAATAGGTACGGATCTCCTGGAGCTGGGCATAGGTCGCGAGAAGAGGACGGTGTTCCCAGAGCCGTATGTTCTTGATGGTTGCGTCGTTGCGCTTGAGATCGGCAGCGGTGAGCTGCTCCTCGGCGGGAAAGTCCTTGCTCTCAACTTTGTCCAGGCCATAAGCGCGCCGCGTGAACTCGATGCTACGCGTGATGAAGGGCCTCTCTGCGTTGATCTCGTTGGGCACGACCCGAAAGCGCTGAAGAAAGGAAGGATAGAGATTCAGCCCTACCAGATGGACCAAGATCAACCCTGCCAAACCAACGAAAAGGTACTTAAACCCTGGTCGATAGATTTGGAGGAGAGAAAGCCCGGAAGCTATGACAGCCAGGAAAGTCAGAATCCTCAGGGCAGGCAGGTTGGCATAGACATCCGCATAGCTTGCGCCGAAGGCCGCGCCACTGGATGAATAAAGGAGGCTGAAGGCGTCAAGGAAGTAGCCTCCGGCCTTAACTAGAAGGAAAACGGCAAGGAGGCAAAGGAGGTGGCCCCTGGCCCGCTCGCTGAGAAACAGCCCTCGCGGACCGTACTGGACCCCCCGGTAAAGGAGATAAGTAAAGGCTGTCGCCAGGATGACGATCCCCAGGGTGAAACTAAACCAGCCGTAGAGGGCACTCAGGGCTGGCAGGCGAAAGACATAGAAGCCAATGTCGCGACCGAAAAGAGGATCCTCGAGCCCAAAAGGAACCGAGTTTAAAAAAAGGAGCAGAGATTCCCAGTGGCTTGCTGCCTGAGCCGCGGCGAAGAATCCCAGGAGAATGGCAACGGGAAGAAGCAGGCGCTGTACCAGCGGATCTACCAGTTCCGGACTGGGTAGTTCGATAGCGTTCTCTTGTTCCAAAAAACGAATGTTCCTCGGCGCGTGGGCCGCCAGCTTAACATTAAAATAGATCAGCAGGAAAAAGAGGCCGCCAAAAACAAGCCCCAAGGTCAACTTAAAGGTCAGGGTGGTGGTAAAGATCTGAGTGTAGCCAACCTCCTGAAACCAGAGCCAGTCGGTGTAGAGAGAAACCGCCTGGCCGAAAAACACGATAAGCAACAAGACAGCGAAGAAAAACAGCCCGGTTAATTTTCTCATCTTACCCCTCCTATCGGTCAGACCC
>Ga0209212_1002343_pt1 | contig 27289 bp, 22 predicted proteins | sample RifGroC2_FD_183996 | JGI IMG/M metagenome (GOLD analysis project Ga0209212, IMG submission 183996) | Groundwater microbial communities from Rifle, Colorado, USA - Groundwater C2 (SPAdes) (version 2) | ecosystem: Environmental > Aquatic > Deep subsurface > Groundwater | place: Rifle, Colorado... | reverse complement strand
TTGATTCTCTTGCAGGTGAAATTGTAAACTGCGATTATGATATGGTTGGTATTACTGCCACATCTCCGATATTTCATAAGGCGGTAAGCTTGGCAAAAATGCTAAAGTCAGAAGGGTATAAGAACCCTATTCTGATAGGCGGCGAACATATTAACATATTTAAGGGTGAGGCATTCTTTGATTGTTTTGATTTTGCCTTTGTTGGCGAGAGCGATTTTTCATTCAATGAATTTTTAGGGCATTACGAAAGTAATTCTAAGGATTTTCATTCAGTAAAGGGGTTAATTTTTAGAAAAGATGGTCATGTTGTAATTAATGAATCTGGCAGCCGAATAGATAATCTTGATAAATTGGAATTCCCTGCAATGCATCTGTTAAAACGCAATTCTTATATTATGACCTTTGCTAAGTTTTCAAGCAGGGAGTATCTGCCTATCATGGCGACGAGGGGCTGCCCATTCAAATGTGTTTTTTGCAGTGAGCCTTTAACCAATCCAAAGGTAAGATTTAGGTCGCCTAAAAATATAGTAGATGAAATGGAGAAATTTTCGAAAGAACTCGGAATAACACATTTCTTTTTCCTGGATTCAAATATCACACTCAAAAGGCAACAGATAGAAGATGTCTGCCGAGAAATACTAAAGAGGGGATTAAAAGTCACATGGGAAGGGTGGACGAGAGCCAATCTGGTAGACCTGAATATCCTGAAATTGATGAAACAGGCTGGTATGATAAGGATAAGTTACGGTATTGAAAGCGGTGACCCTGAATTACTTAAAATAATCAAGAAAGAAGTCTCCCACAGCGATATGCTCAATGCCTTTAAAATGACCGAGGAGGTTGGTATTGAAGTTGCTTGTTCGCTTATGATAGGCCTACCGGGAGAGACACGGGCATCTGCTGAAAGGACGATAGAGTTTGTGCGCAATATACCCCAGATACTTTATTCAAATCTCTCTATAGCCAACCCTTACCCGGGAACTGAGATGTACCAATGGGCTCTCAAAGGCAAACATGGCATAAGGCTTCACATTAATGACTATTCAGAGTATAGGAGGTACGACAGTAGCCCTATTTCTGTAAACGACTTGAGTTCTGAGGATCTCGTAAGTCTCCAAAAGATAGGACTTTTAAGAATTCATTTTACACCCAGAAGAATATTGGCAGCTGCTAATATGCTAGGTTTCTGGACGCTGATACCGGTATTCTTAAACTTTATAGTCACCAGACTTAGAGGGTTATTTTTACAAAAAGGATTGAATTGAGCAGATGGAAAAGATCTTTGATTGGGGTAAAAAAGAGTTAGATAAAAGCTTTTTCCTCTATATTTTTTTGTTTCTTTTTTTTCTAATCTTTCTTACAAGGTTTATATTTCTGATTTCAGATCATCCGTTCAGTGACGATTTTGGGGAAGAAGTCATCTCTGGCCTTAATGCCAGAGATAAGGTTCTATTCGGAGATTGGGAGGCTGGAAAGAAAGGGCATTCCTTCAAAGACTATCTTCCTTTGCCGAATATAGTTCACTATATTACCTTTTCTCTATTCGGGGTTGGAATATTCCAGTATAGAGCAAGTTTTGCAATAATAAACATTTTGTCCCTATATCTCTTTTATATAGTCTTGAGAAAGGAATTTCAGAATCGTTTAGTGGCTTTTCTTGGACTTAGCCTGTTTGCTTTTGCCGATTACATTATAATTTTTCAAAGATCTGGTATGTCGGAAGGATTATTTGGGATTTTTGTTATTCTGATATTCTACTGCGTTCAGAAAACACAGAAAAATAAAAACTACTATTTCCTTCTTGGTTTTTTAAGTTTTGGGATTGTATTGGTTAAGTTAAGTGGACTCTTATTTTTTATATCTTCATTAACGGGTGTATTGGTTTTGCTTTTGAAAGATAGGGAACAACTTTTTCAAAAGCTAAAGCTTCTTTTTAGTGGAGTCTTAAGTGCCATAGTTGTTTTTATTGCTTTACTTTCTTTTACCGACAGCCTTGACGGTTATTTTGGATATATGTTTGGGCTGGGTAAATGGATGGGATACGGCAAATCAGGTTTCTCTATTGCAAAGACACTTATAAACATAGAGGAGAATATAGATTCTGATGTTATTCTTCGGTGGGCACTTGAATGGTTTCCAATCCCAACCCTCGTGGCAATTTTAGCGCTTGGACTTTTTGTGTTAAGCCTTATCAAAAGAACAAGATTGGATGATTTTATGATCGTTACATTTATTGTGGGTTTTATACTGGGGAATTCAATATGGCCTGAGTACACAGTTTGGCGGCGATATGCTTTCTTGATTCCATTTGTATTTTATTTTGCTGCAAAGCTTATCTGGGCATTTGCCGCTTACGAAGATAATATACAGCAATCCCGTAAACAAACCTTGCGGTTGCTGTTTTTTGTTGGAATTATGTTGTACTTCAGATTTTCTTATGCAAGGAAGGCAATCATTAATGTTATTTTTAAATACAGGGAAATGCAGATTGTATTTGATTTATTGTTTTTTGTTTTTCTTATCATATGTGTTGTTTTTTTTGGCGGCTTATCTAAATTGAAAATAGAGGTACGCAAGAGGGTTTATATAAGTGTATGCCTTTTTATTTTAATTAGCGCATATCAGGCTCAGGCAAGTATTCACGATATCTTCTTTAGAAAAGTTGGTTTGAATTTCAGTTCCTTTTTCATTGGAAAAGAAATGGAGGCAAAAAAATACAATCCGCCAGTCATGGATGCAGCGACTTCAGGCTATCAGGTCCATCATTATGAAATGAAATATAAATTAAAGTATGGATGGGACCATGTTCCGACATTTTGGTACGAGGATTTGATTAATATAATAAACGATAAAGACGATAGATATTTTCAGATGACATGGTTTGAGGATTTTTATCATGCGCATAATATAAGAAACCTTGTGGAAATATCAAAGAGGTATCCTAATGTAAAGCTTGATGAAATATTTATTAAAAGGCTAAATAACCGAGGATACAAAAGAAACGATGATTTAGTGCATTATAGAATATATGCGGTATTTGATAAGCATTAATAACGAAATCATCTTTTGAATGTCAGAAAAGGGAAGAAATGACAGCGCGAATAATATTTCCAATATTATTAACGGTTATTTTAATTTTTATTACTTACATAACAAATACCTACAAATTTATAACGCACAGATTTGCGTCTAATTTAAATTACGAGGTTAAAAAGGGCGAGAAAATATTTATGAATGAGGTTATGGGCATTATTTCATCGCGAAATCTCATGTATATATTTGAAACAATTCAGGAGGGCTGGGAAAAGAATATAATGGAAATGAGAGGCAATGTTGTATATGAACCTGCTCAGCCGTTTCCTTTTTATCTGTCCGAAGGTGAAAATCCCATTGAGATGCCCTCTGATTATCTGTTTTTTTCAAATAAATCTGACCACCTGCGTATACCGGATGATTCTAATGCGCATGTAATCTGGGAGGTTAATTTTCAAGGAGGCCTCAAAAGAGGCTTTCTGATTTTTTTAGCCCAGACCAGCAGTGCAAATACAGAAGTGGTGGCAATTTCAAAGGATAGAAAAGAGTGGCTGCCTTTTAATATAGAAAAATCCTCTGAGATTGTAGAGATTGTGAAAGACCTTAATAGTTTTAAGGGTGTCAGAAAGATTTATATAAAGTTTTATGAATCAAAAACCTCTCATGCGCGATTTTATGGCTACATGATTTTAGCTGAGACTCTTTGATGTGAGCGGTGAATTATGGATTTTAAGTGGGACAATATCCAATTTAATATCAGAGAGCATAAGGCTGCTTCTATAATACTTTTTGCAGTTGCCTTTATTTTAATCTTTCCTCGCGTTCAACAATACGAGTATTTTCAGCATACAGATAATTACCAATGGATGCTTTTTGACGATAGCGCATGGGGTGAATTAGCCCCCACACTATCATTGTTAGAAAGAGGAGAATTTCTTTGGGGCTTTCTATACTACGATATAATGCAGAGGGCACACGCCCTTTTTGTAACACCACTTATTATGTTCCCTATTATTAAACTTTTTGGACTCTACCCAGGTCTTCCTATAGTCCATTTAGCTTTTCTCATTATGAACTCTTGTGTGCCTCTTTTTATATATGGTACCGCTTATAAAATCTTCGGCGACAGAAAAACGGCATTTATATCAGGGCTGCTTGTGGCTGCCGAACCATTTATTCTTGAAAATGTTACATATATAAGCAGGCATCCACCGAGCATATTCTTTTTTGCTCTCTCAATATTTCTTGTTACAATATTTATCTTTAGACCGCAGGATAAGAGGTCTATAACGCTGTCGTTACTGACCGGTTTTTCTCTTGGGATATCCACTCTTGCAGATGGAGACGGGATAGGAATAGTTATTGTTTTTATCCTGGCAGTAATGTTTTTACAGATTAAAAGAAAGGAATCAGGTTTTTCTTTTAACATTGATCCAAAATTAATTTTTCATGCTGTATTGATTGTTGTAATTGCTGTTTCAATCTATAGTGTTCCAATAATAAGGAATTACAGAAATATTGGCATTGCTGCACCGAATTGGGTTGCATCTATGCATCTGGCAGCCAGTAATAATGATAAAATAGCAGAGATTGCAAGAAAAGGTGAAACCCTTTTCCAGGAACGATATGTTAACTGGGAGCCTGAGAAGATTGTTTATCATTCAATTATAGCCAAGAAATTTGAAATGAATATTTACCCTGAATATGAGTATCACATGATGTACACAACTTTTTTTAAAAACTGGGTTAAAGGACACCCTTTTGATTTTGTAAATATAATAGTTAAGAGGTTCTTCCAGAATATAACAATTTATTATTCTTGGCATTCAACAGCAATTGCTCTATCTGCCTTGATAAGTATTTTTTTTCTGAAACCTTATATTAGCAGAAGCTACCATCTTATAATGATATGGTTTATATCAGGTTTTATGTTCAGTCTTATATACCTGACATTCTGGCATCAGATGCATCAGGTGATGGTTTTGTCAGTTTTCAGTGGTTTTGGAATAGTTAGATTTTCTGGTTTTTTAAATGCTAAAGCAGAGGGAGTTCCATTTCTCAAAAAAGCTCCAAAAAATAAATTTATTTTTCTCTTTTTGACAATTATTGCATTAATAGTAACTTCATATATTATCAAGGTCCGCATTATGAAGGACCCTATGACACGCCATGAAACTGGAAGGTTTAGGATGTATAAGCTGCCCGTGATGGCTGATGGCGCCTTTAAGAATGATTATAAAGATGTGAAAAAAGAGCTTCCTGAAGGCGCATTGCTGATTACACAGCGCAATCCTTTTCTAGTTAACAGGGTTACTCAAAGTGACACCCTTTTAACTAAGCTCGGTTACAGATTTGACCCATACGGGCCTGAGAATCTGCAGAATGGTTGGTTGATTACAACGCCAAAAGGCTGGATTTATAGATTTAGAGAAAATGCAGATTACATGCCAAAGGCAGCAGACTATACATACGATGCAATAAAATCGGGCAGGACTGTAGTCAGTGATTTTGACCCTAACATAGATAAGCTAAGATTTTCTTACAAAGAATTTTTTTCAGGGAAAAAGGTAAAATTTTACAGGCTTGATGCCCTTGATAAGGTAACACATATTGATAACAAATGGCGCGAAGAATATAATACGAGCAATCTTCTTAGCCATCCGAATGTGATTGAGATAAAGGGGGCAGTTAATACAACAAATCCAGATTATATCTTTTCAATTATTGACAATACTGAGGCAAGTGTAACTTTTATGTTCAAAGCTGACATGGGCCATTTTATAGAGAATGCAAATCTTTATATCTCCACAAATTGTTCATATGAGGTTGATAGGTTTATACAGCTATCTGCTGATGGGAAGAAATGGACAGATCTACCCGTTAAAGCTAATGAATGGCATATGAATAAGGCGGTTTTACTTTCTGGAGTGACATTTCAGGATAAGGTTTATATCAGGTTTTTTCAGGATAGGCTTTCAAATATGCATGTAAAAAGTTTTGAGATAGGGATGAATTATAAAAATAATTAGCCTAATGGTGGTGCATGGATTTAAAAAAAGAGGTTAAAGAATTTTGGAATAGCAATCCAGTTGACGGTTTGTCTGAGGATGTCCGTTTGAGAATAGAATATCGTAAACGAAAAGACCGCTGGATGAATGATAACATTTTGCCTTTAGAGTATAAAGGCTCCATGCTCTCTGTAGGTTGCGGTCAAGGAACAGATATAATGTCTGCCCTCCAAAAAATAGATACAAATGATATTCTGATAGGATTAGATATTTCGCTCGATTCCATCAGATCGGCATTGAAAGGTATCAAGGAATTGAGTGATGAAGATAGTCACATATATTTTATCAATGGCGATGCCGAAAAAATCCCTTTTAATAATGGAGTTTTTGACACGGTATGGTCTTTTGGGGTTCTTCATCACACCTCTGATATAAGAACTGCCCTGTTTGAAATTAAAAGAGTTCTAAAGCCCGGCGGCAAGTTCTATTTAATGCTTTATAGGAGCACCTGCCCCAAAGGCATAGCCGTCAGATTTTTACGCTGGCTTTCTCAAGTATTGGATAGGGTTACAAGGCAGGATTTTTATCTCTATACGAAGTTGAAGGAATTAAAAATTACACAGGGGCATGGGACTGCATTTTATGAGCTTTTTGGCTGTCCAATTTTAAATCTTTATTCCAGAAGCGAGGTAAATTATTTACTAAAGGATTTTAAAATTTTAAAGATGGAACTATATGAAAGTGGGATTTATCAAGAGTTGGTTTTTTTACCCAAGTCGCTCGGTTTTTTTGTCCATATCATGAATCGTTTAGATCCTCCAAAAAATATTTTTGGTTTTCATTGGGTGGTTATCGCTGAAAAGGAATGAGGTTTAATAAAAAAAATAAGTCTTTCAATCTTACTTAATAATGGATTTTTTGTATGTGTGGAATTTTTGGCTGGGTAACTGATAAACATAAAGGCGCCCCTGATTTTGAAACAGGAAAGAGCCTTACGGATTTGCTTGTGCACCGCGGGCCTGATGATAGCGGATACAGGCTTATACAGAACTGTTTTCTTGGCCACAGGAGGCTTTCCATTATAGATTTAAGTGAAGCCGGACGGCAGCCATTTGCAAGCCCTGATAACAGACATCACATGGTTTTTAATGGTGAGATATATAATTATCTGGAGATAAGAAAAGAACTTGAACAGATTGGAATTGGTTTTTCAACAAAATCAGACACAGAAGTATTGCTCAATGCATATATAAAATGGGGGGCAGCTTGCCTTGATAAGATAGAAGGGATGTTTGCCTTTGCTATTTATGATTCTCTTAGCCATGAATTTTTCTTATGCAGAGATCATATAGGGCAGAAGCCTTTATATTATACTTATAAGAACGGCCATTTTATCTTTTCATCAGAATTAAGGTCTATAATTAAGCATCCTGTGGTTGACCCCAGAGTGGACATTGAGTCTCTTCTAAAATATAATCTTTATGATTTTACGCCTTATGATAAGAGCATCCTTAAGGATGTTTACAAGTTGCCGCCTGCCCATTACCTGATATTTAAGGAAGGCAAGATAAATATCAATATGTATTGGAACAGTGTTCCAGAGGTTGATAACTGTATTACTATGGAAGATGCGTTAGAAAGGATTGATGCACTGATGCTCTCATCTGTTGAAAAACACTTAAGGGCAGATGTCCCATATGGTGTTTTTCTTAGCGGTGGTATAGACTCCTCTCTAATTACCTCCTATGCGAGACGGGTGTTAGGTGGAAATGAACTAAAGACTTTCAGCGTGGCAGTGGAATTTGAAAATTTTAATGAGGCTGATGTTGCTGCTTCAGTAGCGGGTAAATATAAAACTACGCACAAGATTCTTCACATGGGAGAAGAAGAGCTTAAACATTCTATAAATGTAATGATTAATCATCTTGATGAGCCTATGGCTGATCCCGGCCTCATCAATGCCCATTTTATCTCAGCAAATGCTGTTAAAGATATAAAGGTTGCCCTTGCAGGCGATGGCGGGGATGAGCTTTTTGCCGGTTATATAACCTTTAAGGCTGAATCTATAGCTAAGATCATGGGTAAATCCCCTGAATTTGTTAGCGCATTCTTAAAATTCATAGTTAGAAGGCTTCTCCCTTCAAGTCCTAAGTATATGAGCCTTGATTTTAGATTAAACGGTTTTTTAAAAGGGTTTCCCGGTCCTGAACTTCTAAGAAATCAGTGCTGGATTGGGGCAATGACGCCAGAGGTTATCAGAGGCCTTTATAAGGACATAGATATTTCCGGGGCATTTTTTAACCGGGATCTGAAGGGAGAGAACATTTTTTCAGAACTCGTTCAGGTCTCTCAGCCTGTAAAGGATAGCAATTTGGTTGACAAGATGCTTTTTCAATATCAGAAGTTTTTTCTGCCTGAATTTGTATGCGCTCATACTGATCGTGCAAGCATGAAGGTTTCGCTGGAAGTCCGTTCACCTCTTATACATAAACCGCTAATTGAATTTGCAAATAGGCTTCCAAAAGAACTTAAGGTTAAGAATGGCAGGCTAAAGCGAATACTCTTTGATCTGGCTGAAAGACGAGAGATGCCTCAGGAAGTTCTGAATCACCCTAAACAAGGATTTATTTTTCCTGTTGCAGGATGGCTGCGTACGCACCTTAGAGATATGATGGAAGAAATTCTTTCTGAAAAATCTATATCAGAGTCTGGAATGATAGATGCAAAGATTGTTAAAAAAATGAAATCAGAACACCTTTCAGGCAGATTCAATCACTATAAACCATTGTGGAATCTGCTGATATTTTTTAAGTGGCTTAGAAACTTTCCTGAAGTTCATGTTTGATTAGCATATGGAAAAGAAATTTACAAGTTTAGATCGTTATTTTTCATGCAAAGCAAAATATATTGAGCCGGATAGATATAGAAATCTCCTTACCCTTGATAATACAAAAAAATATATTGCTCAAGGTTCTGGTATTTCGTATGTTCCTGCTAGTTTTGGAAGAAGCAGTCAGGTTATTAATCTGCGTTCCTTTGACCGTATCTTATATTTCAACAAAGATGAGAAAAATATTGTTGTTGAAGGTGGAATAACCATTGGGAAGCTTTATAATTTTCTGACGCAGCATAAACTATGTCTGCCTGTTCAACCAGGACATCCTCAAATAACTATTGGAGGCTGCATTGCGTGCAATATTTTTGGCAAAAATCAGGTAAGGCATGGTCTTTTCAGTGCATCAGTAATTGAAATTCAGTTATATCATCCCCTTCATGGCGTTTTGAGCCTGTCAGGGGATGAAAATAGCGAGATTTTCGAATTGACCTGTGGAGGCTTTGGTTTAACAGGGATTATTATTTCCGCAAAATTACGGTTAAGCCATATAGAGGGTGATGTTATTACACATAATATTAAAGTGGATAACCTTTTAGATACATTTAATGCCCTGAATGACCTAAGGGATAAGTCCGACCTGCTTTATACATGGAACGACCTGTCAACATTTGGTAGGAAGTTTGGAAGGGGATTCATCGTCAGCGGTAATTTCTCAAGGAGCAATCCAGCCCTAAGGGAAAGTCACAGCTTTAAAGAGCTGGCACCGCATAATACCAAATTATTTAATCCAAGAATTTTTAACAGAGTTACAACATCTCTTCTAAATAATGTCTATTTTATTCAGAATACGAGACTTAGACCCAACCGTGAAATTTCGTTTTTTGAATTTTCCTATCCTGTTGCTGATAAGATTTTATACTTTAATATGTACGGCAAAAAGGGTTTTATTGAACAGCAAATCCTTGTTCAAAGAGATGCTTGTGAAGAATATTTGAGGGAGTTTGAATCTCTCGTTAAACAGCATAGGCCCCTTGTTGTGTTATGCTCCTGCAAGGCATTTTCAGGAAAAAGAAAACTGCTTAATTTCAACGGTGACGGGATTGTTTTATCAATTGATGTTCCTAATCTGCAGGGTTATAAAGATTTTTTTGTGCAATTGGATTTGTTGAATATTAAATTCAGCGCTATTGACAATATATGCAAAGATTCAAGGATTACCAAAGAGGTTGTAAGAGAACAGTATAAAGAAGGATATGATGAGTTTAAAGAAAGGCTTCATGGTTTTGACCCTAAGAGGCTTTTTGTTTCAGAGCTTTCTGAGAGGCTGGGCTTATGAAATCACTGATAATTGGTGCTTCTGCAGGGCTTGGAAGGGCTTTGTCAGAGGTATTGGCTTCCAAAGGGCATGAATTATTCTTAGTAGCATCTGATGCAAGGGATATTAATCCAATGGTCTCAGACCTTTCATATAGATATAAAACAAGGGTGTATGGGTGTGATTTGGATTTAAGAGATTTTTCACCGAATATTCTGTATGAAAAGGTTCATTCAAGCATTGGAGAGATAGACAATCTGTTTCTTGTGGCCGGCATTTCCTTCTTGGAGAGGGATTTTGCACAACTTTCGGTTGAAGAAATAGAACAGATTATTAATGTCAATTTCTTATCATGTATTAAAATAGTAAGCATTTTCCTTAAAGACCTAACAAATAGTGCCAATAAAAATTGCGTTGGTATAGGTTCGGTTGCAGCAAGCCGTGCAAGAAACAGAAATACAACATATGCAGCTTGTAAAAAGGGACTGGAATTTTTCTTTTCAGGACTTAAGCACCTTACTGCCAATACAAATCTCAAAATTCAATTTTACAGGGTTGGTTTTCTTGATACCCAATTGAATTTTGAACAAAAATCTCTTATTCCAAAAGCTTCACCAACTTTTATTGCTGAAAAACTTTATAAAGGTCTTGGCAAAGACATTGAAATGAGATACCTCCCATGGTGGTGGGCGGGGATCATGTTTATCTATAAAATGATTCCATGGTTTTTGTATAAGAGAATTGGTGTGGTTGATTTAAGAAGTTAGAAAAGGTAGAAAAAATAGCTATGAATTCGCTGCCAAATAATTATTTTTATAATGCTTAAAACTCTGGGAATAAAAACCCCCGTCTACTACTTTAAACTATTTCTATTTTTTCTTGCTGTTAGCATCATTCCAATTTGGAATTCTGACATGTCTGGGTTGCTTACCCATGGCGACACCTTTTTCCCTTACTTCCCAAAGGAATCAGCATACAGGTTGGCATTTACTTGGAATGGATTTTTTATTACGAGTATGGATAATACCGTGGTCGTACCGTATCTTCCATTGCATTCAATTGCCGCAGGCCTTTCATGGCTTGGCTTGGCACTGCCTTTAGTAAACAGGATATGGTTTATTTTACCTCTCTTTTTATTGGTTGTTAGTATTTACTATTTAACCTCTGGCATCTATAAGGGGGAAGGTAAAGAAGAGGCCAGTATCTTGGCTGTATTATTCTTTATTTTCAATCCATTGGTAAAGGATCAGATTGTGGGCGGCAGTATAAATATTATGTTTGCCCGCGCCATCGGTGTTTTTTTATTGGCATTAATTATTCGCGGTCTGGAAAGCAGTAAAAAGAGCCGCTATCTTATTGGCATTGCATTTATTTCTATGTTTATAGCATCTGACATAATAGTATGTGTTATTAATTTATTGTTGATAATTTCTTTTATTACTTATTATCTTTTAAGTTGTTATTCTGAGCGGCAGAAACTTTTTGATTCATGCAGGTTTGTTATTGTTGCTGTTTTTCTAATTTTGTTTGTTAACCTTTGGTGGCTTCTTCCATTAGCATCTAAGTTTTTAAGTACAGATATTGTAGCAGAGCATCTGGGGGGTGAGAAAGGCAAGAATATTTTATATGCAACAAAAGGCAATACAAATATCTTGTATGTTATCAGGATGATGTATGGATATGTTACTTCATCTGTGCATCCTATTCATGCTTATGAGCGTACATTTATAGGGCCAATTGCTGCCCTCCTTTTGGTGCTTTGTGCCTACAGCGTTTTACTTTTTAAATCATTCAAGGAAATGAACAGATATACAAAATATTTCTACATGCTCGCTGTAGTCGCTACCTTATTTGCTACTGGCATGAATACACCGTTTAAGGTAGTTTTTAAATTCCTTTGGGATTACATGCCATTATTTAATATCTTCCGTAACCCGATGAAATTTACATATCTGTCTGCCATTGCATATGCTTATTTAATTGGTTTTTTTTGGTTGATTTTTAGGGAAAGGGTTATCAAACATACCACAAATAGTATTCGTTTTAGATACTATAGTTGTTTTCTTGGGATAATACTCATAGGTGGATGGCCTCTTTTGACAGGGAATTTGATAGGTTTTCTAAAACCAGTATACGTGCCAAAATATTATGATGAGGCAAGAAAGTGGATTCAAACAACAAACGATAATCAAAGTTTATTTATTCTGCCTAATGATTACTGGTATCTGAAATATAAGTGGACACCATTGCATCATGATATGCAGGATATAGCTATTGATTATTTTTCGGTACCGGTTATTAGTAACTTTCCCGGACGTAATAAAATTATGAAGAATCAGCCAGATGGGATAGCGTATGAGGGATTGGATAGCAATGATACGGTTTATTATAGTGCTGCTATAGAGGCCTTAAGATTGGGTGCTGTTAAATATATTATGCTGCACAAAGATGAAGTTGATAATTCATTGCACAAAGATATTGAGAACGAAGTTGATAATCTATATGCAAAATTAAACAGTATTAATTTAGTGAAGCATGAGAGGTCTTTTGAAGGGATAGATTTTTACAGCATTGTTTCACCGCTGCCGCGGATATATTCTGCTGATGAGTATTATAAAATTTCAGGGGAGTATAACATTGATACTCTATATTTTCTGCAAAAGGCAGGGCTATTTAAGATTCATCATAGGCCTGCAATTGAATTTATTAGGCAGAAATCACCATCAAGCCAGCAACTTAATGGGGTTAATTCAGAGAAAATAACAGAGAGTACGGCATGGCAACAGCCTATTAATATTCATGTGCCTGTTGACCTAAAATTTAGGAAGATAAATCCCACGAGGTATGTTGTAGATGTGAAGGGGGCGAAAGGGTCTTTTGTCCTTGTATTTAGTGATAGTTTTAATGAGGGTTGGAAGGCGTATGCAAGACAGGGGCAAGGGACAATGAACAAGGAGCAAAGAGATGAGCCGTGGTCGGCGTTGTGGAGTGCTTGGAAGGATAGGGAAAATAGGAGAGAAGTTACAGACCATTTTGTGGTAAACGGGTATGCGAATGGGTGGATTGTGCCTGTGGAGCAGTTTCGGGTTTCGGGTTCCGAGTTCCGAGTTCAAGACAAAAACTGGGAAGACTTTCAGATTGTGCTTGAGTATAAACCTCAGAGACTGTTTGAGGTGGGAGTAATACTATCAGGAACTACTCTGTTGGGGTGCATTGGGTATATAGGGTATGGATTTGTGAGGAGAAGGAAAAAAGTTTAAAATGAAACCAATTGAACAAATGTGCCAGGTTTTAACTAATCATAAACGGATAATGTGGAATGTTCTTCTCCATGCTACTTTTTTTTCCCTCTCTCTTATCCTTTCCTATAACAGTTACAAAGAATATGTAAGGGGGGTAAATAACATTCATGAATTTCCTTTAGAACTGAAAATTGCTATCAAAGCCACCCTGCCTTTGTCTATTTTCGTATTTGTTGCATTGTTTGTTTTTTTTACTATTTTGCTGAACAAAAAGAATAATTATTTGTCTTTCTGGCAGTATACGAGCCTCATTATCATTCAAAGTGTAATCGTAAATTTGATATTTTTTTTAAGCGGGATTCACATCTTGATTATCCAGAATCTGGCTCTTTTTTATCTCACCATTTTTCTTTTCGTCTGGTCTGGCCTAAGAAGGGTTATAATGTTAGATACGACATCTTGGTTAGTGAGGAACCTACCCCAACAAATTTATAGATTATTACAAGTATTACAAGAAAATATGCCGCTGCTGAGAGAGTACTGTAAAAAAAGACCATCCGTCCCCTATATTGTAAGTTTTTTAGCATTATTTATGCTCTGTTCTTGTCTGTTGATATTGAATGCAAGAAAAGAGGCGGAATTTGTGGCAAACGTCGCATATTTTTTATTTATAGTTGGGGTTGGGATTGAAATATATTACTTGATTAAATGTGGCAAGAGGGATAATAGGGAATGAGGAGCCTTAAGTGTATACCTACATGGTCTTTTGAAATATATTATTTTTGTCTGTCATCCATTGTTGGTGTTATTTATACATATCCTTTAATAACAAATCTTTCTGGAGTATTTTTTGGTTTTCCATGGGATTCCCTTGGCGGTATATGGAATTTATGGTGGCTTAAGTTCAGTTATGTAAATGGGCTTTCAACAGAGGTGCATAACTATGCTGTGTATCCCTTCGGGGTTGACATAACAAATAACCCTTATCAATATACATCTGCTTACTCCGGAATTATTCTAAGCCATATTGTAGATGAGATAGTTGTCTTCAATATACTTAAACTGGCAAGCTTCCCATTATTATCGTTGACAACATTTTTGTTAATATATTATCTAACAAATGATAGGTTTGTTAGTGCTTTGGTAGGTCTGGTTTACTCATTCTCACCATTTCATGTAATCCACAATATGGCTCATTTTGCCAATATTTATTGGTTACCATTAGCAATTTTATTTTTGTTAAAGTTGTTGAAAGATGGTGGATATAAAAATAGTATCTTGCTTGGTTTTTTTGGGGGACTTACTTTTGTCGACAATGCCTATTATGGTTATTTCTTTGGGTTACTTATCCCTGTTTTCGTTATTGTGCTTCTCTTTTACAAAAATAATAGAGCAACCATTTTGAGTGCCTTATTCATCAAAACAACTCTGACCAGCTTTTTGACTTTTATCGTAGTTATTTTTCCTATGTTTTATCCAACAATTAAAGGGATTATTGTCCATCAAAGCAACCACCTTTTAGGGATAAATATTGTAAATTTTTCAGACCTTTTCATAGGTTCTTCAAAACCCCTTGATTATTTACTTCCATCTAAACACAATCCTTTTCTTGGCTGGTTGATTCCAGATTTTGGCATGAGCCATTTGAAAGGGCATAGGTATACGGAACATACACTTTATATTGGATATAGTTTGATATTCCTTGGTGGGTATGCCTTTTACTGTGCCTTGAGGAAAAAAGGACAATTAGGCATCAATAGTAAAGACAGGCAGACAGCATATCTGTTTTTTGTAATTGCTATAATTGCTATGATACTCTCAGCACCTCCTTTTATACCATTGGGCGATTATCAGATAAATTACCAGACGAGGGAAGTTATTGCCGAATATAAAATATATTTACCACAATATTTTCTTTATAAAATATTTCCTATGTTCAGGGTTTATGCGAGGATGGGGGCTATTGTTTTATTGGCAGTATGTGTTATGGCGGCGTTTGGTTTAAAAGAGATATTAAATAGGATTAATACCCAGAAAGGGAAATATATATTTTTGTCTTTGTTTACCCTGGTTATCTTTGTGGAATATGCAGAGTTTCCTTCCTTTAGATTAACAAAGGTTAAAGAGCCTGAAGTATATAAATGGCTTGCAGCACAACCTGAACAATTCCCTATCGTTGAATATCCGCTCGGCGCCAGTGATGACCCTTATACGACCTATGAATATTATTTTTACCAGAGGATGCATAAAAAATATCTGGTTAATGGCGCTCTAAAAGGCACACCTGCCGATGAGTTTAGGAAAGAGGTTATTGATATTTCTAAGAATGAAACTATTGATAAGTTGAAAAGGATTGGGGTGAAGTATATCCTTATTCATAAGTATAAGTACTTGCGTGGCAATGAATATGTACCCCTTGACTGGCTAACCACGCCTCCCCGTGATAAAATCTTTCCGCCGGAATATAATGACGGCAAAATACCCAGCATAGAAGCAGTTGCTGACAGGCTCAAATTAGTTAAGGATTTTGGGGATACCGCAGTTTATGAAATCACCGAAGGTCATTAGCAATACCGGCTGGATACTCTTTGGAAACGGGTTTAATAAGGTATCCAGCATTATTCTTTTGTTTATCCTTTCAAGATATTTAGGCGTAGAAGATTTTGGGAGGTTTTCGTTCGCCTTTTTTTATATGCAATTCTTTTACTGTATTGCTGAATTTGGCTTTACTCCGGTGCTTATAAAATATATGAGTCTTGGCATTGTCAGATCGGAAGAGATACAGGGCAAGGGTATAATGGCAGGATTAATAATGTCAGCCCTTGCGGTGTTATTATCATGGGCAGGGACTTATATACTTGGGTATCAGGATGATTTAAGATATTTGATAGTAGTAGCTTCATTAGGGATACTTATCTCATTTAGAGATATTACATTCCGATGGATACTGGAGGTGCCGTTTAGAGCGAAACTCAGGATGGCCTACCCTGTGACTTTGGGAATCTTTTCTGAACTTTTAGGCCTGTTAATGGTTCTCTTAACTGTCTATTTTGAAGGGTCGCTTGAGTCAATCTTGGCAGTATATGTATTGAGTAGCCTCCCTGCTTTTATCTGGTTATCTATCATTTCAATAAGAGAAGTCAAACCGGTTTTGACAACACATTCCATTTCAATAAAGAATATAATGCAAGAAGCCGCACCTATCGGCATATCCAATATGCTGATTACAGCATACCTGATGTTTGGCTCGTTAGTTCTGTTTCATTTTAAGGGAGAGGGTGATTTGGGATATTATGCCCTGGCCCTTAGGTTGATAACTTCCCTGCGGATTATCCCTGAGGCGATGATGCATTCCCTATTTCCTTTTATTTCAAGGGCTACTACAGAAGGGCTGCAGGGTGTGGGAGATATATTAAAGACCGCCATAAAATACGGGGCATTTATTGCGTTTCCATTGGCTTTTGGCACGATGGTTGTGTCGGACTCTGTTACAGTCTTGCTTGGCGGAGAACAATTTGGCCCAGCGGCTGCTGCGCTTTCTATAATGATATGGGCAACTTTCTTTGCTTTTTTTAACACAATATTGCGTTTCACTTTTAATGGTGCGTCAATGCAGAGATATAACTTTAACACATCTATACTTATGCTTATAATTTCTATATTGCTCTCGCTTATCCTGATACCAAGATATGGCTTTATAGGGGCAAGTTATGCATTGGTTGCCGCAGAATGTGCCGGATTAATCTATGGTATATTGATAGCCAGGTCTTTTCTGGCGACTTTTTCTGTTGATAGTCTTGCAAAAAACATGTTGGCCGCACTAATTATGACTGCAACTATATGGTTTATACCTTCTTTGCCGTTGCAAATTGTCTCTGGGTTGGTAGTATACCTGATTGCAAGTATTTTACTAAAAGGGATTAGTAAAGATGAACTGTTAAAGTTGTTTCCTGTAAGGGTATAATTAAGAGACAACTGTAAAAAGGTGATTATTGTGAAAGAACGCGGTAATTTTGGGCTTATATCTTTAGACCGTCAGAAAAAAATCCCTCCTTGTCAAGGCGAAGGTTCGGTATGCCCGTTTTGGCTTTGACTTCCGTGCAGCATAGTGCATTTTAGTCTTGACTTTTATGCAGTTTCATGCAAAATAGTCTGCATGAAGCGTAGCATTGAGGACAAGATAAAAACAGACCTTGACAAGAAAATGGTCCTTTTGAGCGGACCCCGCCAGGTGGGCAAGACGACTTTGTCCAAGGCTCTTTATCCCGACAATTCTGAATATTTCAATATGGATAATGTGGAGCATCGCCTGCTTATCCAAAAACAGGCATGGCGCCGTGATTGCGATCTTGTGATATTTGACGAACTTCATAAGGTAAGAAAATGGAAGAGCTGGATTAAAGGGATTTATGATACCGAAGGGGTGAGGCCTCGCATACTGGTAACAGGGTCATCTCGTCTTGATGTATATCGGAAAGGAGGGGATTCTTTGGCCGGCAGATTTTATTCCTACCGATTGCATCCCTTTTCTGTTTCTGAGGTCAAAGGAAAGTATTCGGCTGATATGGCCCTTGAACATATCATGAGGTTTGGAGGATTTCCTGAACCGTTTCTTAAAGGGAGCGAGGATGATGCCAAACGCTGGCGCCGCTCTCATGTGGACCGCATCCTGCGTGAAGATTTGATGGATATTGCGTTGGTCAGGAACCTCAGAAGCATGGAAACACTGGTGGAATTGTTGCGCAATTCAGTTGGAAGCACGATATCCTATGAATCCCTGTCCAGGGACCTGCAGGTTTCCCCTCATACAGTGAAACAGTGGATAATCATATTGGAAAGCCTGTATATTCTATTTGTGGTAACGCCATATCACCGCAACATCAGCAGGAGTTTGACCAAGCAGCCGAAGGTCTATTTTTATGATACAGGTTTTGTGAAGGAAGATGAAGGGGCAAGGTTTGAGAATGCCGTTGCCTGCGCCCTTTTGAAGCGACTCCATTTTCTTGAGGATACGGCAGGTGAGAAGTGCGCGCTTCATTATGTGAGGGATAAGGAAAGGAGGGAGGTGGATTTCCTGACTGTGCGGGATGGGAGACCGGAGTGGCTTATAGAGGCCAAACTGGCGGATACTGAGGTTGCCTCTCTTAGGCATTTTTCCGGCTATTTTGCAAAAGAAATAAAACCTGTTCTTCTTGTAAAGAATCTAAAAAGAGAATTGTTTCTTGACGGCGTCCATGTCAAAAAGGCCGGCGGTTGGCTGCGGAGCCTTGAGGCATAGCGTCTAAATTCCTCCCCCTGTCCCCCTCCATGAGGGGGATAAGTAGTCCATGTCCCCCTATATGAGGAGGGGGATAAAGGGGGAGGACATCCTCCTCATGGGAAAAGTATCAAAGCAATCATCAGCCTATTTATATAATTGTCCGGATGGGGAGAAGTTTGAAGTGCTTAAAAGATTATAAAAATCTCTCAAAAGAGGTTCAGTATATTGAAAGAACGCGGTAATTTCTGGATGAGGTTTTTTGACCGTTATGCCGGCATACCTGTTATCTGCTTTTTGTCTCTGGTGAAACGGGCAAACCATGTCCCCGAAGGCTTTAATCGGGGAAAGGCAAAGGGCGGCATGAACCCCGTTAGAGGCGCTGCCTCTAACGGGGTGAACAGTATTCTTGTTATCAAGATTGGCACCATCGGCGACACTTTGTTGTTGGCGCCGGTTTTAAAGGCTATAAAAAATGCGCATCCAAAAGCTTCGTTAACGGTAATCGGCAGCAAAAATAATTATGAGGTTTTTAATCGCTATTCTTTTATAGACAGCCTGAAGATATTTGAGGTTGCAAAGGTTATTCAAGAGCCTTCTTATTTTTTAAGGTTTGTAAAGGATATAAACAGCAAGGAATACGATGTTGTTATTGATTTTGAACCCTGGCCGCGTATCAGCGCTATATTGGCATTCTTTGTTAAAACAGGTTATAAAATAGGCTTTAAGGCAAAGGGGTAGTTTAAACATTTTGTATTTGATACTGCTGTGCTGCACAGCCCTGTTAAACATGAAATAGAGAATTATATATCTTTAGTGGGTGCAATAGACGTATCAGTATCTGATAGGAATTTAGAATTTCCAATATTTGATGCAGAAAAGGCCCTGAGTAAATACATCTTGATTTTACCTCACTATCATGTTAAAAATTCTGATAAGCGGACTTGGTTGAATATGTTTTATGCGCGCTCAAGTTCCCTCATGAGGTAATAGAAATGGAAAATCTTATGGAGCGTATAGAAATTAATCCAAAAATTTTGTCAGGAAAACCAATCATTCATGGGACACGTATTTCTGTAGAATTAATTATAAAATTGGTTGCCCAGGGCTGGCAGGATGATGATATTATTAAAGAATACCCTCCACTAAAAAAAGAGGATATTCGGGCTGCTCTTTTATATGCTGAGAAAATTATAGAAGAAGAGGAGGTTTATCCTATTCTGAAAACATAAATTCCCTTAATGAAATTCTTAGTGGATGAAAATGTAGGACAGTCTGTGGTTCGTTATCTTGTGGAAAAAGGCTATAATGTCGTTGTGGCTACTTCAAAGGAACTTGTGAGTCGCGAGGATGCCTTTCTATTGAACTATGCCTTTCATGAAGAAAGGGTTATCATTACAAATGATAAGGACTTTGGATTTCTTGTTTACCACCAAAAACTCCCATCATACGGAATCATTTTATTTCGATTTACTCAAGAGTTGCCATCCTGTAAGATTGAAGCATTAGAAACAATCCTTTCTAGGAAACCTGAGCAGATATTAAATCATTTCATTGTGGCCAGCGAAGGTAAAATTCGTAGCCGTCCACTTATCAGGTAATTATGTATCAAGTTATGGAACAGGTAGCTGTAGTGTGGAAGAAGATAAATAATTTTATTACTTATCTTAAAAGAAATTTATCTGGTTAATAGAGTCATTCTGATTATCAAATCAATGGAACCAATGAAACTAATAAAACAGGTCTTTACTGATAACAAGCGGTTAATCTGGGGGGCAATCATCCACGCAGGCATTATCTATATTAATATAGGCTACCTTTTTAGCATTTTTTAATATTATTTTCCGTTTTACCTTTAATGCCATATCATTACAAAGATATGGCTTATGGATTTCTTTCAGCATGATTGCAGCCTCAATTGCATTTTCATTTTTATTGATTCCAAAGTACGGTTTTGTCGGGGCGAGTTATGCATTGGTCCTTGCTGAGGGAATTGGTTTTATTTTTGGTTTGTTTGTTGCCAATTCTTTCGAGCTGGTATTCCCATTTAAGGTTATTATGAAATATTTAGTGGCATCTCTCACAATGGCTGCTGGTATATGGTTGCTCCCCTATTTACCTTTGCAAATTTTGGTGGGTGTTATTATATATATAGCTGTCAACTTTATGATCGGTGGTTTAGAAAAAGAAGAGATTTATAAATTACTTCCTACCAGAGTATCCTGACGGTTTTAGATTGATACTAAGACGGTCATAAGTAGAGCCGCATAACTTGCAAGCGGTCATTCATAGCTTGACCCGAAATCCAGTGACTTTACAGATGATTCATGGATTCCCGCTTTCGCGGGAATGACGAACTATGGAAAGGATAAACTTTTGTGAAAGAACGTGGTAATTTCTGGCTCAGGGTGCTGGATAGGTATATAGGAATACTGCTGCTCTTTTTTTTATCCATAATAAAGCCAAGCAATAAAAGAAGGCAGGGGATGCAGAGCATCCTTGTAATAAAGATCGGCACCATTGGCGACACCCTGCTTCTTGTTCCAGTTTTAAAGGCAATAAAGGACGTTTATCCTGAGGCCTTCCTAACCGTTATTGGCAGCAAGAGTAATTATGAGGTTTTAAATCGCTATTCTTTTATAGACAGCCTGAAGATATTTGAGGTTGCAAAGGTTATTCAAGAGCCTTCTTATTTTTTAAGGTTTGTAAAGGATATAAACAGCAAGGAATACGATGTTGTTATTGATTTTGAACCCTGGCCGCGTATCAGCGCTATATTGGCATTCTTTGTTAAAACAGGTTATAAAATAGGCTTTAAGGCAAAGGGGCAGTTTAAACATTTTGTATTTGATACTGCTGTGCTGCACAGCCCTGTTAAACATGAAATAGAGAATTATATATCTTTAGTGGGCGCAATAGACGTATCAGTATCTAATAGGAATTTAGAATTTCCAATATTTGATTCAGAAAAGGCCTTTGTAGAGGATGTGCTAAAGAAAGAGAGACTTGGGTTTGATAATCTTATACTGTTTCATCCATGGAGTTCAGGGTATAAGGGGCATCTGAAAGAGTGGGGTATAGAGAATTTTGTAAAACTGGCTGGACTTCTTGCAAAGGACGGTTATATTATCGGTATTACAGGCACGAAGGATAATCAACTTGCAGCAGAAAATATTGTCAAGACCTCTCCTGAAAATGTCCTTTCTTTTTGCGGCAAATTTACGCTCGGACAGACAGCATATCTGATAAAAAAGAGCCGTCTTCTCATTACAGTCAATACCGGCATCATGCATCTCGGGGCAGCGCTGAATCACCCAATGGTAGCCCTTCACGGGCCGGCTGGCATTTTGCGGTGGGGCCCGGTTGGTTCTCCAAATGTTTTTAATGTTGAAAGTGATTTTGATTGTGCTCCATGTTTAAATCTTGGTTTTGAGTATAAATGCAAGAATGGCGGATGTATGGATGTAATAAAGGTTGAAGCTGTGCTGCAGAAGGTGTCTGAAGTTTTAAACAGCAAAGGTTTGTCATATCTGTAGCTCAAACCTCCTCCCCCTGTCCCCCTCCAGAGGGGGATAAAGGGGGAGGAGGTTTGAGGTTTTCACCCAGCTTGACGAGGTCAAGGCTGACCCCCGATTTAAGCTATCGGGGGCTTGAGTTACCTTATTTCAAAGGAGATAATGATTGTTAAAAAAACACAGCCAGTTTTTTGAAAGCCTGTTATTTATTGCAGACATCATAATAATAGTGGCCTCATGGTTGTTCTCTTATTATCTGCGGTTTCATACTGCCTTTATACCTATTGATAAAGGCATACCTCCGTTAAGAATATATATCCTTCTTATAATCCCTATAATCCTTATCTGGGGTTTTGTATTTAAATGGTTTGGTCTTTACAGACCAAGGAGGATAGCGTCTCATATCAGGGAGATATTTGATATAACTAAGGCATGTGCGGTTTCTATCCTTGTTCTCATCGCAGTAACCTTTGTTTACCGTCAGTATGAATTTTCAAGGCTGGTATTTTTATTCTTCGGGATAACGAATGTTATTGCATTGAGCACGGAGAGATGGCTTTTCAGGGAAGTGCTGCGGTATTTAAGGAAAAAAGGATATAATCTGCGACATGCCCTGGTTGTTGGAACGGGAGAACTGGCCAGAGAGGTATTAAGCAGACTTGAGATGCATCCTGAGATAGGGCTTAAAGTGATTGGGTTGGTTTCTGCTCATCATGACGAATCGGGAAAAGAGGTGAACGGCATAAAAATAATAGGAGATTGTGGAGACATATCTCACATTATAAAAGATAAGAAGGTAGACCAGATTATTATTGCCTTGCCACCACGTGAACATGCGAATGCAGTGGAGGTGTTGCGAAACATAGGAGATGAAATGGTTGATATAAAAGTAGTGCCCGACCTCTATGAATTCATGACCGTTAGAGGAGGTATTGATGAGTTGGACGGCCTTCCTATTATCAGCCTGCAAGACACTCCTCTCTATGGATGGAATATTGTTGTAAAAAGGGCTGCCGATATAGTTTTTTCTATCATTGCAATAACCCTGACAGCGCCAATCATGGTTTTGATAGCTATTGTAATTAAATTTACTTCCCCTGGCGCTGTATTCTATAGACAGGAACGGATGGGCATTGGCGGAGATACATTTGAGATGCTCAAGTTTCGTTCCATGAGAATTGATGCGGAAGGAGAGACAGGGGCAGTATGGGCAAAAGCGGATGACCCGAGAAGGACACTGTTTGGCGCATTTTTAAGAAAGACCAGCCTCGATGAATTGCCACAATTTTTTAATGTGCTTAAAGGTGATATGAGCATAGTTGGCCCCAGACCAGAGAGACCTGTGTTTATCGAAGAATTCAGGAAGAGCATCCCACGATACATGTTGAGACATAAGATGAAGGCTGGCATAACAGGCTGGGCCCAGGTTAACGGCTGGCGGGGAGATACTGACCTTAAAAAGAGGATTGAATACGACCTCTATTATATAGAAAACTGGTCATTCTGGTTTGACTTAAAGATTATGTGGCTGACAGTCTGGAAAGGGCTTGTTAGTAAGAATGCGTATTGAAAGGCAGGGGATGAGAGGATAAGAGGATAAAAGGGGATGAGGGGATGAGTAGGTACGAGGATGAGGAATGGCAATAAGGCATTTTAGAGAGTTAGAGGTTTATCGGAAAGCATTCAATGTGGCAATGAAAGTCTTTGAAATCACAAAATCCTTTCCAATAGAAGAAAAGTATTCACTTGCAGATCAGATTAGACGTTCATCACGTTCCGTCTGCTCAAATCTTGCTGAAGGATGGAGAAAAAGGAAATATGAAGCTGTTTTTAGGAACAAATTAACAGATGCTATGCAGGAGGCATCTGAAACGCAAAGCTGGTTAGAGTTTTGTCTTGCTTGCAACTATATTAATGAACTCTTGTTTAAAGAGATAGATGCGGAATACGAGGAAATCTTTTTAATGCTTAATTCTATGGAGAAAAATGCCGAAAAGTTTTGTTTTTAAGTTATCCTCACCCACTTATCCTCTCACCCCCTCATCCTCTCATCATCCTCTGCATTTTTCTTGCAATATCAAACCCACTTTGATATTTTCTAAAGCTAAATTATTTAGTGGAGGTTGTTTGTGAATATCTGTGTTATTGGTACGGGCTATGTCGGTCTTGTTGCTGGGACTTGTTTTGCTGACAGCGGTAATGATGTAATTTGTGTTGATATAGATGCAACGAAGATAGAAAAACTCAATAGAGGGGAGATACCTATTTACGAGCCTGGGCTGGAGGAGCTTGTAAAGAGGAATACAAAAGAGGGTCGGCTAAGGTTTACTACAGACCTTTCCTATGGAGTGAAAAGGTCACTCATCTGTTTCATTGCTGTTGGTACACCTCCCGGTGGGGATGGATCTGCAGACTTAAAGTATGTTTTGGAGGCTGCGAGGAATATAGCAGGCGCCATGGATGGCTACAGGATAATAGTGAATAAGAGCACTGTCCCTGTTGGAACTGCCGATAAGGTGAAGGCAGCGATACAGGAGGAGTTTGATAAGCGCAGTAAAAAATATGAGTTTGATGTGGTCTCAAACCCAGAGTTTCTTAAGGAAGGGGCTGCTATTGATGATTTTATGAAGCCGGACAGGGTTGTCATAGGAACCGAGGGCGAGAAGGCAAAAGAGGTAATGAGAGAGTTATATGAGCCGTTTGTAAGGACAGGCAAGCCGATTTTATTTATGGATATAAAGAGCGCCGAGATGACAAAGTACGCTGCAAATGCGATGCTCGCTACGAAGATATCATTTATAAATGAGATTGCAAATCTCTGTGAGTTGGTAGGCGCTGATATTGATAATGTGAGGAGAGGGATATGCACTGATTCAAGGATAGGCTTTCCATTTTTATTCCCAGGCGTGGGTTACGGCGGTTCGTGTTTTCCAAAGGATGTGCAGGCAATTATCAGAACTGCTGATGAGCATGGGTATGAGATGAAGATGCTTAAATCTGTTGAGGATGTAAATAGCAGTCAGAAAGGAATAATAGTCGATAAGATACTTGAACACTTCACAATGCATGGTTCAAGGGTTCAAGGGTTCAAGGGTTCTGTAGGGGAGACCCTTGTGGTCTCCCGCAATGATAGGGCGGGGACATCCCCGATAGAAGCATCCGGGGACAGGCGCCCCGCCCCTACAAATTCATTGGCTGGAAAAATTATTGGCGTCTGGGGCTTATCATTTAAACCAAGAACAGACGATATGAGAGAGGCGCCTTCGATAACAATCATTAACAGACTCCTCGATGCCGGCGCTAAGATAAGGGCGCATGACCCTGAGGCAATGGATGAGGCAAAGAAGTTTTTTGGCGATAGGATCGAATATATTAAAGACAACTATGATGTGGTAAAAGATGCTGATGCACTTGTCATTATTACAGAGTGGAATGAGTTCAGGAGGCCTAATTTTGAGAAGATGAAGAGTCTGATGAAGACGCCTGTGATATTTGACGGCAGGAATATTTATGATCCGAATGAAATGAGAAATATCGGTTTTACCTATTACGGGATAGGAAGGGTGTAGAAATTCTAATTCCTAATTCCCAATTTCCAATTACTAATTTCTAATTCCCAATCGGAGGAATTCTAAAATGCGTATACTGGTAACCGGCGGCGCTGGTTTTATAGGTTCACATCTCTGTGAAAGACTTTTAAATGATAGTCACGACATCCTCTGCCTTGATAATTTTTTTACTGGCTCGAAGGATAATATAATACATCTCATGGATAACCACAGGTTTGAGCTGATACGGCATGATATTACACAGCCTATCCTGCTTGAAGTTGACCAGATATATAACCTTGCATGTCCTGCCTCGCCTGTTCATTATCAATATAATCCTGTAAAGACTACAAAGACAAGCGTAATGGGGACAATAAATATGTTGGGCCTTGCAAAGAGGGTCAGGGCAAGGATTTTACAGGCTTCTACATCAGAGATTTATGGCGACCCGAAGGTAAGCCCCCAGAAAGAGGATTACTGGGGAAATGTAAACTGCATTGGCCTTAGGAGTTGTTATGATGAGGGAAAGAGGGTCGCTGAAACCCTGATGATGGACTATCACAGGCAAAACAAGGTTGATATAAGAATAATCAGGATATTCAATACATATGGGCCACGGATGGCTCTGAATGATGGCAGGGTTGTGAGCAATTTCATTGTTCAGGCGCTAAAAGGTGAAGATATTACTGTTTATGGTGATGGCGCCCAGACGCGCTCATTCTGTTACGTTTCAGATCTGGTAGACGGGATGATACGTATGATGAATCGGGACGATTCCCCGATTAAAGATTTCGGGGACAAGTTTACAGGCCCTGTGAACCTCGGAAATCCTGATGAATATAAGATACTTGATTTTGCAACGAAGATAAAAGAATTAACAGGTGCAAAATCTAAGATTGTATTCAAGCCGCTCCCACCGGATGACCCGATGCAGAGAAGGCCTGACATAACCCTTGCAAGGCAAAAATTGGGTTGGGAACCGAAGGTGAGTTTAGGAGACGGCTTGGATAAGACGATTGAATATTTCAAGAATAAACTTAAACCGTAAAATAGCGATTGAAAACCTCGCTATTTTACAAACTGGCGATTTGCCTGCCATACTTCGTTGTCGGCGCATTTTTGCTCTTCACCGTATTGGTTACATACGGCTCATCGCAAAAATGGCCTCCGCCTCGTCTGGCAGTCAACTTGCCAGTTTCCCCAAAAATCAATGTCTATTTTTGGGTTAAGGATAGGGGTTGATATTGGCGATGCGCATATTAATAACCGGAGGAGCTGGTTTTATAGGTTCTCATGTTGCAGATGCATATGTGCAAGAGGGTCATGAAGTAACAGTAGTTGATGACCTTTCAACTGGTAAAAAGGAAAATATAAACCCAAAAGCCAGATTTTTTAAAATTGATATATGTGATAAAGGCGTAGAAGATATATTCAAGAATGGCAGATTTGATGTTGTAAATCACCATGCAGCCCAGATAGATGTGAGAAAGTCAGTGGCAGATCCGATATTTGACGCTAAGGTCACTATATTGGGT
>Ga0209212_1002342_pt1 | contig 27296 bp, 20 predicted proteins | sample RifGroC2_FD_183996 | JGI IMG/M metagenome (GOLD analysis project Ga0209212, IMG submission 183996) | Groundwater microbial communities from Rifle, Colorado, USA - Groundwater C2 (SPAdes) (version 2) | ecosystem: Environmental > Aquatic > Deep subsurface > Groundwater | place: Rifle, Colorado... | reverse complement strand
ACCTTCACCAGCGCGGTGGTCAGAGTGGATTTACCGTGGTCGACGTGGCCGATGGTGCCGACGTTGACGTGGGGCTTGCTGCGATCGAATTTAGCTTTTGCCATTTTGATCTCTCCTGATTATTAGTCTCGTTTAAAAAACCGAACGCTTACCACCTGCAAAAAGGTAAGCTGGGGATGGGGATTGAACCCACGACCTCTTCATTACCAATGAAGTGCTCTACCAGCTGAGCTACCCCAGCACAAAACTTTCAATCTAAGCGGGCGATGGGAATCGAACCCACGTGATCTGCTTGGAAGGCAGACGTTCTACCATTGAACTACGCCCGCATGCGTTAAAGAACAAAAATCACCGCAGCCCAGCGGCTACGGAAGATAAATTATATTTATTTACCCGGGGCCAGTCAAGAAATACCCAGCTTTCTTTATATAATAGGCTTATCCTGCTAAGGGGGCGGTATGAGCAAGAAAGATTCCGGGGACAAGAAATACTACAGGGTACTCAACATCCTTAACCGGCTCAACGAGGGGGCGGTACGGGTGGCGGACCTCTCCGCGGAGTTCGAAGTTTCCGAACGCTCCATCCAGCGCGACATAGAGCGCATCAACCTCACCGGCTTCCACCTGGACAACCCGCAGAAGGGCACCTACACCTTCGCCCCCGGCGTTTCTCTCACCAACTTCAACCTCTCCGGCGAGCAGCTTTCGGTGCTGGTGCTCATGCGCGAAATGGCCGGCGGCATGGGCGGCGCCATAAAGGACGCCTTCGACCAGGTGTTCGCCCGGGCCACCGCCTCCACCTCGGCCGATTCCCCCTTCTACGCCGTGGGCCCGCGCGCCCTTAACCCGCTCACGCGCAAGTTCTACGAGGACATAACCTTCGCCATAGAGCACCGCAAGAAGCTCTCCGTGCGCTACGCCGGCGCCGACGGCGCGGTAAAGGACCGCGTGCTTTGCCCGGTAAAGATCATAGCGAGCGAGAATTTCTTCTACATGCTGGCCTCCGCGGACGGGCGCGAACCAGACAGGTTCGCCAAGTACCGGGTGGACCGCGTAAAGCGGCTGAACATCCTGCCCGACGAATTCCCCCCTCCGCCCGCCGAGGCCATAAAGAAGGTAATAGGCGCGGCTACCACCATCTGGGGCGTGAACGAGGGTAAAAAAATAAGCGTGAAACTGCGCGCCCGCGGCGCCGCCGCCGATTTCCTGCGCAGCAAGGAACTGCTGCCGGGCCAGAAAGTCTCCAAACCCGCAGCCGACGGCGCGGTGACCGTGGCCGCCGCTATCCGCCACCCCATGGAAGTGGTGCCGCTGGTGCTGCACTGGATGCCCGAGATCACCGTTCTTTCTCCGGAAACCCTGAAAGAAGAAGTGGCCGCCCGTCTGAAGGCCTACCAGGCCGCCCAGAGATCGGAGGCCGGCAACTAGCATGCGCGGCGCCCGGCTCCATCCTTTATATTTCCTGGCCCTGGCCGCCTGCCTGGCCTCGGCTTGGACCCTGGGCCGCGAATGGGAGGCGCTCATGGCGCCCCCGGCCGGCGGCGGCGTGCTGCTGCGCGCCCAGTCCTCGGGGGACGAGGAAGAAGAGGAAGAGGCCGCCGAAGAACAGGAATACACCTCCCGCGCCAGGCACACGGAAAAAGGCACCGCCCAGCGCATTTATAAAGAAGGCGGCGAGCTCAAGGCGCAGTACCACTTCATAAATTTCAACAAGGACCGCGTCTCGGTCAATTTCGGCATGAAAGAGCCCGCGTACCGCAAGTACCTGGCCGGCTACGGCTACGCGGACTTCGAACTGAGCGGCCTGCGCGCCTGGCGCGAGACCGCCCGCGGCGCGACCTGGAAGAAGACCTACGCCGAGTCCGGCAAGGCCGCGGCCGAAAGGGCCATTGCCGCCGTGGACCTGGAATATGAGACCCGCCTGCGCGCCCTGCTGCGCGCCCGGGGCCTGGCCCTGCGGGCCGGCAACCTGGTGGAATGCGACATGCCGGTGATAGTGAAGCGCAACGTGGAAATGCTCAAGCCGCTGGCGCTGGCCTTCAGCCGGATCGCCGCCGAGCGGCGCTGGAGCGAAGAGAACCTCATAGGCGGCGTGCTCTCCATGGTGCAGACCGCCATCCGCTACAAGATCCCCCCCACCGTGGAGGACGGCCTGCATACCGGCGGGCTGCTGCCGCCGGCCCGCACGCTCCTCAGCGGCTGGGGCGACTGCGACACCAAGACCGGCCTGCTGGCCTCTATACTGGGTAACTGGAAGGGTATCCGCATGGTGGGCATAGCCGTGCCGGGGCATTACCTCATGGCCATCCGCCGCCTGCCCGGCAAGGGCGACATTTTTGTGCGCTACGAAGGGCTGGAGTACGTGCTGGTGGAGCCTGCCGGACCGGCCTGGCTGGACCCGGGCACGGTGGGCCAGGCCACCACGGCCCTGCTGGCCGGCAAGGACGGCTACAGGGTAGAACCTTTTTTCTGATATTTAAGGAGGGAGTATGTTAAATACAAGGGTGATAGTAAGCGTTTTCGAATTCCTGCTGGCGGTGCTGATGAGCGGCATCATCATCTACCTGACGTACCGGGTCTTCATCAAGGCCAACCCGGACTTCAACATGGAAGAAGAGATCAAGAAGGGCAACGTGGCCGTGGGCACGCTGGTGGGCGCCATCCTCTTCGCGGCCTCCATGATACTGCAGAAAGGCCTGGGCGCCGTGGTGAGCATGTTCCGCATGCATATCTCCGCGCCTGGCGAAATGGCCATAGGCCTGGGCAAGCTCGCCGTCATAGGCGCGGCCCACCTGGGCCTGGCCATGCTGCTGGCGGTGTTCACCATCTCGGTGACGCTGCGGCTCTTCGGGCGGCTGGTGCGCAGCCACATGCGCCCCGGCGAGGAACTGCAGAAAGGCAACGTGGCCGTGGGGATAGTGCTGGCCGCGGTGGTGCTGGTGGCGGCCCTGTACGTGGGCGAAGGCGTAAGCGCCATCTCCAAGGCCCTCGTGCCGCAGCCTTCCATAGGCCAGATAGAGATCATGCAATAGCAAAAGGCGGCAGCTGCCTTTTTCAGCACCCCGACACCACGGTGTCGGGGTGCTCTGTTATGCTATGGGCATGACCAACACTAACAGACATTCATGGCTGAACTGGAAAGGCACCCTGCCCGGCGGCGGCGCGGGGGCGCGGCTGCGGGTTTACACCCTGGGCAGCGGCGGGGACGCGGAAACTTACTTTTCGCTGAAACTGTGGCACGCGGCGGCCGTGCGCCAGGAGCGCCTGGCGCGCCTGCAGGCAAAGAGCGCTTAAGGGGGGCTTATGGCGTGGGAAATAAAAGGGTGGATGAGCGGCGGCTACATGGCCGCGCGGGAGGACGGGGAACTGGTGTTCATCTACCGGCGGCCGGACTGGGGCACCGGCATGAGCGGGCTGCGCGCCTTCTTCGAACTGCGCAACCGCGGCCGGCTGATAGGCCGGATAAGTTCCGAGAACTCCTGGCGGCCGCGGATAAAGGCGGAGTGGCTGGCCGAAACCAACCGCGCGCTCAACGAGGAGGACCTGCTGGAGATAACCGAGGCCCTCAGCCTCTAATTGTATAATTACCGGGTGAAAAAACCTTACCGCCGCGCTTTCATAGAGCTTACCAACGTCTGCAACCTGGCCTGCGGGTTCTGCGCCAGGTCGGCGCGGCCCGCGCAGGCCATGCCGCTGAAGCTGTTCACGGCCGCGGCGGCGCAGGCAGGGGAACTGGCGGAAATGCTCTCCCTGCACGTGCTGGGCGAACCGCTCACCCACCCCGATCTCCCCGCGGCGCTGAAGGCCTGCTCCGGCCTCTGGCTCAAAGTCAACCTGGTCACCAACGGCCTGCTGCTGGGGAAATTCCCCCCGGAGCTGTTCGCCGAACCCTGCCTCGCCCAGGTCTCCATTTCCCTGCACGCGCTGAGCTGCCTGCCGCCGGCGGACCGCCCGGCCGAGATCCGGCGCCTGGCGGCCTTCGCCCTGGCTAAACCGCCCGGCCTCATAATAAGTTTCCGGCTGCGCTCCGCGCACGAGGACGATTTTTTCAGGACCACGCTGAAGGAACTGCTGGCCTGCTTCCAAAGGACCATGGAGCCCGGCGCCTCTTTTGTGAAGCTGGCGGACGGGGTCTTCCTTAATTTCGGCGGCGTCTTCCAGTGGCCCGGCGGCGCGGCCGGCGCGGTAAAGACCGGCTGCCTGGGCCTCAAGCACCATTTCGGCATACTCAGCGACGGGCGCGTGGTGCCCTGCTGCGCCGACTATGACGGCAACCTGGCGTTCGGGAATATCGAGGAAAGGCCGCTGGCCCTCATCCTCTCCTCGCCGGAGGCGGCCGCCCTGAAGGCCCGCCTGGCCGGCGCCTGCTCCCTGCCCGGGTACTGCGCCTCCTGCGGCTTTACCGCCCCTGACGCCTGATATTGATTTTCCTCAACCTCTTTGGTAGTATTCAGGTATGAAGGCGTCCGCCCTCGTACTCATCCTGTTCCTGCCCGCCGCGGCTTTCTGCCGGACGCCCTGGTACGCGCCCGCGCGCCCGGACATAGCGGCGCCGCTGCCGGACGCCCCCGCGGACACCCTGGACTCCTGCCCCAAGCTCAGCAAGCTCAAGGCCGGTGAAGGCTACGCCGACGCCCCCGCGGTAAAGGAAGTTTCCGAAGTGGGCGCGCAGACCCTGCCCCTGCCCGAAGACGACCTGGACCGCGCCGGCCTGCTGGAAACGCTCAACACCACCCTGGACTACTGGAACAACCGCCCCGACACGGCCAAGGTGAGCCTGGGCGGCGACTCCTACGACGCGCCGCGCCTGCGCCGCACGCTGAAGGCGCTCCTGGAACTTTTCTCCTCGGACCTGCCCAAAGAAGAGCTGCTCAAAGAACTTAAGGCCCGCTTCCTGGTGTACCGCGCCTCGGCCGACGACGGCACCGGCAAGACCGTGATCACCGGCTACTACGAGGCCGAGATAAAGGTCACCCGCGCCCCCGACGCCGAGCACAAGTACGCCGTGCACCTAGCCCCCGCCGACCTGGTAAAGACCACGCCCGCCATGGGGGTGGATTTCGACTACGGCCGCTACGACGAGAACGGCGAACTGGTGCGCCACTACCCCCGCTCGGACATCCACGCCGGGGCGCTGGCCGGCCAGGGGCTGGAGCTGGTCTGGAGCGCCCACCCCTCCCAGATCATGCTGCTGCAGATCCAGGGCTCGGGCGTGCTGCGCTTTCCCGACGGTGACTACATAAGGGCCGGTTTCGACGGCTCCAACGGCCATCCCTACCGCAGCGTGCAGAAGCTGCTGATAGACTGCGGCGAAACGCCGGCCATGTCGTTCAAGGATTTCATCGCCTACCTCTCGGCGCAGGGCCCGCGCGAGGAGCGCCTGGCCGACCTGAACCCGCGCTACATCTACTTCAGGGAACGGGCCAAGGACAGCCGCCCCTACGGCGCCATAGGCCGCCCGCTCACGCCGGGCCGCTCCATAGCCATAGACCCCAAGCATATCCCCCTCGGGCTGCCCGGCCTGCTCAGGTCCCGGCGCCCCGTGGCGCAGGGCTCCGGCGTGACCTTTAAGGATTTTAGCCGCTTCATAGCCACCCACGACACCGGCTCCGCCATCCGCGGCCCCGGCCGGGTGGACCTGTTCTGGGGCGGCGGCGAGACCGCCGAAACCGAGGCCTCCTCCATGAAGGCCGCCGGCGAGCTCTACCTGCTGATCATAAAATAAACAGCCCTTGACCTGTCAAGGGATTGCCCCTTGACAAACAGGAAATATCTGCTATACTATTTTTGGAGCGGAGCACCTTATCGACGGTTGTCCTCCGCTCCTTCACTTCTGAGGGAGACAGCGCGGGCAAGTGCCCGCGTTGTCATTTTTATATACAGAGGAGACTTCCACGCACTTTCCCGGGCATAAGGCCGGTAAGGGCATGGGTTCGGAGGGGCGGCCGGGGCATTGCTCCGAGCGCCATTTGGGGAAGGGGGTGACTATTGCGCGTTAGCGGAATAGTCACTGCAGTGCCTCAATCGCGCAGCGATTGAGGGGAACCGCGCAACGGTTCCCTGCAGTCATGGCGAGCGGAGCAATGCCCCGGCCGGCCCGATAGCAAGCTATAGTTTTTTGGAAAGTTCGTAGAAGACGACGGCGGCGGCGTTGCTGGCGTTAAGGCTCTCCACCCCGCCCTTCTGCGGGATGGCCACCACCTCGTCGCAATGCTCGCGCGTCTTCTGGTGAAGGCCCTCGCCTTCGGAACCGATCAAGATGAAAGCCGGCAGCGTGAAATCCACCTGCGGCAGCGGCTTGCCGTCCATGGCCAGGCCGTAAACCCAGAACCCCTTCTCCTTCAGTTTGATGATGGTCTGGTTCAGGTTCACCACTTCCACCACGTTCACCCGCTCCACGGCCCCGGCCGCGGCTTTCTGCGCGGTAGGCGTAAGCGTGGCCGAGCGGCGCTCCGGGAGGATAACCGTGCTCACGCCCAGGCAGGCGGCCGACCGGATGATGGCGCCCAGGTTCATGGGGTCCGTAATGCCGTCGAGCCCCGCCCACACGGTCTTCTTAAGGTCTTTTTCCGCGCCCAGCGCCCAGTCCACGTCCACCTTGCGCGGCGCTTCCGCTTCAATTATCACGCCCTGGTGATGGGCGCCGGCGGCCAGCTTCTCCAGCACGCGCGGGTCGCAGAATTCCACGGTGACGCCGTTGGTGCGCGCCAGCCCCGCCAGCGCCTTGATGCGCGGGTTGCTCTCCGCGCGCGAGATCACCAGGCGCAGCACGCGGCGGCGCCCGGCCTTAAGGATCTCCTCGGCGGTATTGACCCCGTATAAAAGTTCTATGGCGGACATTGGTTCCCCCCCGTCAGAACGACGGATAGACGGTATCCCTTTCCCTGGAGGCGATATACAGCACGGCGGCCAGTATCTGGGCCGGATGCCCCAGGCGGGCGAAAGCGTAATCCATGTGCAGCTGGAACCGGTTGTTGGACGACGGGTCCAGGAAGACGAAGCCGGCGCGGCGCTCCTGCGCGAAGATGCCGTAGTGGGTGGTCAGCGCCCCGCCCAGGTGGCCGAAGAGCATGCGCGGCAGGCGGCTGCGGGGATGATCGTCGCGGACCTGGAAGACCACCAGGTTGTCGGTATCCACGAATTCCCAGCGCCGGTCGAAGAAACCGCCCTTGCGCACCAGGCGGGCTACTTCCTTGCCGGCGCCGTCGCGGATGAGCCCGTAGGACTCGAAAGGGGTCACCTGCATCATCAGGGTGGATTGCGCGTCGTAAAGGTCCAGCGAGCGGGGCTTGGTGAAGTACATGGCCGCGCCCATGATGGCGGGGATGATGAAGAAGATCTCGGGCAGCGAGGCCAGCGCGCGGCCCAGCAGCGGCACCGCCAGCAGCAGGTTCACCGGCAGGTCGCCCTTGCCCATGAAGGCCAGCAGGCTCCAGCCCACGTGGAAGAACAAACAGCCGTACACGCCGCCGAACAGGTACAGGGCGTGCTCGTGCGGGTACTCGGCCAGCAGGAACTGCTTCTGCCGGGTGAGGATGTTATAAGTGACGTCCTTGGGCGTGGGGATCTTGGAGATGATGAACGGGAAAAAGAAGTCCGGCGGCACTTCGGCGGGCGGCGGCGGCAGCTTGGGATTCTGGTAGCCGGAGGCCACCGACCGGGCGGCGAAAGAACCGGCCACCCAGAGGCCTATAACGGAGGCCCAGAGCAGCAGCGAGAGCGACTTGCGGGGCAGGTAAGGCGGCAGGCCCTCCTCGCGCTTCCTGGCCAGGCCGGCCACAAATCCCTCCGCGGCGTTAACGGCGGCGGCCGAAGAGGCCTCCACGGCGGCTACGGTTTCGGTAGAGACGGGCAGCTCGGCCAGGGTTACGGTGGAGCCTTCCACCGCGGCGGAAGAGGCCGCCACTTCCGCCTCCCCGTCCTTGAAGATGCCGGCCGCGAAATCGTCCTCTTCCTTCTCTTCCTTGGTCTTGCGGCGCTTCACCACTTTGATCTTCTTGGGCTTGGGCAGGACTATGACCTCGCCGGGCTTGCGCAGGCTGCTCATGACGCCGCGGAAATCGCCTTCGGCCATGCCGCTGGCGGACACCGCGTAGGAGGCGCCGTTGTAGGTGAAGAAAGCTATGTAGACCTGCGAGCCCATGGACTCGTAGGAAGTGTAATAGGCGGTGGAGACGCCGTGCAGGCTCACCTGGTTCACGTCGCCGGAGAGGCTGTTGCCCCTGGAGCGCAGCGAGTCCACCTGCTCTTTAACGCGGGCCTTCAGGTAATAGTCGCCCAGTTCCGAATCCTGCTTGGCGAACTCGAAGAAGGACTTGTTCTTTTCCAGCTTGAGGGTGACGGCGGGGTCGTCGCTCTTGCCGGCGTTCCAGCCGGCGGGGAAATCCACGGCGATGGTGTCGCCTTTATCTTTAAATTCGCCGGCCGCGGCGGCAAGGGCCAGCGCGAGGAGAAAAGCAGGAAGGAGGACGAGTTTTTTCATAAACCGCTGACCCAAGTATAGAATATTATTGTTACTTAAGTCACATCAAGAAATGTTCAAAAAAACTCCGGATCAGCCGTGGGTGTGGCGGTGGTGGGCGTCAGGCAGGTGCGGGTGCTCGTGTTCCACGGGCTCGTGGGCGTGCGGGTGTGAATGGGGGCCGGGCGGCGCCTTGTCGTGGGCGTGGGTGTGGTGGGCGTCGGCGTGGTCGTGGGCGTGCTCGTGCTCCAGCGGGTCGTGCTGGTGGCGGTGGCCGTGGCGCTCCAGCGCCAGCAGCAGGAAGGCGCAGGCCATGAAGGCGCCCGCGGCGAGCAGGCGGCCGGTGACCGGCTCGGCGAGGACCAGCACGCCCAGCGCCGCGCCCATGAAGGGATAAGAGCCGAAGAAAGCCCCCGCGCGCGAAGCGCCGAGCCCGCGCATGGCGAGGATGAACAGCACCAGGCTGACGCCGTAACTGAAGAGCCCCAGCAGCAGCGCGGCCGCGGCCCAATCCAGCGGCGGCAGCGAGCGGTAGGAATAGTAAGCCAGCAGGCCGTTCAGCAGGCCGCCGGCCAAACCCTTTATGGTGGCGATAGTTACCGGATCTTTTATAGAAACCCGCGCCGTAAGGTTATTGTCCACGCCCCACATGAAGGCGGAGCCCAGCACCAGCAGGGCGCCCCAGCCGAAGCCGAAACCGCCCCCCTCCCAGGAAAGCGCGAAGCCGCCCGCCGTGATGAGCGCCGCGGCGCCCCAGAGCCTGCCGCCGCCGTGCTCTTTGAAGACAAGCACGGCTATGAGCGAGGTGAAGACCAGCTCGAAGTTCAGCAGCATGGACGCGGAAGAGGAGGAGGTGAGCGAAAGGCCGGTGAACAGCATGAGCGGGGCGAGCACGCCGCCCGCCAGCACGAAGCCGGCGGCGTAGGGCAGCTCCCTGCGCCCCAGCTGCGCCTCCGCGCTGCCGCCGCCGCGGGCCAGCCGCCAGAGCAGCAGCCCCAGGCCGCTGCCCAGGTAGCACAGGGCGGAAAGTTCCAGCGGCCGCAGGTGGGCCAGCAGGTATTTGCCCGCGGGCACGGACAAGGCGAAAAGGAAAGCGGCGGCCAGCGCGAAGAGGTAATTCATCCTTTAAATTCTACAAAATAGGCTTAGCGGCCGGCGTTTTTTCATAACGGAGCCCGTGTTGACAACCCATATTTAGGTTTGTAATATAAATCTATAGCTTTTAGTTCGGTTTCTCAGTTTACACCGCGGTAAAAATCAAAAAGGAAGGAAATCATGTCTATACCCTCAGCAGTGGCGGAGAAAGGCAAAAAGTCCGTTCATGATTATGTAAACGGCGTGCTGGCGAACGTTATCGCCAAGAACCCCGGCGAGAAAGAATTCCACCAGGCGGTCAAAGAAGTCCTCGAAACCCTCACCCCGGTGCTCGAGAAGCACCCCGAATACGTGAAGGCCAAGATCCTGGACAGGATCGTGGAGCCCGAGCGCTCCATCACCTTCCGCGTTCCGTGGACCGACGACAAAGGCGAGGTTCAGGTGAACCGCGGCTTCCGCTTCGAGTTCAACAGCGCCATCGGCCCGTACAAGGGCGGCCTGCGCTTCCACCCCTCCGTTAACGCCAGCATCCTGAAGTTCCTCGGCTTCGAGCAGATCTTCAAGAACGCCCTCACCACGCTGCCCATGGGCGGCGGCAAGGGCGGTTCCGACTTCGACCCCAAGGGCAAGTCCGACGCCGAAGTGATGCGCTTCTGCCAGAGCTTCATGACCGAGCTCTGCAAGCACATCGGCCCCGACACCGACGTTCCCGCCGGCGACATCGGCGTGGGCGGCCGCGAGATAGGCTACATGTTCGGCCAGTACAAGCGCATAAAGAACGAATTCACCGGCGTGCTGACCGGCAAAGGCATCACCTGGGGCGGCTCCCTGATACGCCCCGAGGCCACCGGCTTCGGCGTGGTGTACTTCGCTGAGGAGCAGCTTAAGACCAAGGGCACCAGCTTCAAGGGCAAGACCGTGGCCGTTTCCGGCTTCGGCAACGTGGCCTGGGGCGCGGTGAAGAAGGTCAACGACCTGGGCGGCAAGGTGGTCACCATCTCGGGTCCCGACGGCTGTATTTACGACAAGGACGGCATTACGGGCGAGAAGTGGGAATACATGCTCAACCTGCGCGCCAGCGGCGAGGACATTGTGGCCCCTTACGCCAAGAAGTTCGGCGCCGAGTTCCGCGCGGGCAAGAAGCCCTGGGAAGTTAAGGTGGACGTGGCTCTGCCCTGCGCTACCCAGAACGAGCTGAACGAGACGGACGCCAAGACCCTGATACAGAACGGCGTGATCTGCGTGACCGAAGGCGCCAACATGCCCTGCACTCCCGAGGCCGTGACGGCGTTCCAGGAAGCGAAGATCCTGTTCGCGCCCGGCAAGGCCTCCAACGCCGGCGGCGTGGCCACCTCGGGTCTCGAGATGAGCCAGAACAGCATGCGCATGAGCTGGTCTTCCGAAGAGGTGGACAAGCACCTGCACGGCATCATGGTGAACATCCATAATGCCTGCGTGACGGCCGCCAAAGAGGCGGGTCAGCCGGGCAACTATGTGCTGGGCGCCAACTGCGCGGGCTTCAAGAAAGTGGCCGACGCTATGATGGCCCAGGGTCTGGTCTAAGCAGCATTTAGGCTGGTCTTAAAAAGGGGGCGGAGCCGGAAGGTTCCGCCCTCTTTGTTTTTTGGCCCCGGATGGTCTATAATTTAGGTAGAGAGAGGAGCGTTATGCCAAAGATCCTTGTGGTGGACGATATTCCGGCTATTGTGGATTTTTCGAAGGAGTTCTTCGAGGACGCGGGCTTTGAGGTGCGTACTGCCGATACGGCTACGGGCGCCATCGCGGCGCAGCACGAGTTCCGCGCGGACGTTATTCTTCAGGACCTGAACATTCCCGAGGGCGGCGGCATACACGTGTATGAGACGCTGCGCAAGGAGAACGACCTGGTGCCTATTATTTTCTCTACGGGCAAGCCGGAAACGCTGGGCGATCTTAAGCAGATGGTGAACGTTGTGTCCCTGCGCAAGCCCACCAACCCCGACGTTCTCATGGCCGAGGTGCAGAAGCAGTTGGCGTCCCGCCCCACGGCGGCCCAGGCGGCGCCTCCTCCGCCCGCTGCTCCCCAGCCGGTGCAGTACAATCCCCCTCCTCCCCCGCCCAAGCTCAACCGCTGACGGGTGCCCACAAACAAGGAAGGCGGAGCCGATACTCCGCCTTCTTTGTTTTTTACCCCCGGTCGGGGCAACGGGGGGATGGGGGCTACGGGCACGCGGTCGAATTGTGTCGCTTCGCTCCACCCGAACACCGTTCTCGCCGCTTGTCGCTCGGCCTCGTCGCTTGCGTAAGCCTCGGCCTCCGCGACATCCCTCCGCCCCCATCCCCCCGCCGCCCCTCCGGTCCCCAAATAAAACCGCCAGGCTTCCCCGGCGGTTTAGACGACTATCCAAGCAACTATTTCTGGCTCCAGAAGCCGCAGGAGATTGGGCGGTGGATGAGGTCGGCGGGCATTTGGTGGCCGTAGCATTTGCCGGAGGGGTCCAGGTGGGCGCATTCGTCGCATTTTACTTTGGATTTGCCGGTGAGGTAGCCCAGGATAATACATATGTATCTCATGTTTCTACTCCTTCCCGAAGCAAAAGCAAATATTTCAAATCAGAACCCAAAATCATTGGTCGGAACATCCTTTGCTATTGCCTGACGAAAGTTCTTCCGAAAATCCCGAATTTTATACGGTGACCCCAATCCCAGTATAAGCTTTTTAAAATCGAAGACTTCCAACTTCCCCCACCGCCCCAAATACAATGCAACCATTTCTATTCCGTAGGAGTCATTATAATCCAATAGTTTATATCCGATTACTTGAAACAAGTCATTAATTGAAAGTTTTCTCTTTTTGCACTTAATCTCAATAAGAGTAGAGTTAACTATTAAGTCTGCATCTGCTCCGCCGACATCACCACTACCTGGGAAAATAGGGTTGAGACATACCCAATCAATTTTCCAAGAGGAGACGTTCTTTTGGAACTCACGCGAGAGCCCCATCAAATCCTCAACGACTTCTTTGGGATATGATTTCTCCAACAACTTCAAAATCGATTCAATATTGCCATTAGATAGCGCATTTGAAATAACTTTATAGTGCCCACCCCCAATCAGTTCAGCACCAGAAGCCCACATTGAACTACGTCCCAAAACTTCCAGTTTTGCCAATAAAAGACAAAGCAGACATACTTTTCTTTCCGTTGAATCACTCAACAAAGATTTGCCTCGTACCGCCTTCCTCATCCACCTATTTAAATTCACACCGAACTGTTTATTAGAAGCAAATTCCTTTCCGCCCCCATGCGCCATTAAGCCACTATATGGTGTAACTTTGAGATAGTATCTGGCTCTATAGTCAAAGGCTGTTCCAACCCACCCATATATATGCCCAGGAGTTTCAGCGGGCAACACATCAATATATGGGAGGGTATCCAAGTCCGCATTTATACACTTAATAAGTTTTTCAGCCAGTGGAAGATTGGTCTTTAAAAATTTTTTTGTGTAAGAGCTAGACCGCAATAGGGATGTCATGCTCACGGCATTATCCTCTCTGCATTTTCCAGAATGCCTCGAGCGCTAGTTTTCATAGAGGCTGGGGAAATAGGAGGCGGGGGCGAGGGCGGTCTGGGTGTAGGGGTCGAGGGGGCCGTAGTAGACGTCCATGAGGCCGGAGGGGACGTATTCGCCGGAGAGGAGTTTTTTTATGCGCTCTACGCGGTCTTTGTTGGCCTGGGGGTTGGCGACGGGGCTGAAGGTGTCGGGGGCTATGAGGAGGGCCACGAGGGAGAGGTATTCGTCGTCCTTGAGGCGGTGGAATTTTTTGTTGTAGTAGCACTGGGCGGCGGCGGTGAAGCCGCGCATGGGAGCGCCTTTGCAGTTGCCCAGGTAGGCGTAGCTGAGGAACAGGGTGAGCTGGTCCTGCTTGGAGACGAGGCGGTCCAGGGCGTAGCGGGCTATGAGGGTCTGCCTGAGCTTGGCGAAGCCGGGCTTGAACTCGGCGAAGTAGAAGATCTTTACCAGGGCCTGGGTTATGGTGGTTATGCCGGCGCCTGGGGTTTTAAGGTCCACGCCTTTATGCTCGAGGAAGCCGGGGTCTTCCACTTTCAGCAGCTGGTCCACCCTTTTGCGGGGCAGGTCGGCGGGGGTGAGGGTTATCTTTTCCGCGGCGAGGGCGGCCTGGATAATGCCGGGGGTGTCGCGGCGGGCTTTCACCACAACGGCCAGGCAGTAAACCAGCAGGGCCAGGCCCAGGGCCAGCGGAACGAGGCCGGCGCAGTAGAGAAAAGTTTTGAAGGCGGAGCCTTTGCGGCGCCGGCAGGTATCGAGCAGGTGGTCGTGATGCTTGTAGTTCTTGGACAGCATCCGCGAACGCGTGTGAAGTGGTGTATGATCCATTAAGCCTAACCCAGGTAATAATATAGATGACCGGCGGGCGTTTGTCAAGTTCGCGCGCGTCAGTTTTTCCTGCTATTTACGTCGGGTTTTGGCTTGCGGGATTCCGCTTATGCGCGGGCCTGGTCGGCGGGGCCGTCCAGCACCTGGCGCACCTTGTCGGTAAAGCCGTCCGCGGAGAAGGGTTTATAGATGAAGGCTATGCCGGGCTCCAGCACGCCGTGCTTTACTATGGCGTCGTCGGTGTAGCCGGACATGTAAAGCGTCCTGGGGCAGAGCTTTCTGGCGGCCAGTTCTTTGGCGAGCTGCGGGCCGGTCATGCCGGGCATCACCACGTCCGTCACCAGCAGGTCCACGGGCCGGCCGAGGCCTTCGGCCAGTTCCAGCGCCTCGGGCCCGGAGGCCGCCGCGAGCACCTTATAGCCCGCGGCCTTGAGCAGGCGCTCGCCTAGGCGGCGCAGGCTTTCCTCGTCCTCGGCCAGCAGCACGGTCTCGCTGCCGCCGGCCAGCGGCCCGGGCTCCGGCGCCGGCTTCGGCGCGGCTTCGGCTTCGGCCAGCGGGAAACTGATGATGAAAACGCTGCCCTTGCCCGGTTCGCTCTCCACGTTTATCTCGCCGCCGCTCTGTTTCACTATTCCAAAGACAACGGAAAGTCCCAAACCGGTGCCCTTGCCTGAAACCTTGGTAGTGAAGAACGGTTCGAAGAGGTGCGCCTTGACCTCTTCCATCATCCCGCAGCCGTTGTCGCGCACTTTCACGCAGACCATTCGGGCGCCGGTTTTTAAACTCCGGGGACATTCACCCACCAGGGTCTCCAGGGTTATCACGCCTTTGCCGCGCAGGGCGTCCCGGGCGTTTATCACCAGGTTGAGGATCACCTGCTCTATCTGGCCGGGGTCCACCTTCGCCAGGCAAGGCGCGCTGAAAAGGCGGGTCTCCAGGGTTATTTCCTCGCCTATCAGCCGGCGCAGCATCTTGGTCATGTCGGCGATGGTCTTGTTGAGGTCCACCACTTTCGGGGCGATTATCTGGCGGCGGCTGAAAGCCAGCAGCTGGCTGGTGAGAGCGGTGGCCTTGTCGGCCGCGGAAATGATCTCGCCCATATCCTCCCTGCCCAGGGACTTTTCCGGCAGCGAAGCGGAGACCATGGAGGCGTAGCCTTTTATGGCCGTGAGGATATTGTTGAAATCGTGCGCCACGCCGCCGGCCAGATGCCCTATGGCGTCCATCTTCTGCGCCTGCAGGAGCTGCTGCTCCATGCGCAGGGCCTCGGTGATGTCACGCTTAACGGCCACGTAATTGACTATGGCGCCGCCGGCGTCCTTTACCGCGGTAATGACGGCCTCTTCGGTATAAACGCTGCCGTCCTTGCGGCGGTTCACCAACCGGCCTTCCCATGTTTCTCCGGAACGTATGGCCTTCCAAAGGCGGCCGTAAAAAGCTTCATCCTGAACGCCGCTCTTGAGAATGCTGGTCTTTTTACCTATCGCCTCGGCGCGCGTGTACCCGGTGGTCTTTTCGAACGCGGGATTCACGTACTGAATGATACCGTCGGGATCGGTGATTATCATGGCGTCGCCGGCCTGCTCTATGGCGCGCATCAGCCGCTCGCGCTCGGCCTCCGCCGCCCTGGCTTCGGTGATATCCACGATATTCACCACCAGGTTACGGCGCCCATGCCTGTCGCGAAAATCGGAAAGATACGCCTCGCCGGTCCGCTTTGCGCCGTCCGACCTGACGAACATGAAGATCTGGTGATACTCGTAAACCTCACCGGCCGCGAATTTCCTGAAATTGGAGCTCACGGGTCCCAAAGACTCGGGGGCCAAGAACCGCGCGAAAGACTCCGCGGAAACATAGTCCTCGTGGGAAAAGCCGCCTATCTCCATGAGGCGTTTGTTCACCCAGGTTATGCGGCCGGCGTCGTTGAGGATACAGATGGCGTTATTGGAATATTCGGAAACGGCCCGGTAGCGCTCCTCGCTCTCGGCCAGGGCCAGGCGGGCCCGGGCCCGGTCGGTCTGGCGCAGCATCAGCAGCGAGAACAGCACCGTGGCGGCGGGATAGACGGAGAGTACGGGTACCGCGATGCGTCTTAAAGTCTCCAGGGCGGTACCGGCCGGCAGCAGTACCGTGCAGGCCAGCATGGCCAGGTGCACGGCGAGGCCGAACAAGGCCAGTTCCGACAGGCTGGGCTTCTCGGCTATCTGGGGGCGCAGGCGGCGCCACAGCACGCCTATGCCGGCCGAACAGAAGATAACGGCCATACCCATCCAGACGCCGTCGCCGCCTATCTTGAAACGGAATACCGCCGTGATGGCGGCGGCGAGAAAAGCCGAGACGGACCCGAAGAATATGCCGGCTACGCTCAGCAACACCGACCGCACGTCGAAAACCATGCCCGGGCGCATCACCCAGGGGTTTATCATCACCAACACTCCGCACAGCCCTACTATGATGCCGGTCAGCACGTCGCGGTAGCGGGCGGGGCGGGCAGGGCGCAGGTTAAATTCGGAATAGACTACGCCTACCCCCAGGAGAAGGCAGACATTATAAATTAGATCTCTCAGGAAAGAGGCTTCCATTGTACCCCGGCCCGCCCGGTTCACCCAATGGTAGCACCAAAATCAGCGGCGAAGCAACTGCAGTCCAGACCGCACGGCTGCCAGGAGGGCGGCCTGGTCGTTGGTGCCTATACGGCAGCGGCGGCCGTTGTTCAGTTTCAGTTCCACGGCGTCCAGGGAATTGACGCTGTAAAGCCAGCCGTCGCCCAAAAAACGCACGCCCCAGCCGTGGTACCACCGGCCTTTCACGGCTTCGGCGGAAAGGATGTCGGCCAGCGGCACGCTGACGCGCACCAGGCCCGCGCCCAGGCGCAGGCGCACGGCGGTCTCGTCTACGGTCACGGCAAGTTTATAAAAGTTCAAGAGCGCGGCGGCCAGGAGCAGCGGCACCCCGTACAGCGCGTAGTTGGGCTCACAGGACGGCGCAAATACCGCCGCAAGCGCGGAGGCCGCGGTGAAGGCGCCCAGGATGATTATTATGACCCAGCCGGTTTCGGTGTGTTCGTATCTGTTCATATTAGGCTCTGTGTATCATGGTAGCAGGATTCCGGCGGCCGCGGCAAATAAAAAAGCCGCGCGGGGAGCGCGGCTTTCGCTTCGGAACCGCCTTCCAAGCTCATGGCAACGGAGGCATCCTATACCCCTGCGCCGCAGGAAGCGCACTTATTTCAAAGATCTGCACCGAATTGCCGCCGGCCCCGTTTATCCCTTGTGACGTTACCCACAGGTACCGACCGTCAGGCGTTAGATCCATCCCCACCGGGAACGAATCGGCGCCCACGCGCGCCGTAACCAGCATCTTTTCAGTGTCCACCACCGCTACCTGGGAATCCGCATTAAGTGCCACGAATATCCATTTTCCGCCAGGTAACAGTCTCATTGAGCGCGGCGCTCCGCCAACGCTTACGGAGGAAACGGCCACCGAGGCCCCGTTGCCGGCGGCGGCCTTGCGTACCGCCTCTGCCTCCGTCTTTATCACCGCCCCGGCCGCGCCGGAAGCGGCATACAGCCAGCGGCCGTCTTCGGAAATGGCCAAGTCGCGGGGGTTTCCGCCGACCTTCACACGTCCGGAAAGCAACGGCGCGCCAGATCCGGGAACATCTATTACCGCCACACCTCCGGCCCCACCCATACAGCCCACAAAAAGCGTCCGGGAATCCACGCTCCAGGCCAACCCTCTCAGGCAAAGCCCGCACTCCCGGTCTCTGTCCATCCCCTCGCTTCCGCTGGGAGGCTGCGTGGAGCCAATGATAACAAGGCCCGCTGGGGCGAAAGCCGCGGGTTCGGAAGAAGATATATCTATGAACCCTACCGTGTTCCCTCCCCAGTGGGCTACGGCCATGTAGCGCCCGTCAGGGGACGCGGCCACGTTCTTGGCTATGGGGCCGGCCGGCAGGACCCGCAAGATCTTCCTGCTGCCTGTATCCATAACGGCCAGGGCGGATGGCTGGGTGCCGTCAAGGTCGAAATCCCGGCGGTAGTACGGGATCCACAGGTAGCGCCCCCCGTGACTGAGCTCTCCCTCCACGGGTTTGCCGCTGAAGACATTCGGCCCTTCCGGCGGCAAATCCGCCGAGAATTTATAGCCGAACCATGGTTCCCCTGCCGGGAACAGGTCCGCCTGGCCGGCGCTGAAATTGTGACGGACCGAAGCCAGTTTCCCCGGTAACCTGGCGTCGTAAATTACCGTACGCCTCCCCTCCAGGGAATTCACGAAGGCCGTAGCGCCATCCGTGGATATTACCACCGACTTCGGGGAGTCTATCTCCGTATCGTATACGTCGGCGGCATTGAGCGTGGAAGTGCTGTAGCGCTGGAAACGCGCCGCCAGCCGCAGCCGCAACGGCGCGTCTTCCGGAGTTGACAAAGTGCCGATAGGGAACCGCGATGCGGCCTTGGCGCGGCGCCTGTTATGGGCGTCCCAGGACCGCCGTGCCGCGGCAAGGCGCTGGGCCAAAGGTTTATCCTCGGGAGACAGCGCAGCCAATTCTCCCCAAGCGGTCACGGCGTCTTCCCACTGCCGAAGGGCCGCGTGCGCGCGCCCCTTCCCGTCCAGGCAGGCCGTGTTACCCGGTTCTATCACCAGGCACCTGTGGAACTGACCTATGGCGGCGGCTGGCCGGCCCCGCCGCAGCGCAAGCCGTCCCGCCTCGATAAATCCGGGGACCCGGACGTCCTTCCGAAGCGGCGCCGCCGCCACCGGCGCCGCGATTGGAGCCACCGGCGCGGACCTGCGCCCATGACAGCCGGCCACAAGGAAAAGCGCCAGGCAAAAACGCGCAGCAGCTGCGCCAAAAACTAGCGATAAATATTTCGCGCACCGCGACGTAATATCACGCCTCCTCAATCCGCCACCCGTATGGAGATATCGCGAAGATCGGAACGGCCGCGGTCGTCCACCGCTCGCACCACATACTCCCCCGCCTGCGGCGTTATGAAGAACGGCTCGCCACTTTTAGACCTGCCGACATAATTTTGATTCAGGAACCAGTATACGGATTTCGCGTCAGCGTCGGATACGGCCGTCAAAGGGATCCTGGAATCGTCCTTTTTTCTGGTGCGCAAATTATATACCACACCCGCCTGAGGGGACGTTATTATCGGGGGCGTCCCCTCATCCATTGCGTAGCCGGCCGGGCAGGCGGGATTTTCCGGCGGCGGTAGTTTTCTTGGGACCCCCCCGGTCTTGAACACCTTCAGGATATCTGACGGCCAATACTCGTGGACTTCCATCCTGGTGCGTTTCTTATCATAGGCACATGCCCGCATCCCGCTGGCCATGTCCACAAGCACTCCCCGATGTATCTCACATGTTCTTATAGGCGATGTTCCGGGAATGAAAGTCGTGACCGTTTTTTTCCGGCAATACGGCCCGGGGATCTGCCCGGACACGGCGCATACCTCGACCTCTGAAATCTTTAACGGCGGGGCCGGCCACGAGCCAAGGTCCTTTTGCCCCGCGCGCATTGCATCTATTATCCTCAACATCAGCGGCGCAGCGGCCTCCACGCCGACAAAGGCCGGATTAGCTTCTCTATTGAAATTGCCGACCCATACCAAAAGAGCGTATTTACCGAACAGACCTGCGGACCAAGCGTCCCTGAAGCCGTATGATGTTCCGGTCTTCCACGCCACCTTCAGAGGTTTACTGGTCCATTCCTGCCGGAAACCCTGACCCGGTCGCGGATTATCCTTAAGCATGTCTAAAACAATATAAGCCGCCTCCTGACTCAAGAGTCTCTGCCCAGCGCCGGGGGCCTCTTCTCTAAAATATCGCAGCGGCAGGAACTCGCCGCCATTAAGCAGCATGGAATAGAGTTCCCCCAATTTTCCCATGGATACTTCCAGCCCGCCAAGAGCCAACGCCAGGCCGTAATAGCTTTCCTCCCGCAACGGGGAAACGCCCGCCCGCTTCAGGAAACCGTAAAGTCCGGGCGCAGCCAAGCGCATAGCCAGATTTACGGCCGGGATATTGCGGCTTCGGATGAGCGCATCTTTTGCGTGAACCGGTCCGGAGAAATCTCTATCGAAATTTTCCGGATTGAACCCGCCATAGCTTACCGGCGTATCCTTAAGCATGCTCATCGGTTGCACCAGCCCCTGATCCAGGGCCAACGCGTAAATAAACGGCTTAAGCGTTGAGCCGGGCGACCGCTTCACCAAAGTACCATTGAGCTGTCCTTCTATTTTAACGTCGTGAAAGTCTGCCGAACCGACCATCGCCCGAACTTCCATCACGGAAGTATCTATCAACAACGCTGCGGCGTTCTGTATCCCGAAGTGCCGTTTCTGCCCCACATAATCGGCCAACTGTCTCTCAACCAGCTTCTGTAGCCCCAAATCAAGGGTGGTCTCAAGCCTATTGCCTAGCAGCTTCGCGCGCAGGACCGCGTCGGCGAAATGCGGCGCCAGAAAAGGGAGTGAAGCGGGAGAGCGTATTTCCGAGAAATCAGGGAACGAAGCCCGGTACCCGGCATCCTCAGGATGCTTTACCACCCACCTCTCGAACAGCCGCCGCCTGGCCTTATCGGCCTCAAGCGCGCCAGATGTGCCGCCGCGGGTCAATGAACGGCGGGCGGGGCTTTTAGGGATAACGCACAACGTCATGATCTCCGGCGGCGTCAACTTGGCGGTATCTTTCGCGAAGTATATCAGGCTGGCGGACGGAAAGCCCTCTATATTCCCGCCACACGGGACAAGGTTCAGATATGCCTCCAATATGTCGTTTTTGGAGTAGAGCAATTCCAACATTACGGCGGTCAGCGCCTGCCTGACTTTCCCGCTAATGGTCCTCGAATCTATGCCATACAGCATCCGCGCCAGCTGCATGGTTATAGTAGACCCACCCATGCGGAACTTTTTGTCCGAGGCATAGGTGTGCCAAAACGCTTTTGCCAGGGAAGCAGGGTTCACTCCGGGATGTCTGAAAAAGAGGCGATCCTCCTGCAGGAGGACCGCCTCTATCAGTTTGGGGGAAATCTCCTGTATGCGAACCCAGCGCCGGTATTTATCATCCGAAGTAAGGGTCAGCCGCAGAAGTTTCCCGTTACGGTCGTAAACCTCCCGTGAAAATGGAGGTGGCCCGCTGACAGGTCGCTTAGGAAAAATCTGCAACACTGCGACCGCGAGGCACAAAACGGCGACGCCTCTGACGGCCGGCCTACGCCAGGCGCCTCGCAACAGCATCACGGCCGCAGCCTGCGACGGCTTCATTATTCTACGGTCACGCTCCCGGCAAGACTTCTCGCCTGGACCGTACGGTCATACATCGATTCCGCAAAGACCGGGGGCACAGTGAAAGTCCCTGAATTAGTAGCGCGTATCTTGTAAACGAATTCCCGCGCGTCCGTTCCGGCGCCGCCGTAGATCACCATGCGGTCCTCGCGCACATCTACATAATCCGGCCGCCAGCCGCCAGGAAGAACGGTAGCGGAATACTCCTCCTCGTACTCTTCTCCCTCCTGCGCCTCACGGCGCACAGGGGCAGGAGGCGCCATGGTATCGCGAAGCGACTGATCCATGACCACCTCGAAACCTCCCGGGAGCATGTCCACTATGGCTACGTTGGATGTTTCCCACGAAAGCGCGCGAAACTTGACGTGCACTTCGAGATTACCACCTATCTTTACCTTATCCGTTACCTTCCCGTCCTCCCCTCTGTATTCGCGTTGCACTTCCAATTTATTCTTGAGCTCGGCCTGGGGCGGCTTAAGGTCGAAACCGGCCGCTGTCACCTGATAGAACAGGTTGTAATCGGAGGCGTTCTCCACACGTACTGTTTTGGCTTTGTCTGAAAAGGTCACCACAGGAAACATCCCACCAGGGGAACTCAATGACCTGATATTGCCGTCCCGGAGAACCTCCCTAACGGAGACTACAGCTGCTTTGGGTGCACCTACGGCCCCGGCATAAGCATCCAGCGCCAAAATGACATAAGCGGAAGACAGCGTGTTGTATTGGTTCGCGACCACCGGATCTACTATTTTGAGGAGATCGTCGCCACCAAGGTCCTGCAGTTTTTCCGGAAAATGCCGGGCCATAATGAACAACAACTGCGCGTCCCGCGACAGCCCATCATAGAAATATCCGTAATCAGAACGCTGCGGATCCCCAAGACGGCACTTTTTGAGCACCTTCTCCGCTTCCCTGTCCTGTTTCATTATTTTATATGCAGCAGCAACGTATACGGCGGTAAGATCCTTCTCCCACTGCCCCTCCAGCCTTGACTCGAGTTGCTGGCGCATCGCGCCTAACGCACCGCTTATGACTATGCCGTTGCGAGTAAGAACGTAGGCCGCGTAGGCCCTCGCCCGGGCATCGTTAAGTGTGGAAGCTTCGCTGCCGAGAAGACTTCCCAGATAAGAGAGCCCTCGGCTCATCATCTCAGTAGGGACTGGATAACCTTTCTCTTTCGCCTCCGTCAAAAAATGCATCGCATATACGGTTTGCAACTCGGAGTAGTGGGAATTCGCCGCCCAAAAACCGAAAGCCCCTTCTGCATTCTGCCTGGAACGGAGGACCTTCATGGTTCGCTCGAGACTGGCACGCACTTTGTCCGGTGAGTAACCGAATTCCGGCCGGTTAAGCAGCACCATCGCTGGAAAGGCCTGGCTGATCAATTGTTCCGTGCAACCGTATGGAAAGTTGTTCAAATAGTTAACCAGACCTCGGGCCAAGCCGAGAGGGACTGTAGAGTACGCCGCCTCCAGTATCCTGAAATCAGGATACAGCATGCGCTCTACTGCGACGTCTGCCTTGCTATCCTTCACATAACCGGCCACCACGCTGGTCACATACGGAGTGGCGGGTCTAACACTAAGATCCACGGCCGCCTTTGCCTCTTTGTCTTTGGAGGCCACGCGGAAATTCAAGGTGGCGGAGCCGGGCTTATCCAACACCTTTATCGAGAATTTCACGCTCCCCTCTTCCCCCTCGGGGATATCGGTCTCCGCCCGGGCCTGCCCCTGCACGGAAAGATGCTCCGAAACAGAAAGTTCCACCGACTGCCTCGCTTCTTTGCCGGATCCCTCCACATTATTCGCCACTCCGGCGCTTACTTCCAGGACGTCACCAGGTGACGCGGCCGAAGGCACGTTAGGCGTGATCACGAACGGACCCCTCACTATCGCTCTTTTTTCCGCCACCCCTATCGTATGCTGGGTCACGGCCACCGCCATGACCTTCAGCGAGCCGTTGAAATAGTCTGGGACATCGTAGGTCAGTTCACGCGGAGAAGCATCAGTATCCACTATCCCGGACCAGAACGCTACGGGCTTTTCACGCTTGCGCTTGAATGGATTAAGATTTTTACCTATGGCGTCGAAACCACCGTCGCCTCCGGGAGCCGACAACCGGCGGACCATTTCAAACTCTGGCAGCACAAGGTCCAATATCTGATAGGTCGCAACTTCCAACGCCCTTTTCTCGAAGAAGTACGATAGCGGATCCGGAACCTTATACCTGGCCACCTGCAAGATCCCTTCGTCCACGGCGAAGACCACGATCTTGCCGGCCCTGGCGGTGCTGTACTTTATCTTGAACGGTTTGCCTGGCAGAGCGATGTCTTGACACTCAAGATTGACCGGCTCGGTGAACCGCTTCCGGCTTATAGTGAACGGGACAACCCCATAGCTCAACGGACTCATGAATATCTCCGGGGAATCCGGCGCACGCAGGAAGGTAACGTTAACGTAGCCATTCCCCTGTAATCCCTGCGGCAGCTGTATACGCTGGGTTGAAGCGGTCGTGGAGGTCTTGAACCACTTATGTGCGTAAACCTTATCACGCTCTATGGTTATCAACCCGGCACCGGTGTAGGGAGCCTTGATCTGGATCTCAATGGTCTCGCCGTTCGCATAGTCCTCTTTGTCCAGCCGCACCTCCAGCTCTGCGTTTCTGTCCAAAGAGCGCTCAAGATTGCCGCTGCCGGCCACGTAGAACGGAACTCGACACAGTTCCAAATTCTCTGAATTGGCAAGCACCAGAGCGAATGAACCGCTCTGCCCTGTGGGCAATTTATAGTCCCCTCCCTTCTCGGGCACCTTAAAATCGCTCCGGCTGACCTGAACCTCTTTCTCCACTGATTGGTATTTGTATGTCCTGTCCGGCTGCTGTATGAGCGCGGAAACGTATTTCAATTCCACTATCTTGAGTTTCAGGCCAGTGACTTCCATCCTGTTAAGCTCAGGCCCCACGGCAATTAGACTCAGATACCTGTCACTGCCCTTGGAAAGAAATTTCAGGTCCCCGTCAGCCCTGTACCCCACTATGTACGGCATTGGAGATACCAAGACGGAACTTTCAGAAACCACTCCGCGGCCGCCTTCGGCCTCGAAACCTTCCGCGGCGAAATTCACGCGGTAAGTAGCCTTTTCGAACTTCTCAAGGTCCAGTTCCAGCTCAGCCTCGCCCTTATCATCAGTCCTGGTCTCTTCTAGCGCGTCACTGTAACTGTTCTTTGCTTTAAGAGGATCAGAGAAAATGTAATCCGGATACTCCTTGAACGCCGAAAAACTGGGGGAAAGCGTTATAGAAGCCTTGACCCTCCGATTCTGCGCGGGTGTGCCGAAGAGATTCTTCAATGACACCAGCCCTTTTAGTCCGGCCGGCTGCACCCAGCCCTTCTTCCTGCTTTCCGAAAACCTGGTGGTTATGGTCATCCGGTCCGGGAGGAACTCTTCTATCTTCACGGAAACTGCGCCCAGCAGCGCCGCGCGGCGATTATCCTTCACTATATAAAGCTGCGCCTGATAACTCCCCGTGGGCGAATTATCCTCGGTCCTATAGCGCAACTCCTTGAACCCGGATGAGGCCAAACTGAATTTCTCCTTCATTATCTCTAGTCCGCGGGAGTCCGTTATGACCGCCTCCAGCGGGATTCCCGACACGTCCTTCCCCCACTCGCCTGATTTCACAATGGCACCAATGTGGAACTCGTCTCCGGGCCGGTAAATGCCTCTGTCCGAGAACAGGTAGGCCTGCAAGCTATCCCCACCGGCCGGTATCCGCGCGCCGCCGATATCAAAACGGGAAAAGTCTATCTGCCTGCTGCTCCAATTGTACGGGAGGAAGGACAGGTCTCCGCCTTTCCTGACCACATAAACGGTAGGAGTCTTCTCCCCGTCGAAACCATTCAGGGGCTGGAATCTCGCGCGGCCGCTCTCATCCGAGGTCTGGTCCGCTACTGGGAGGCCGTTCCTGCCTATGACCTGCACCTGAGCGAACCCTTCCGGCTGACCACCATGGAGCGACTGCACAAAAACGTCTCTCCCCCCATCCTTGGAGTTCTTTACCACTATCCCCAGGTCCGTGATCAGGATGAGACGTTTATCCGCCACTCCCACTCCCGTTTTCCGTATCGGATCCCAACCTTCCGCGGAGAAAAAGAACAGGCCGCGCTTAAGACCGCCACCCTCACCGCCCAAATACCCAGACAGATCGAAGGAGGAATACTGCGTCTTTCCGTATTCCACCTTATTCAGCGGCCGTATCTCCGAGAACTTCTCTGTTATATTGTCCTCTCCGAAATTCCAGTTATTGAATTCCGGCAACTTCATATCTCCGCCGGATTGGCTCACCAGGTGGTTTATCTGGCTGGGGATCACCCGTCCTATCTGAAAACGGATAGCATCTATGTCCCTTGAGACAAGGGAAAGCTTTCGCTCACCGCTCATGCTGAGCACTGAGCCGTCCGCCATTATTTTAAGTTCCCTCGGGAACTCCGGGACCTGGCCCACATAATAAAAATCCTTGGCCAGCACAAAGTCCCCGTAACACTTGAGCCCTTTCCTTATCTTCAGGTACACGAACTTGCCTGGCCGGGACTGGTAGCGAAAACTGTGCAGCGTAGCGTATTCCCTATCCACGGGCAAAGCCTCAAGCTTAAGCCTGGACGCAAGGGAGAGAACTTCCGGACCTATCCTGGATGGGTCCCCCCAAGAATAGTTCTTTATAGCCGGCTCGCCGTTAAGAGCAGGATAGTCCGAGGGCAATTCATAGGCTTCGAGGGCGCTCTGAATATCGCTCTCGAGCACTCCGGCGCTGGCCTGCAGCACCAGCACCTGCTCCGGCTCATAACGTTCGTTGCGCACCAACGTGAGCTCCGAAGAGGAGATCCGAAAATAGGAATACATCCCTGGCACCAGCACTTTCGACTCGACCTGCCTTTTCGAAGGAGAAGCTTCCCTGGCCGGACGGACACCACTCTCGATCCCAACCGTCATGTAGGTATCATCCAAAGGTATACGTATGCTGTCGGAATGGATGTAGGCCTCGGTCTTGTACTTATTGTAAAAGATGACACGCGGATAATCCTTGTCGCCGCCAAACCCGAGAAATCCTGTTTTCTGTCCCTCCATGCGAAGATGGACGCGCTTCTCAAAATCGGCGGTGTCAACAGGGTGCGTGAAGGAAATCGTAGCGACGACCTTCTTAATATCGGGCTTTTGCGGATCTATATAGAATTCCGATTTCGCCATGGAATAATCAAAATTCGGGGTGGTGAAGCTGTAAGAGTATCGCTCCAAATTCACGTGCGATGGGAACATTTTTTTATTCAGTTCCACATTGTATTCCTGGCCTATAGCCCAATCTTCTGCGGGAGTGAATTTAAGCTGCCGGTCGGTAATCCATGTCCAGTCGCCCTTTATTTCGGGGACCATGGAGACAACGCTTGCCGCATTTTTACCGATTTGATCAAGCATGGCGGCAGACCCGCCGAAATTAATATAAATGGGATCCGGTACGATGATATCCCCTATCCGTGTAAGCCCAGGGGCCGTCCCATAAACCGAGATACGAGCCTGGACGGGCCGGCTGGCATACCAATATACCAAGAGACTAAAGGTCAGCCCGGAGAAAAATATCACCGCGGCAGTCTTCGCTGACTTTTTGGGATCCTGCTCCAATTTAGCACGGGCCGAGGATACGGCTGCGAGGAATTTTGCCGACCATTTTCCAATCAAGGCCCGCGCCCATTGCGGCGGTTCCCATCTGAAACTGCCAAGATACGTCTTTATCAGCTCTTTGTCAGCACCGTTCTGTTGTTCCATGAAGTCCCCATTGGGATCGCGCAGCCAGGCGCGCGGAATATCCCTGCATTCCCTAACCTTGTACCGGGACTACTATAATATCTGGACTGGAAAGGGTTGTCAAATTCGCGCGCGTCAGTTTTTTTATGATTTAACTTCGGGCGAGGACATGTTGGATCCATTTGGAAAGGCCCCGGCAGGTACGCCCCGGCCGCACAAAGAACCCAACCGCCCGATTTTTTAATAGAATACCCGGAGTATCGCAAACTCTCGT